>Ga0209427_10002904_pt1 | contig 20115 bp, 15 predicted proteins | sample DeeMarSWOR136_30_FD_187465 | JGI IMG/M metagenome (GOLD analysis project Ga0209427, IMG submission 187465) | Marine sediment microbial communities from White Oak River estuary, North Carolina - WOR-1-36_30 (SPAdes) (version 2) | ecosystem: Environmental > Aquatic > Marine > Intertidal zone >...
GCTGCTGCATCTGGAGCACGGTGAATTAGGGGAAGCAGAAGAGATGCTAAGGGAAGCTCTTTAGATTGCGGGGCAAATAGATTATGCGGGATGTATCGCAAATGCTTCGGCGAATCTCGAAATAGTTATACCTGGACGTGAAAGATATGAAGAAGCCAAAAAGATGCATATAGAGTCTCTGGGAGTCGATTCACAACTTAACTCGGCAGAAGGAATGGCCAGACAGTTTTTCGATCTTAATCGGGCACATGAACAAATGGGTGATTTAGAGGGGGCAAGGAAGATGGTGTTCAAGTCTAAAAAGCTATATAGCAAAGCAGGAAAAGGAGCAATGGCAAATTACATTGAAAAGCAAATACACCAACTAAAGAACATATAGGGCTATGCACTATTCATCGCTCTCACTCGTTTATCCACCCTCTTCGCTGATTTTTTTTTCTCTCTGAATAGCTTCATAGACCTCTATGCGGTGTACAGGTACTTCCTTAGGGGCTGTTATACCTAAGCGAACCTTATCCCCCCGGACATCAACTATGGTAATCTTTACATTATCCCCTACCATAATGGATTCATCCTTTTGCCTGCTTAGTACTAACATATTCAACTCCTTTTGTCGGCTGATCCTTTTTATACTTTACGTATAAGTTAGGTTACCTGTTCGCTCAGCCGATGGTCAAAAGCCTATATGCCATTATTATAAAACGACTTAGCTAAAAGCCGTTACACCCCATCAATCAGGGGCGGCGTTTTAGACGCAATATTATTTTCGGCTAATTCGGAGACCAAAAACAATCATTTTTGTTTTTTTTAGATAACGAAGGCTATTTATCTGCCGTGAAGCGCACAAATTAAGAAGAGATATAGACTTATATCAAAGAAAAGGGCTTAAAGGAGCGGATAAAGGCCGGAAATTCAGCCTTTTATGCGTGTTTTCGCCAATAATTGTAGCGGATCGCCATCCAGTAGCCGGAAATCGAGCCCAATGTGCCAACTGCGACTATCTGTAAGGGTAATATTGACAGGACTGCATGAGAGAAAAAGTTTGTGGGCCAGTTCGAGTTAAGATGCTGTAGTACGTCTTGCTTGCCGTAACTAATTACAGCCAAAGCGGTTACGAAGGCGGTAGCAATTACTGGCCAGATATAACTGACATTGAGAAATTTCTTGACCACGAAAGCAGCGATTCCAAAGGAAATAAATACCGCAAAAACAATCTGCCCGGTAGTCGGTTGGGCCACCACTAATCCCAGTTTTTCGTCGAATATCCGGATATTTTGAGCAAATACGCCGATACAGATTTGGCCTAATAGAACTGAGGCAGCCAGTGCAATGATGATATTTATTTTTATATTCGGCTCGGTCTCAGCTTGTTGTCTTTTCTTATCGGCCCCAACCCTTCGATTTATTTTTTCTGCCAACAGCACACCGGCAAATCCAGCGGCTATGATGGCCAGCCAGAAAAGCGGTTCCCATCTAAGTGCGGCGAAAAGTTCAGCTTGTTTGTCCGGGGCTGTTCGACGAATGAGACTGACCATATTGCCTGAACGCAGAGCCCAGATGGTCAATCCGGCAGGGGCTGCCAGGATGCCGATTTCCCGGCCGTAAGGATGGGAGAGAAAGCAGGCGATGAAGCCGGCCAATAGTGCCAGTGCACTCAGGATGACTGCTCCGACAATACTCATCGTGCCCGCGGTTACGGAAACGGTCCCGAAAGGTTCGGCCGGTGCTGCCAGGGGCCAGCCCAAAATGCCTATCAATATGACACCGGTGGCAACCGCACCGGCGATTCTTAATTTCATCAGCCAGGATAGTTCCACAAGAAAGCTTCCTTTAATAGCAAAGCGGATAGACTACCATCAATGCAAAGCAAGGTCAATGAGACTGTTACAATTTTTTATCCCAATAGGGAGAAGGGCATAAGAAAAGAAGAGCAAAATTCGTATCTATCTCGTTACTCGTGAAGCGCATCTCGATGCGAAAAATGCGAAATGCGAAGCTCTAAATCTTCCAGAATGGGGAATTTGGAAGGGAGGGAAGTGGTAAACAATGGCCGGGCCAAGCTGGCCCGGCCTGTTTAGGTCCTCCGTTAAAGGAGGAACCTGTTATGTCAATTTTTCATAGCCGGTCAGGATGAAAAACTTAGCGGCCGGTAATCAGGGCGAATCCTTCGATTTTTCAAGGCAGTGTTATTCAGTTTCCTCTCTCGGAGCGTCCGAGACTTTCTTTAGAACATAATATGCAGGTTTCATGTGGCGAATTGTATAGTCGCCGCTCTTCCATTCGAAGAACATGTAGGTCGAATCCTCGATGTCTTTAAGTATGTATTTGCTGGCAGTTTTAGAACCGGAATGGAATACCATCCCTTTTGTCCAGGTCCACCAGGGCTTAAACGTCTTGCCATCCGGCAGAAAGATAAGCTCTTTGAGATAAAGGTTTCCCTTCCATTGTTTTTCGCCGGGGTTGAACTGTTCCATCTCATCGACGAAATCCACACTCTTCCATGTTCCTATGAGGCGCGGGTCATTAACAAACGGCCAATCGATTTTGTCAACAATACGGCCCTGCTCATTAATAGTACTTGTCTGAGGGATATATGCTTTTTTGTCGAACGTTGGCTCATGTACGGTTTCTGATGAGACTTTCTTTAGAACATAATAAAAGGGTTTCATATGGCGAATTGTATAATCGCCGCTTTTCCACTCATAGAACATGTAGGTCGAACCCTCGATATCTTTAAGGGTGTATTTGCTTGCAGTTTTATCACCTGAATGGAATACCAGCCCCTTTGTCCAGGTCCTCCAACGTTTAGTCGTCTCGCCGTTGGGCAGGAAGATAAGCTCCTTGAGATGAAGCTCGTCTCCTTTGCCTTTCAATTGTTTCTTCCAATATTTCTGTCCGACCTTGAACTGTTCCATCTCAAGGACAAAATCCACACTCTTCCATGTTCCTATGAGCCGGGGGTCATTAACAAAGGGCCAATCGATTTTGTCAACAATACGGCCCTGGTCGTTGATGTAACTTGTCGGAGGGATATCTGCTTTTTTGTAAAATTCTGAGCCGGGAATGGGTGAAACATTTATCTCCATGACCGTTCTGTCCTGTTTGTGGATTTCAAACATGAGGCCTTTATCCTTGTAGGAGAGATAATCTTTCCGCTCACTTTTCTTGAGTTGGAAATCGTTTCCAAAGGCATCTTTGACTTTCTGCTCCGAATCGCCAACTCCCAATCCATCGGGTAATTTGTAAGAGGGGCTTAGCGCGGTAATCTCTTTGACCGAACCGTTAACTATCAGAAAGGAAATATCCTCATAAGGCATGTAATATTTTTCCGGAAGGTCGTCGAGAGTGTACCTTTTATCTCCATAGAAAATCACCTTTGGTTTTCCACGACTTTCCAACACATCCTCTTTAGTCATGTTAAACGTATACTCGCCAACTCTCAGGCCGGGTATGATGATGTTGTCGGCACCAGGTACTTTTTTGTAAGATTCTGAGCCGAGGATTGGAGAGACATTAATCTCCATGACGGTTCTGTCCTTTTTGTTGATTTCAAACATCAGGCCTTTATCCCTGTAGTAGAGAAAATCCTTCCACTTTGATTCCTTGATATGGAAGTCGCTGCCGAAGGCTTCTTTGATTTTCTGCTCCGAATCACCGACTCGCACGCCGTTAGCGAATTTGTAATCAGGGCTTAGCGCAGTAATCCCTTTGACCGAATCGTTAACTATATGAAAAGAAACGTCACCAAAATGCATAAAATACTTTCTCGGAAGATTGTCGAGAGTGTATTTTTGATCTCCATAGAAAATCGCCTTTGGTTCACCGAGCTTTTCCAGTACATCATCCTCGGTCATGTCAAACGTAAACTGGCCAACCCGCTGGCCGGGAACGATTATCCCGCCTACACTGCGGCCGTCCTCAACAGATGCTGCTAAAGCAGTTCGCTCAGCCGGATTGTAATGCATCGGCAATATAACAGCACCAATAACAACAATTGCGATTAATCCAAGAGATCCGAGTTTTGAGCTTTTAGGTATGGGTCTATTTAACATACTTATAATTCTCCTTTCCAACGCCTTTTTTGATTCACTAACACGAAGCAGGCGTAAGTTTAATGCGGGCCGGCTGAAGGTCATTCTTGAAATGTTCAATAGTGACTGAGGGTAATCCTCTGCCTTCTCACCCATAGCCACTAAAACCATTTCATCAACAGCCTGTTCCCTAACCTTTCGAATAGTCACATTTGCAACCCAGAGCAGAGGATTATAAAAATAGACAATCTGCAGTATTGTCTGAATCAAGCTAATCCACAAATCGCCCCTTTTGATATGGGCCAGCTCGTGTAAAAGAATCGTTCTCAAATCTTCGCGTTTCAATCTATGGAGAAGATTTTGCGGGATTATGATTGTCGGTCGAAAGAGCCCGCAAACCGATGGGGCGGCAGCAAAACGGGAAAGCCGCAAGGAGATCGGTCTATGCACTCCCATTTGCTTACGGCATCGCTTAAGGGTATCAATCATTGACTCGCTTGGTTTCCTGGATTTGGTCAGCAGACCTCTAAGAAAGAACATTCGCCGAATCAGCAATAAAAGCATTGCTGTCACAGCGGTTAACCACCCAAGAAAAGCAAAGCCCTGCCAGGATAACGAGGCCGTTGCCGGGGAGACTTCGACTGTAAATTCAGTGGATGTTTCGGCAATAGTCCCGGTTGGAATACCTGTCAGGGGCCGGATAAAGATTTCGACTCCGGAGGTAACAGTTTCACTCACTGGCTTAATTCTTTGTATGATAGAAGTGATTTTTTCGGGGATAGAAGCAGTTTTAGTTATGAAATCGGGTAGTTTGTCACCGAACCAGTTACAAAGGCCTGTAGGAGATGAAAGCGTTGTCGGCAGAACCAATTTGACCAATACCAGCATCCAGATACAGTAAAGGAATACCACACGAACCCTTTTTCGAAGAAAGGCATCCAGTACAAGCAATAGAATGATGAGCACACTGGATTGAACAAGCATTGAGGAGGAAAAAACAACAAAAGATTTACCGGTTGTATTCAGGAATGTTGTTATGCTGTTCATATTATTGTCCTCTTAATTATCTAAGGATTTGTTTACCGGATTATCTTCATGTCTATTTTCGTTTTGAGGCTTTTTTTCTTCGTTTTCTTTTTTTGATCAGCTTTTCCAGATGATTGTATTCTTCTTCTGAAAGCTGATCATTTTCGATCAGGAACTGCATCAGGGGAGTGAAGGTTCCGTCAAAGGCCCTTTTAAGTGTTCTGGTAATTTCGCTTTTACGCGCCTGGTACTGGGTAACCGCTGAGCGGTAGAGATAAATACTGCGAATCTTCTCTGTTTTTAGAAGTCCTTTTTTAACCATTCTGTCCATCATGGTCTTGACGGTGGTGTAAGCCCATTCTTTTTCGCCCTGGAGTGCTTCCTGTACCGCGGGTGCCGCACAAGGTTCGAGCTCCCATACCTTCTGGAGAATTGCCCATTCACTTTCGAATAATTCAAGACTTTCTTTTTTCATAACAAGCTCCTTATATCTACTTGAGTAAAAATTACTCTACTCCAGTAGATATTGCAAGTAAAAAATTAAAAATTTTTGAAAAAAATTGTTCTATCCTTGTTTTTGCCCCAAAAGAAAGGAAAATCCACATCAATTTTTTTGATTTTGTTTTTCTGGTCAATCATGCTTTAAAAGCCCACCATACCTTTTTCGAATCACCCTGTAGCGGCATATGGCTTTGTAAATGTCGATAGAAAAGCCGATAATTTCACATTTCAGACCATCATTGGTCGATGGTTCATACCCTGTATGCTTAAATTATGGTAATGAATAACGAATCCCGAACAAGGAATTTCGAATGGTGAAATTGAGATTGCCACGGCCGGCAACTCTGGGTACAATTCTCCAAATGAGTTTACACAACATAGACGAGGCAGTGAAGCGATAAGTTTACAGTATTATTGGAGGTCGTATTTTGTCGCAAACAGTTGAGACCGAACAGCATTCGTTAACGACCTCTATTATCCTTCATCTTCTGCCGGGGATTTTAATCCTCGCCTTCTTTCTCGTCCTTACACCTGTTCTGACGGGACGGGGATTTCCGACCTTGTTCTGCCTGTTTCTGGCTATAGCAGTCGTTTTGATTCCGTTTGAGCTTGGATATATTCTCTATCAGGCGAAAAGGAAGAACGAAACCTTCTCGTTAAACGGGGTTGTTCTATATCGCCATAGGTTACCTGTATGGCAATACATTGCCCTAATTGTCCCGTTCCTTGCATGGGCCCTTTTATCTTTTTTTGTAATCGCCCCTCCGTTACAGGACTTCCTGAAGGGCGAATATTTCTCCTGGCTGCCGGCATGGTTTTTTCTGGACCACAATCTGGCAGATTCTTCGAAATCCGCCCTTTTAACCACGTGGGTAATGGGCGTTGTCTTTAATGGCATAGCCGGGCCGGTCGTGGAGGAACTTTATTTCAGGGGATATCTGCTGCCGAGAATCTCTCGTCTCAAAGGCTGGGCACCTTTGCTGAACGTTTGCCTGTTCTCGGTGTATCACTTCTTCACGCCGTGGAGGAACCTTGAAAGGATACTCGCTCTGTTGCCGGGTACTTATATCATACAATGGAAGAAAAACATATATCTGGGGATGATCCCACACTGTTTGTTGAATACGACCGGCATGCTTCTGATGACACCTTTGCTCTTTAAATAGCAGATAACCGACCGGCAGGTTTCATTGAACCCTGAATTTACGTTTTTTCTTGCCTTTGGCTGTAAGTTACAATATTTTAGTGGGCTTGGCAGAACCGTAAAACCAGGAAATTACCAGTCGTCATTTGGGGTTGACAGGATGAATCCCGTTAGACATTGCCAGGATAAGGAAATGGGTATCTCTAACGGGATAGATTTGAAAATGGGATAGAAAATGTCTAACGGGATGAATGTACTTTTAATCGGCAGCGGGGGGCGCGAGCACGCCCTTGCGTGGAAACTGGCGCAATCGAAGGACCTGGACAAACTGTATATCGCACCGGGCAACGCCGGTACCGCTCAATGCGGCGAAAATGTTGACATCGGTGTCGATGATGCTGATGCGCTTCTGGACTTTGCGAAAAAGAACGATATAGGCCTTGTAGTGGTCGGGCCGGAAGACCCGCTTTCGGCGGGGATTGTTGATGCCTTTGAAGTGGCCGGTATAAAGGCCTTCGGGCCAAGCGCAGAGGCAGCTCAGCTCGAAGCGGACAAGGCATTCGCAAAACAACTGATGCGCTCAAGTGCCATCTCCACCGCTGAGGGCAGGACCTTTGAGCGATTCGAAGATGCCAAGGCGTACATCGCAAGCAGGGATGAGGCCGTGGTGATAAAAGCGGCCGGGCTTGCGAAGGGAAAGGGTGTTTATGTCTGTGATGACCCGTCCGACGGGATTTTGGCTGCCGAAAAAATTATGTGCGATAAGATATTCGGGGCGGCGGGTGATAAAATCATCGTCGAAGATAAACTCTTAGGCGAAGAAGCCTCCATCCTTGCTTTTGTGGACGGCCGGAATATCTATGTAATGGAATCATCACAGGACCACAAGCCAATCGGAGATGGTGACACGGGTCCCAACACCGGCGGAATGGGCGCCTACAGTCCCGCGCCTGTGGTTACCGAAAAGCTGATGGATCAGATTACCCGCGAAATTCTCGTGCCGACCGTGGATGGTATGAATCGCAGCGGCAGGCCGTATAAGGGCGTGCTCTATGCCGGGCTTATGATGACGGCCGGCGGCCCGAGGGTGCTTGAATACAACGTTCGCTTCGGTGATCCTGAAACCCAGCCGATTCTGATGCGCCTCAAAAGCGATTTGCTCGAGGTATGCCTTGCGGTTTGTGACGGCAAATTAGATGATATTACATTAAAATGGGACCCAAGGCCGGCAGTATGCGTAGTGATGGCGTCCGGCGGATATCCCGACAGTTATGAGAAGGGCAAAGTCATTACCGGACTGGATGATGCGGGCGAGCTTGAGGATGTTGTCGTCTTCCATGCGGGAACCGCTGTTCAGTGTGGGGACATTGTCACCAGCGGCGGCAGGGTCCTGGGTGTAACCGCCCTGGCCGATACCGTAGGAAAGGCAAAAGAAAAAGCCTACGAGGCCGTTGATAAAATAAAATTCGACGGTGCTTATTGCCGTCGGGATATCGCGGACAAGGCGATAAGGAAATGATTATTGATAAAGGATAATTGATTATTGTATTATTGCTCTGTCATAACCGGATCTACAGGTGTCATTGCGAGCGAAGCAAACTATAATCTGACACGGAGATTACCAGGGCCATATTGTGCGGCCTCGCAATGACAGATCCTTAAATCATATTTGGCGGAGCGCTGTGAACTGATAACTATAAACTTAAACTGAAATTAACTGTGAAATTCTTTATTAACAATAGAGCATCAAACAGGCCTAGGGGCCGCAGGAGACTTCTTCGCAGAATTCTCGACTTTTTGATTCTTGTTATTGTTTTATGGCTTGCTTACATTTTGGCCGGCCGGTCTCTGCGTGAGGTTGCCGTCGCCCAGCTTGCCGAGCTGACGAACGCTAAAATCAAGGCCCAGTCCATCGATTTCAATTTTGACGGCTCGGTCTCTATCGAAAAACTTGTAATCAGGCCTGAGCAGAGGGCTGAGTATGACGATGCGGTACTAAGGGCCGAAAAGGTATATGCTCGTTTCGACATAGGCTCACTGCTGCTGGTTCGGCCCCGGCTAAGGGTTGTAACCGTTAATGATTTTCTCTTCAACGCACAGCACGATTTGGATGCGGGGCTGTGGAATACGGCGGGCCTTAAGTTCGATATCCCTAAAGGCGCCGCCGGACAGGTGCCTGTTATTCGCCTCGAAAAAGGCGCACTCCAATACAGCAAGGTCTCAAAAGGCCGGGTGAAAGTCATTACAAAAATCCCTGTTGATGCCACGTTCGAGCCTGCCGAAGAAACGCCCTCCGCTTACAGCTTCAGTATAACAACTGCTGAAATGGAAAGGGCCGGCAAGAACACCTTAAACGGTTCCTGGCAGCCTGGAAGGATTATAATTACCGGCGGGATTTCGTCAACGGATGTCCCCTCGCTTGAAAGGTCCTGGGAAATAAAGGCCCTCGCCGCCGATTTAACTTACGATGCGAACGATACATACTCATTGCAATTGAAAATAAAAGACCTTCTCAGCAGCGCCGGTACGGGTAGTGAAGCATTTGCCTTCGACGGCACGTCATTTTTTGAAAGCTGGCATGTGTTTAATGCCTTGCAGAGATTTTTCGCCAGATTTCGTCCCGAAGGCCAGATTGATATTGACCTTGAAGCATCAGGCAGTTTGGAACGGCTGAGTGAGAGTCGGCTCGCCGGAAAGGTTTATTGTAAGGATGTTTCGATTCGGGATGTCAACTTCCCATATCTTGTGGAACATATCGCCGGCGAGATAGATTTCACCGAACAAAGGGTCTCACTTAATAGCCTCCGAAGCGATCACGGTGACGTTGACTTGACGTTTGACGGCTGGTCCAGAGACTTCGGGCCGGATTGGCAGTACGATGTCAGGATTAAAAGTGACAACATGGCTCTGGATAGTGACCTCTATGTAGCGCTGGGCCCGAAGCAGAAGGAATTCTGGTCGGCGTTTTCTCCGGGCGGCACCGCGGCCATAGATTACACGTTAAGCCGCCGGCCGCGGGAGGAGGAAAAAAGAAGCCTGCAGGTCAACATGATTGAAGCCGAAGCGAACTATGAGAATTTTCCCTATCCTCTCAAAAATCTTGCGGGGGATTTATTGATTGAGAACGATGACATAACAATCTCGGATTTGGTTTCACAGTACAACGGATGTACAATAACCTTGAACGGCAAAGTTACAGGACAAAGTACGGCACGCCCGATTTACGACGTGTCAATCAGCGCAAAAGATGTCCCCCTGGATTCCGAGGTGGCCTCGGCGCTGCCTGCGAAACAAAGGAGCGTTTACGAGCAATTCGATATGAACGGCCTAGTCGATGCCGAAATAAAGGTTTTTACGCCTGAACCGAATGCCGGCCCCACAAGCTTTGCAGCCGATGTATCTGTCAGGGAGACCTCTTTAAAGCTGGAACAGCTCCCCCTGGCTATCGACGACATATCCGCAAAGGCTGTTGTCGGCCCGAATTCGATAATTCTTGAGGATTTCAGGGGCAATTATGACCAGGGTAAGGTTTCACTTACCGGCCGAATCTGGCCGGCGGACCAGGACCGGCAATCCCGCTACTGCCTTAAAGCGCGTGCCGAGCAGATGCAGCTGAACGATAATGTGACGGGACTGCTCCCGCCGTCGCTGAAGAAAATTGTTTCCGACTGGCAGGTAACAGGAAAGATAAATCTTACCGCTGATTTGAATAAGGCCGCCCCTAACGATTGCCCCAATCACAGGCTGGTAGTGGACTGCCTGAACAACAGCCTGGATTTTAGTTTTGCAGGTGCCGCCCCGAACGATGGGACTATTGGCTATAAGCCTGCCCCATATCCGCTAAAAGATGTCACCGGCAGATTGATAATAACGAATGACACTATCAAGCTGGATAGTATTACTGCCACCGCTGACATTGATCCTAACACAGCAACCGCACCAAACGTCAGGCTAAACGGCGAAATGGTGCTGGACGATGATACAATCTGCGGCGGTCGGCTCCGTCTTTCGGCAAATGACGTTCCTGTCGACGAGCGGCTGGGCAGGGTCCTGCCGGAAGACCTTCACGATTTGTACGTCAGCCTGTCGCCCGGTGGCCGAATTGATTTGAACTTCGAAGATATACAGATGTCCGATACAAACGACGGCCGAACCGATTTCGATTTCAGCTGCACTACGAAACTGAAGGCATGCAGTATGGACATCTGGCCCGCGGTGACAGATATGAACGCCGTGTTCGATACGAACAGTGTATACACGACCGGCGGCGGATTCAGCCGGGGCCGCGTTACTGCGCTCGTGGATAGTTTCAAGGTCGGCGGCAGGTCCATAACCTCTTTGAATGCGAATATGAGTTATGATGGCCTGCGCCAAAGCTGGCTGACTGACAGTTGGGTTGCAGATTGCTACGGCGGAAAATTAACGGGCAAACTCGAATTCAAACAGCCAGATGGTAAGCCTTCTCAGTATTTGCTTCAGGTAGGCTTTAATAATATCGACCTGGAACGGTTCCTGTCGGAACCCAATCCCGATGCAGCGCATTTTAGGGGCGGTTCCTTTTCCGATGAAGTGGGCCTTTCACAGGATACACGTCAGGAATTACAATCCAACGGCGTCACCAGCGGGAAAATGAGCGGCTCATTGAGCCTCACGGCAGGCGTTGGCCGAAGCTCTTCACGTGTCGGAAGATGCAGGCTGGTAATCACAGATATGTATGTGGGCAAACCCTCACCGCTGGCAAAGCTCCTGTACGTATTGCAATTGACGGATTCGAAAGATTTTGTTTTCCAGCGGATGTTCGTCGATTCGTATATCAAGAACGACCGCGTGTTTTTTGAAAAGTTCGATTTGTCCGGCGAGTCCCTTGCCTTTAACGGCTCCGGCTCGATGGACCTGCCGACCAGGGATGTGAATTTGACCCTCACCGTCCGCGGCAAACGCCTTGCCGATGCTGAGCCCTCGGTCCTGCAGTCGCTGGCCGAGAACATCGGCGGATACGTTGTCAGAATGGATGTCACCGGCAATGCCTACGACCCCGATGTCAAAATTAAAACACTGCCCGTCATCAAAGATTCCTTGAACATCCTCGGCAAAAAACAAGCCAAAGCCGATTAACATCCGAATGTTATTCGTATACCAGAAAACATAACTACATTTCATTTAGTGTATTTACGCCTTGATAGGAGTTCAAAACCGCTGGGATTTTGGGCTTGATTTTTTGATGTTGACGGTTTACTATTTTTCTGATGATCAATAGGAACTTATAAAGCTTGGAGGTGGCATTTATGGCAGGTTATACCAACGATATGGACAGGCGTCAGTTTCTTAGGATTACCTCGGGCTCAGCGGTGGCGATGCTGCTATCCGGCATTTCACTTCATGCAGAAGAAGCAAACACGCAGCGACCCAATATCCTCTGGTTAAGCTGTGAGGACATCAGCCCGGACCTGCGCTGCTATGGCGACAAATACGCGGTTACGCCGAATATCGACAAGCTCGCGGCCGAGGGTGTCCGCTACACCAATGCATATTCCCACGCCGGCGTTTGTGCGCCCGCGCGCTCCGGCATCATCACCGGCATGTACCCGACCACTATCGGCACCCAGTTTATGCGCTGTAGCGGCGTGCCGCCCGCCTATGTAAAATGCTTCACCGAATACCTTCGTGCCGCGGGCTATTACTGCACGAACAACTCCAAGACCGATTACCAGTTTAGCCCGCCGTTTACGGCCTGGGACGAGTCCAGCGGGGATGCGCACTGGAAGAACCGGGCCCCGGGGCAGCCGTTCTTTGCCGTCTTCAATTTTACAATTTCGCACGAAAGCCAGATACGCAACAAGAGCAGAGAGATGCGAAAGCGCCTCTCTAGTATGGACCCTTACGAAAGGCACAATCCCAATGAAGCCGTCCTGCCCCCGTACTATCCTGATACACCCGTCGTTCGCAGGGACTGGGCGCAATATTATAATATTATTACGCTGATGGACAAGGAGGTCGGCAAGGCCCTGGAAGAGCTTGAAAAGGCCGGCCTCGCCGATGATACTATCGTATGGTTCTGGGGCGATCACGGCCGCGGCCTGCCCCGTGCCAAGCGCTGGATTTACGATTCGGGCATCCACGTTCCCCTTGTCATCCGCGTTCCGGAAAAGCTCCGCAAGCTCGCCTCTCCTGCCAATCCCGACGCCCTCAAGCCCAAATCCGTCAATGACGACCTGGTTGCGTTCATTGACTTTGCTCCGACGATGCTGTCACTGGCCGGTGTCAAAATTCCGTCTCACATACAGGGTCGGGCCTTCCTCGGAAGCCAGAAGGCCGGGCCGCGAGAGTATATTTACGCCGCCCGCGACCGTATGGACGAAGCTTATGACCTCATCCGCGCCGTGCGTGACAAACGCTTCAAATACATTCGCAACTATATGCCCCATGTTACCCACGGGCAGGACATCCAGTATATGAACCAGATGCCCACGATGCAGGAGATGCGCCGGCTCAATGCCGCCGGGAAACTGGAGGGCCCCCAAAAACAATACTTCGAAGATACAAAGCCGGTCGAGGAGCTTTACGATACTCAAAACGACCCACACGAGGTGAAAAATCTGGCCGGCGACCGCGACTATAAGGATGTGCTCGAGCGGATGCGCAAAGCGCATCTTGAATGGGTACAGGAAACGCGTGATATCGGCTTGATTCCCGAACCTGAGTTTGATGAAATGAAGCGGCCGGGAGGCGTATTCCAGAAGACCGCCGATCCGTGGTTTGTGAGAAGCTCTCCTACAGGCTCCGGCGGGCAGGATTATATTACAATCAACTGTGCCACAATTGATGCTTCCATCGCATACAGAATTGATGAGAAGGGGGACGAAACAACCGGATGGAAAGTATATACAAAGCATGTCCCTCTGAAGCCGGAACAAGTACTGCGGTCAAAGGCCTGCCGCATCGGCTTAAAGGATAGCAGGGAAGTCAGATACAAACTCGGCGACTCTGTAGCGGTTCGGCCTGCACCTCCAACGATACCGCATTGGAGAAAGCAGCTCGATAAGACAGACCTGCTTGAGCGACTCGGCAAAATAAAGCAGTTGGATGGAGTGGGAGAGAGGGCGATTCCAATGTACATGAAGGCCCTGAGTGACGAGTACGCTTCCGTTCGCTACTGGGCTGTCGTTGGCCTGCACAATAACTGTCGCAGGGCCAGTGACCTCAAGACGGCAAAAGCGGCGCTTAAGAAGATGCTCTCCGACCGCTCACCGGTCGTGAGCATCGCCTCGGCGCACGCGTTCTGTGATTGGGGCATGGAAAGAGAAGGCCTGCCGGTACTAATCGATGCATTGAAAGACAAGAACAATAAGGCCGGTCTGTATGCAGTGACTGCATTAAAGATGATTAGCGAGAAGGCCCGGCCGGCACTGCCGCAGATAAAGGACTGCCTCCAAGATTCGGATGGGTACGTCAAACGGGTAACACAGGCGATATTGGAAAACCTGAAAGGGTAATTCTTTTCTCGTGAAACGTACCTTGTAGATTGTAAGACTGGTGGCGCATTAGCCCAAAGAAATTGGGCATTGTTTTGAAATTAAGAATAAAAACCGAGAAAGAGGGGAAGCATAAGTGAACGTGAAAAGATTTGTTCTAAGCGTATTAATTGTCTCAGTTGTTTTCTCTGTTTTTCCGATCATAGTGTACGGATTGTTCATAAGGTTTTTTGGGTTAGTTCCACCAGCCGGTTTTGGACGGGCTGATTTATTTTTTATGATACCGACTAATATTTTAGGTGGGTTTGTTTTTGTTCTGATATTTTATCTTGCCAAAGGTTCGAGAATTGGAGGGAATGGATTGCTTTATGGCTTTTTGTGGTTTCTTGGATTTAGCGTTGTTAGTGAGGTTGGATTCTGGATTGCGCTTAAATACAGCGCAATTATGATGATAGCAGGGGTGGCTTCCGGGCTTGGTCATTTAATAAATGGAGTGATCGTTGGAAGGTTGAGCTAAAGAATATCCAATGACAGGCAAGGAATTTTGAATTACGAATTAAGGTCTGCCTGATTGGATGTTAGATTTTACGAACGGCGAGTGTGTAGATTGGTATATTTTGCTTCAAATATTTTCTTTCGAAATTTGTGCCGACCCATTCACCGACCTCTGCGCCCATGGGCCGGGTAAATTCAATTTCCTCAAGCATATTGTTTTCGGCGGCTATCAGTTTTTTTATCACGTCAAAATACTCGGCGTGGTCGGTGGCGATTTTTAATTCGCCGCCGGTTTTTAATCCGCGCAGCAGGTGCTTCAAATTCTCAGCACAGAAAAGCCGTCTCTTATGGTGTCGTTTTTTGGGCCAGGGGTCCGGGAAGTAGATATGAAAGCAGTCCACGGAACTATCGGGTATAAACTCGGTTAAAAAGTGCACGGCATCGGTGCGGATAATCCTGACATTTTTCAGACCCCATCGGCCGATGCGGTCAACGGTGTAACGGTAGTATTTGCGCGCCCATTCGATCCCGAGAAAGTTCGCATCAGGCTGACTTCTCGCTTCATTCAGAAGGAATCCACCCTTGCCCGTACCGATTTCGATGTGAATTGGTCCGGGACGTCCGAAAATCCCCTCAAAAAATTTTTCACTTCCGATATCTTCAAGTTTCAAAGATACCAAAGGAAAGTCCTTTAATCTTCGTTTCATTAGCCACTTTGTGTTTAAGATGCGTAAAATAGATAAAATAGCAAAGGCTGCAACCGTGTATTATACTAACCGAAACCTCCTAAGAGAAGATTAAACTTGATTTTTAACTTCTTTCCGGGTAAACTGAATATATGAGATATCCGATAAAAATTGCGAACTTGTTCTTATATCGCGGGTATTTATTATTAGGATTTAATCCTAATTAGGTTTCAATTTTTTACCGTAAGGTAGATAGGAAATCTCAGATATGATACTGCAACTCGTCAGAGCAAAAAGACGGAGGATCCTGGTGGATATAAATACCCAAAGAGATTTTCTGCTTGCCGATGGAAATGCCTGCATCAGGAACCACCGGCGGGTTCTGTCGCATATCCGGCGCATGATGGCATGGGCCAGAATTAACAATGTCCCGGTAATCTCGATTGCTGCCGTTTATCCCGATACTAACAGCGAGCTCACCACGGGTTACTGCATTGACGGAACTGAGGGACAAAAAAAGATTAGGTACACTTTGCTAAATAATCGCATCAGCTTTCCCGCGGACGGCAGTACCGATTTGCCCAGGGACATACTTCGGCAGTACAGGCAGATTATACTTCACAAGCGCAGCGTCGATCCCTTTAAAGAGCCCCGGATTGACAGGCTGTTGAGCGAGGTTCGCGCTAATGAGTTTATTTTGATAGGCGCCTGCGCCGAAGACGCTGTTTTGGAGACTGCGCTCGGATTGCTTCAGCGGGACAAAACCGTCACTGTCGTCGCCGATGCGGTTGGCTCACACGATAAAAAACAGAGTAAACTCGCGCTTCGCAAGATTGAAGCCAAGGGGGCGAAGCTGGTTGAGACAAAGAAGCTGGCGGGGACATCACGTCTCAGACATGTTGGCGCATGCGATTGCAAAATGTGCCGGGGACATGCAAGCAAAACCTCGGCTACAATTGAAGCGGCGTAACCTGCAAACGTTTCCGGCCCTCGACATAAAATTCTCTCATTTAGACCTAAACAAACCTGTACATAAGAATCGTGTCGACGTATGTCCCTTCCGCCGTTTTGATTGCTCTTATCTCGCGGCCCTCCTGTTCAAAGCCCATCTTTTCGTATAAACCGATGGCCGTCTCATTCGTGGCGAAAACGCCGAGTGTGATCTTTTCAATGACAGGATTTTCCTCCGCCCAGTAGATAGCGGTCTTCAGCAAAGCTGTACCGACACCTTTATTTCTGAATTCCGGCAGAATCATTATCCCCACCGACCCTACGTGCGCAAGCTTCCGGCGGTCTCTGTTTTTAAGATTGAGCATACCTACTATGGAACCGCCGACTTCCGCGACAATTATTATTTGTGCAGGATTTTCAAGCCGCTTCTGAATCCATTCACGTTCTTCTTCAATGCTCATCTCGAATTCGTCAGCCTCTCTGATATAAAACAGACCTTCCGCCAGAATAATACGGGTATTTTCGAGCAGCGTCTCTGCGTCATCCGGCACTGCTGTTCTGATTATCAGCCTTTCACCTGTTTTCAGTTCATGTTCCGTTGGTGTTAGTTCACTCATTCAACAACCTCTCTTGTTATTACTGTTGGCGGCCATTATATAAGAAATGCGTCATTATTTGTCGAACTTTCTTTGAGACTTACTCTGTATCAAAGGTGCCGTTTTACACTTATAGCAAGTCGTTGACAGAGCCTGCTTATCGTGATATAAATGTGCATCGTGGTTTGTGAAGGGTATCTCGATGGAAATGCTATCAGTTTTTATTAGACGCCGGTAGGGGCGGGGATTATGACTAAACAGAGACCAGATTTTTTTCCCGACAGGCACCAACCAACAACTAATCGGCTGAATAGACGCACCTTTATAAAGCACATTGGCCTTGCAGCCGTTTCTGCGGGCACGCTTTTCGAATCGGCAAACTGTGTTAGCAGCAGCGAAAGGCGGCTGGCGAAAAATCCCCCCAACATCGTCTTCATCTTTATTGACGACCTTGGCTACAAAGATTTGGGTTGCTACGGCAGCAGGTACTACGAAACGCCGAACATTGATAAGCTCGCCGGCCAGGGCATGCGTTTTACCAGTGCTTATTCCAACGCACCCAACTGTGCCCCGACCCGCGCCTGTTTGATATCGGGCCAGTACACGCCGCGCCATGGTGTCTACACCGTAGGCAATCCCGAGCGGGGAAAAGCACAACTGAGAAAGCTGATACCCGTAAAAAACAACACAAATCTCGATTCGAAAATCGTAACCATTCCTCAGGCACTGAAAGCCGCAGGATACAGAACCGCGTGCATCGGTAAATGGCACCTGGGTGATAAAGCCCCGTATAGGCCAGAGGACCGCGGCTTCGATGTTGTCTTCCGCAGGACCAGGCGAAGCCATTTTATGCCCGACGGCCGGTACCTGACCGACCGCCTAACCGACGAAGCCGTGAAGTTTATCCAACAAAACCGCGATAAACCATTCTTTTTATATCTTTCTCATCACACGGTCCATACGCCGATACAGGCCAAAGAAGAGCTTATTGAAAAATACAAGCAAAAAAAACCTGTCGGTGGGCACAACAACCCGACCTACGCAGCGATGATTGAAAGTATGGACCAAAGTGTCGGTGCGGTCTGTGCCAAACTCGATGAATTGAACCTAAGTGACAACACAATCGTATTCTTTTTCTCCGACAATGGCGGATATGCAAATGCGACTTCGATGGTCCCGCTGCGCGGTTCCAAGGGAATGCTCTATGAGGGCGGGATACGCGTGCCGATGATTGCCCGCTGGCCGGGCAGGATTAAACCCGGTACTTCCTGTGATGTCCCTGTTATCGGCATCGATTTTTATCCGACGTTTTTGGAAATAGCGGACGCACCGAGGCCGGCCGGACATGTTCTGGATGGTATTAGCCTTGTCCCTCTGCTGACTCGAAGGCAGGCTTTGGAACGAAAAGCTATCTTCTGGCATTTCCCCGCATATCTTGAGCCGTATAACAAAAAACAACAGCCGTGGCGCATGACACCGGGGGGAGCCGTCCGGCAGGGGGATTGGAAATTGATAGAGTTTTTCGAAGACGGCAAAGTTGAACTGTATAACCTCAAAGACGACATCAGCGAGACCAATGACCTTTCCGGGACAAAAACCACTAAGGCCAGAGAGTTGCACAAATTCCTCGCCGAATGGCGCAAGTCCGTAAACGCACCGGTTCCTACCGAGAAGAATCCAAAGTACGACCCGGCTGCGCTGTTGAGAATAAAACGTGATTAGAATAAATAAAGTTAAAAAGCGGTAAAAGGAGAATATTATGAGCACAAATAAAGAACCAGGCGAATCTCTGGCGCTAATTTTGATCGTCGTGGCGGCGTGTATTGTTGGCTGGACGGTCTTTGTACCCTTTGCAGGTATGTTTTACCGGATGTTCTATTTCCTGCCCAGCCTCGTCAGTTTTCGTCCTTACTATCGGCAGTGGGGATTATTTAATTCTGCTGAAATAAAAGTGGACATACGACTTTTAGTGTTTGGCATTTTAATCGGATTGGTGCTGTTCGCCCTGGCCTCTATTATAAGAGCGATTAATGCCAACACAAGAGAGCTGCGACAGATAAAAGAGACCTTGAAAACAGCAGTACCCAAATAAAGTTTGTTAAGTGAATAAGGATATGTTTTATGAATCGACGTGATTTTCTAAAAGCCGTCGCCTTGGCAACTTCATCTATAGTGATGCCCGGATGTTCGAGCACTTTTGGCCGGTCTGCGGGCAAGTCGTCTGTGAAAAAACCAAATATAATTTTCATCCTGGCCGACGACCTTGGCTACGGCGACCTTGGTTGCTTCGGGCAGAAAAGAATCAAGACGCCGAATCTGGATAAGATGGCCGAAGAGGGAATGCGTCTCACTCAGCACTACGCCGGCAGCACGGTCTGCGCGCCGTCGCGATGCGTTCTGATGACTGGCCTGCACACTGGCCACTGCCTGATTCGTGGCAACGCCCGCGTACCGCTGCGGCCTTCGGATGTCACTGTGGCTGAGCTTTTGAAACAGGCCGGCTACACAACCGGCATCGTCGGCAAATGGGGGCTGGGAGAGCCCGGCAGCACGGGTATCCCGAACAGGCAGGGCTTCGATTACTGGTTCGGCTACCTTAACCAGAGACATGCCCACAATTATTACCCCACTTACTTGTGGCGCAACGAGGAAAAAGTTCAGCTTAAAAATGAAGTCAGGGACATCAATCCGCCCGGCGGTGTAGCTACCAAACGCGTCGAGTATTCACACGACTTATTTGCCAAAGAGGCACTGGCCTTTATTGAACGAAGCAAGGATAATCCGTTCTTCCTGTACCTTGCCTTCACCATCCCGCACGCCAACAACGAGGCCGGCAGGAAAGGTATGGAGGTTCCCGACTACGGCATTTACGCCGACATGGACTGGCCCGAGCCGCAAAAAGGCCATGCTGCAATGATTACCCGAATGGATGGTGACATCGGCAAGCTCTTTGCAAAACTCAAAGAGCTTGGCATCGATGATAATACGTTCGTATTCTTCTCCAGTGATAACGGCCCACATCGTGAGGGCGGCAACAACCCGGACTTCAACGACAGCAACGGCCCGTTGCGAGGCATAAAGCGAGACCTGTACGAAGGCGGCATCCGTGTGCCTACTCTTGCCCGCTGGCCAGGCAAGATAAAGGCAGGTTCGGAAACGGACCACATCTCCGGCTTCTGGGATTTTCTGCCTACGTGTGCCGAGCTGGCCGGC
>Ga0209427_10002905_pt1 | contig 20114 bp, 24 predicted proteins | sample DeeMarSWOR136_30_FD_187465 | JGI IMG/M metagenome (GOLD analysis project Ga0209427, IMG submission 187465) | Marine sediment microbial communities from White Oak River estuary, North Carolina - WOR-1-36_30 (SPAdes) (version 2) | ecosystem: Environmental > Aquatic > Marine > Intertidal zone >...
TCGCTCATTATTTCCTTATCAGCTACGCCTTTCTTAACCATTTCAATTAACCTTTTATATTCCGCTCTCATACCTTTCCCTCCTTTCATTGGGGATCAAGCAGATATACTAAATACTACCAGTTCTTCTTAATGCATGGGTTTGCACCACCGCGCTACTGGCAATATATCAACGTCCAAAGGGAAGCTGTTTATAAATACTGAAACCTAGTTGACGTTTTATAGCAATCTGAAACTGCTTCTTTTCTCGTGGTGTTCAAGGCTTTCTCTGTGGCCTCCTTCATCCTGTCATGCGGGAGTAGCTGCTTGACTTCTTCTTTGATCTTATCCAGCAGCCCAGCGTAGCAAGTAAAGCCTTTGACATTGAAGGCGGTCTTTTCTTACACTCAACTCGACAGTCCAGCTTCTTCCGCCTTTTCCCAGATCCCAGCGATCCTGCCGGCAATAACCGAGCTGAGGCCCCAGGCTAAGGGCAGGGATACGGGTACCCCAAGGGATCTGAAAAAGGGATAATGATAGTGCCAGAACCCAAGCTTAATGCAGATGTACTCCCCGAGTGTACCGAGCGCCGCACCAACAAAAAAGACAAGTATATGCCTCCTCCCGTGCCAGAAGATCACGGCAGGAATCATGAACGCGGTGTAGACCACTGCAATAGTCCTCATGATAAAGGAGACAGCGGCAAGATAATAAACCACTATCAATCCACCGAGCAGGAGGCCTGCCCATAGGGGGCTGCGCCAGTAAAGCACCACGACAGCAACTACGTATATGCCTATAAGGACCTCGGACATGAACTCAATGCTAAGGTCTCTGCGCATTTGCCTTACCTAGGATGTCCTCCGCTAGAAATAACATCTCATCTCCATATCTCCATGTGAGAGATGGAGCTTTGCATCTTTCTATACTCTTCCCAGTTGTGAAACCTCCGTTCCTCGCTCAGCTTGAACTCGATCGTTCGCTCGTCAATCTTGCTAAAGATTTGGAAGACAGGCCGTGACATCTCTTCAGCTGTTTTTTAAATATATACAACTGCTTGGCCTTAAATGGGATATATTTTGAGGCGTCCCTCGAGTTGGAGCCCCTCTCTGAGGGAGCTTAAAGGTTTGAAGCAAAATGATCAAGGTCAAAAGGTCGGTAGAAGTAGAGTAACTCCGATGATATGTTGTGGCATCTGGCAGTTCGCTCAAGTTTAAGTTTTCTTGCCACATACTGGAGTCCTAAAAGTGTAACGGTTACGTGGGGTAGTTGAAATATTGTTTTAAAGCCTCTCCGCTCAAAAATAGAGAATTTGTATGATCGAATCTCAGTCACTACGACAACGAATATTTCAAACAAAACTATGATACACAATTGAGCCTCACTGGCGGCAGGGGTATAACCAAATCAGCAACAATAAACCCTCAAGTCAGGAGGCCCCTATGGGAGGATACAGAACGAGTACACGAGGAACGGTTTTTCTGGGGCTAGGCCTTCACCGGTCCCGCTGGCACGTAACGGTGAGGACGAAGGATCAGGAGCTCCGCAGTGGCACGCTGCCAGGACACTGGGAGGCCTTACGGAGTTTATTGGATATGTATCGGGGAGATTCCATTGAGGTCGTGTATGAGGCGGGTTACTTTGGCTTCTGGCTCCCTGAATCCACTGGGAGGCTACGGTCTAGACTGTATTGTCACAGCACCGAGAGAGCCCGCAAGTTAGCCCATGTTTTGGCCAAGGGGATGTGAGGTGCGTCTGAGTACCCACCCTCGAGGAGCGCTCCCATCGGCAGGTGATCCGCCGGCATCGGCAACCCAGAGGGGATTGGGTACGGAGTGAGAATCGCATCACAGCCGAGCCCCGTTCTATGGGATAGAGATCGGTGAGCCTCGTGGTCCTTGGCCCTACTGCATCTGAGTGTGTTCACTATCCGGCAACCTCGTCTTCAAGACTGCCGGCCCCGAATTAGATACCTCGGATTGATTGCATCGGGTTTCACACAAAAACTGAAAACCACGGATACAAGACACCTACATCCCTGGCCATCCCCTCATCTTCTCAACCGGGTCCGGGAAAGCACCTCCGGAAGGCCGTCAACGATGACTGAAAACCGGCAGAAATGGGCACCGCCACTGCAAAGACAATCGTTCCCACTGCCTGGGTGATGGGACTCCACAATTGATCGGGTGAGCCAATACAGAGATCAAGGTGCTCAGGAGCAATGCGCTTTGAGGGTCTGTAATGAGATACTAAATCACCAGGTGAGGGACTTCCATCTCTCCTTTGTCGAAGGCCTTGATGAAGGCCTTGACGACATGTGGGTCAAATTGTGTGCCCTCGCCCTTGGTGATGATGTCCCTGGCCTCGAACGGTGACATTGCCTTGCGGTAAGGGCGATCACTGACGAGGGAGTCGTACACATCCGCCACTGAAAGCACTCTGGCTTCTAAGGGGATGTCGTCCCCGAGGGTAGCATGGTAACCTGAGCCGTCATACTTATCATGGTGAGCAAGAATGATGGGGATAATACGTCCTAGGGAGCCTCCGATTGGCTCTAGCATCTCCACTCCCTGGTCCACATGGCCCTTCATCTGCTCGAACTCTTCCGTGCTTAGCCGAGCCGCCTTGTGAAGAAGCTCACGGCTGATGTCGAGCTTACCAATGTCATGAAGGAAGGCAGCAGAACGTATGTCTTCGATACGCTCCGGATCTAATCCGAGGCTGGCTGCGATCTTAGCTGCATAGATAGAAACGCGGTAACAGTGGTTTTCGGTATATTCGTCCTTGGAGATAAAGTGGCGCAGGATGACCAGCAGGCCCCTGTAGGTGTGCCGCAGTTCGTGTATGTGGGCTGTCTTGTGCTCGTAAAGCGTTCCCATCGCATAGGCGGTGATAACCAGAATGCCGCCCCATGCCGTGATGTCATACCACTGGGCCTCTACAAATACAAACCTTTCGGTGGTAGTAAAAAACCCGGGAATGTAGCGAGCCACCAGGCCAACAAGAAACACGCTCGCGAAGGCTGTCAGGGTGGCGTGTCGACGTCCATAGAAGTAGGCGGAAAAAAGCGTAGGCAAGGTGTAGAAGCCCAGCAACATGCGTTGGGAGGTCACAAGGTAGTTCATGGCTCCCACGATAACAAGCATAGATAGGATCAGCCACAATTCCTTGTTTACTTTCTCGAACTGGCGTATTAGCATTGCCTTCCATCCGAGCTCGCTCTTATACGCCTTTGACGGGACGCGAAGGGTTACAGGTGACGGACTGCCTTCTTGAGAAAGAACTGCTTCGGAGTGAGGCGGATTGTCTGTTTCTGGGGATTTTTCTTCTAGCACATGCCCCTGGGGGACATCTGCTGGGGACACACCCGGCTCTTTAGTATTGGCCATAGTGACTCCTCACATTCATTCGCTTGCCTAGGCAAACGAGATTGATTTTGACGATAGGCTTTGAGCTATGAGGCACCATACGTGATTTGCTAAAGCAATTTACATGCCATTATCTCGTCCAGTTCTTATAAAGTATAGAACAGAAGGCTGTTAACTACTGCATCAACAGATGGCACATTTAAGACAACGAAGCTTCAATGTGATTAAGCACATAACCGCTCCCTCCGGCCGACAGGCTGATTGCTCCGCTGTTGGCCTGTAGCTCAGGCGTATCCTACCTTTGATTGCTGCGACCCATACTGTTTAGTAATTAAGGCCTCGGATTTCAACCACCGCAATGACGAATATTTCAGGCAGATGAAACATACAATGGATTATGGTTACACACTATGTCTACTTTCGTTTCAAACAATCAGAAGCCCCTTGGAATGATCGTCAAAACCTTGTCTCTGGAGTCAGGAAGCCCGTAACAGCATGTGTAAGCGCCTCAGCTGAGCCGCAATTCAAACGCTGGTCAGTGTACCGAGCCAGACCGCCAACTTTTTGACTTGCCCTCTTGATTTGGCGTGCCATACACAGTAATATACCGTTACCTTTATTGGCCCTATGGTGAAAGGAGGCAAGGATGAGAATGAATCGGACCAGGCGAATAGTATGTGTCATCTTATTAACTCTGCTCTTAGGAGCTACAGGGAGTTGCATCAGCAAAAAGGACTATCTACTGAAGGTTGAAGAGGGCGAAAAACTCTCAGAGGAGCTGGCGGCGTTGAGGTCCGAGTATGACAGGGTAGAGGGAGAAAAAGCGACCCTCGATAAACAGGTAGTGAGCCTCCAGGGGGAACGGGACGATCTGGAGAAAGCCAGGACCCAATTGGAGCTCAAAAACCTCTCCCTTGGAAAGGAGATCGCCCAACTCAAGGAGGATAATCTCAAGCTGGAGGAGCTCTTGCAGGCAAAGTCAGATACCCTCAGTAAGCACATCGTGGACCTCAGGGATCATGTCGCTGACCTGAAAGAGGAAAATGAGGATCTGAGACAGAATGTAGAGGCACTCCAATCTGAGGCTGAGGCCCTCGCGCGCCAGAGACAAGAGGAAATGGAGGAGATGAGGGGCACCTACGAGGATTTACTGGAGGATATGAAAGCGGAGATAGAGAAGGGGGAGATTACAATCACGCAACTGCGGGGAAAGTTAAAGGTCAATATGTTGGATGAGATCCTCTTTGATTCGGGAAAAACCACCATCAAGCCCCAGGGCGTTGAAGTATTGGAGCGACTGGGGAGCATCTTGGTAACTGCCAAAGACAGGGCTATCAACATCGAGGGTCATACGGACAATGTTCCCATCGGGGCTGAGCTCGGAAAGAGGTACCCCACCAACTGGGAGCTGTCGGCCGCCCGCGCTACTACTGTAGCCAGATATCTGCAGGAGAAAACCGGCATCGACCCCGGGTTTCTCTCCGCCACGGGCTACGGCGAATACCAGCCCGTTGCCCCCAATGAGACCGAGGAGGGAAGGGCCAGGAATCGCCGCATTGAAATCGTGCTCGTTCCAATGGAGATCGTGCCGGTTTCAAGGAAATAGGGGAAGTGCAAAGGAGGGGTCCCCATTATTGGGTACGGGCAGTTGAAATGTTGGTCAGTAGTCAATTCAGGACTACTTGAAAGTCCGTTACTCCACCATAAGGCGGCAGAGAACTTACAGCGAGGTAGAGGCAATAGCAGAAATTCACGATTCAAGGCCTAAACCACAGCTTTTCCCCAGGAGAATGAAGGCCCTGAAGCCCCGGCTCTGGTAGCCAACGAGTGCCCATTCCCATGATAAACTCGTACAAGGGGCCGATCATTTCTCCCGGCCAAACCCCCTGTAGCTCCTAGAGCATGCTTATCCTCAACTACCCTTTCCCCGACTTTTATGGGCTCTTGAAATACGTCCAGCGTTTCCTGCCACCCTTGGGGATCCGGGACTGATGATTTGAATTGTGTCAAAAATTCAACACCTCTCTCACTGAGAAGTGGCATTTCGGTATTCAGCTCACGGCTCACCCCAATTAAGGGTAAGCAGTATGTTCTTAAACAACCAATAGAGAATATCCTGAAATCAAATAAATGGTCGGGGGCATTTCGCTTTATTAGATAACATTGGCAGATAGGGCCACAATGGCACAGATCTTGTATCCGATAAGAAATCAAAAACACCCCTCCAAAGAGGAGCACTCTCTATGACGCTCATCAAAGCAGACCTTATCGATTCTATCTACAAACAAGTTTGCCTCCCAAAAAAGAAGTCCGCGCAGGCAGTTGAATCCCTCATAGAGACCATTAAAGAGATGCTGGAAAACGGCGAAGATGTCCTCCTCAGTGGGTTTGGGAAATTCTGTGTAAAAGAGAAAAGCAGACGTAGAGGAAGGAACCCTTGGACTGGAGAAGACTTAACGCTAGGGGAAAGGAGGGCGGTAAGGTTCAAATGCTCCGGGGTTTTGAGGGGTAAAATTAATAAGGGCAGATAGACTGCAGAGGCCGGCACAGGCTTTAATGGAATCAGTCGCACACATTCGCGATTCAAGCCTTGACCCCCACCTTACAAGCGTATTTTTGTTATGCCTGAAATCCCACATCCTATTATCTACCCGAATTAACCGAGTGGTAACATATAGTCAGCAAGCCTACTTGATGTCTTGCGTAAATTCATGCTTAATAAGCTAGGGATACCTTTGAGAATTTTGACGTCTACACTTGAATGCCCCTCCACTATATAGTTGAAATTGTCTCCTGATAATGTGAGCAAGGTCGACTTTGTACGGGCTTTCACCGCTGCAGACCGGGGGAACTCGTCTATTACAGCCATTTCACCGATTGAACGTGCCCTTGTCAATGTCTATATGACAGTGCTCTCTCCAGTCTCCGCTTCTTTCACCGCATCCAACACGCCATCCACTACAAAACATACGTAATCTCCCTTGTCTCCCTCTTTGAAAACAATCTCTCCAGGAGCGACTTCGATCAGGTTCATGTATTTCTCAATAGCCCTCAATTCCTTATCCGTTAGCTTACCGAGGATTGGAATGTTAAGAATAAGAAACTCAATCACGGCTTCTCACATTATACCGCCGGCTTCCGTTTTATTTCCTTCCATCTCCAAAACCTCCAAGGATTAACCACAAATCCAAATACCGTAAGATCCCTGAAGAGCTCAGTCTTATTCATTTGTATACTGACGTATACAGAATCAGCGTTCTTCAAAGTCTCTTGTTAACCAGTCCCTCTACTGCCCTTTCAAACTCCCCTGCAAATTCTGCATCGCAAAAGGCCTTCATCCGACTTAGTGTAGTCTCATACTTATCGATCTGCTCTTCCTCAAGATCCCCTGCAATCCCTGAGTCGATCTCGCTCAATTTTCTTATCAGAATTTCCCTCTCCTCCCTTGGCATCACCCTTGGGTCTGTCATCCCTGCAGCCCTGGTATAGATTCCCTCATCCAGAACGTATTTTAATGCCTTGAATGGAAACCCATAGCAGTCCATAACGCCACCGGTTCTCTGGGTGAATCCCTCAGGTGTGGATGCCTCAGAAGGTGTGTAAAGCTGAGACAAAAAGTGGAAATAAATTTCTCATAATTGTCTAATTCTTTGCACATTTCTTGCATTGAGTCGCGGTACGATCGACTTAACTATTTGAAATATTTAGTTGTTTTCTATACTTATCAATTTTGCATGATTTTTGCTCTGTATAAAGATGAAGACTAGCTAACACATTAAAAGAGGATGAAAGAAGAAGTTACTGTTTGTTCGGTGACAAATGAACGATATTCGGATAGCAATGGGAACGCTGCTAATCTGCTTTGGATTATGCGTGATTGGTAGCAATTACATCAGACAAATAAGAAATTGGTTAAATTGTCAAAAGGGAATCGGGAAGCGTAGTTCACCGACAATAATGCTGGGACCCTTATGTTGCATCCTTGGATATGCGATTCTTCCAGCAGCATTTAGTTATTTAATCTTCTTAGTTTTTCTTTTCGATCGCGATACGCTCATCCTGGTTCTCAGGTTACCATCCTTATTTAAGGCCTTGTTCCAGGGGGAGAATTTGGATAACACCGGACCATACACCTCTAGCTGACTCCGATGGCCTCCCGCATGTAAAGGGCACCTTTATGTTTCACCACTGCTATCAAACAAAAGAAATAAGGAGGTAAGGGGCCTGCGTTTCCTATTTGCAGGCTACAACTGAAATGTTTTTCTAAAAGGAGCTACCTTTGCTGTTGGGAGTCTCGAGCTTATTTCCCTCTTGAGGTACCAATAATGGTTCACCTCAGAGACGGATTTGACGCAATAGAACTCAAAGCCATATACAATAAGCTGCTTAAGGAGAGAGGATGTCCATTCGACCCGCACAAATCACCCTAGGCCTGACCCCAAGATCACGATTCGATATCGTTGACGTTGCCGCTAAGATCAGCCATGAATACGGCGATGTATTTAAGGACTATCGTAAGATTACTTGCTGTTCGTTCCATACTACGGCCGGATATCTAGAGCAGCAACTCTGCACTAAACTCCACTATAGCGAGAACCGACTTAAGCAGTTTATCAGGATCTATCAAAAGTTATTCCCGCCAAATGCAGGGTATCTCCACGATTCTACGGAGTTGAGGGAGGAGCTGAGTGAAAGTGAAAAAGAACGAGAATCGGTCAATGCTGACTCCCACCTGACCTTCATGAGTGCTGGCCTGAAAAACTGTGTTACCTACGTCAATGGACCGAAACTACCGATTTATTTTATCGACCTCGACGGGGTCTACAAGCATCATCGCCGAAATCGCCGAACAACAATCCTGGCCTATAACAACGAAGAGATCGTATATCATGGCAGGTTTTTTATTCCTGCAGCAGGAGAGCATCCCATCAATGCTTTTAACCTCAAGGACCCGCGCTATGGACTCTTTTTGCATCTGAAGGACTTGGTGGATTCTTACGGCATTGACAAAGGCCTCATCGATATAGGTCTTGCCCAAGAGGAACGCCATGCTGCCCTGACCGTTAACGAGTACGAGACCCTGCTCATACGCAATGATCTCCCCCGCGCACTGAGCAATCCACTCCGTTATATTGTTCGACGTGGTAAAAAGCTGCTTCAAAATCCCGCTTCCATTCCGGGTAAAACCAGGAGCTATGCTACTTATGACATCATTCATCTCTACAATGAGTTGACGAAGAATGTACAGCTTAGACCCTCTGTCGTTGAAAAAGTCTTATCCCGCCTGTCTACGCCTATCTCGCGCATTTTTCGACTGAAACGCCACATCACCTTGTTAGTATCAAATAATGCGGATACGGGAGCAGGGCACATTGTTCAGGGTACCTATCAAAGCCCTATCCTGTTGCAACGCCAGATGGCCGATAAAGGGGTCCGTTGTTTGGAAATTACCCTAAGGAATTTTGGATAGCAGACTCAAGATATGCAATATGGCAAGCAACCTGCAATTTTTGATTGTTACGGATTCCCGCAATATTTCCTGGATTTGCTTAATGAAAAGGGGGTTTCAATGGGAATCGTCCAGGTATATCTGAAGGGGGAAATTCTCTGTCCAATCATCGGGCATTCAAAGTTGATCAACGAAAAAGACAGAACTCCTATTGAGACAGCGTCTACCTATGAGTTTAAACTCCGAAGCCAGCTTATTTAAGGCTTCTACCGTAATGATCATGACTTGTCCCAGATGTCATAGACAAATGAAGTTCGTAGAAGGAACTGGCTGGCAGTGCTTTCACTGCGGGTGGCCTGATGCTTCTATAAAACTCCACCGCAATATGTCTGCTGTACTGCTCTAAGGGCCCCGAGGTAAAGACTTAAACACCATCGGCAATGCACCGAAAGACAAAAAGATGGGGTTTGATCCAGAGCAGGTCAGAACCAAGCTGAACACCAGCTTGACCGAGGAGATCCGGAAGCTCTTCGAATGAACCCAGCCGCTTCGCACAGTTCAGCTCTGAATTATTATGCCGAAAAACAGCAAAAGCAGCGCGACTGTGCGGAAGGCAGAAGTCGATACCAAGAGAGGGAACTTCGTTCTAGGTCATCATGAGGGAAAGAGACGGCTTATTTCCTCACCACCGGTGAAGCCATGCTCAGGGGTGGGATATGCTCCAGAACGGGTCTCCTTCGTGAAGGGGTTAAAGGCATCGACAATGTCTGGCGCCAAGACCTTGTATTGTTTGACAAACTTAGGGACAAATCTCTCGAACAACCCAAGGATATCATAGGCGTTAAGGTTTTGACCATCCACGTAGGGACCTGCGCCACAGCCGATAGTGGTCGCCTTGACGGACTCAGTTATCGCCTTGGCCACACCGATGGGGATACATTCCAGAACCACTGCGAACACAGCAGCTTCATCCAGTGCCTTGGCGTCTGCGATGAGTTGCTCCGCCTCTGACCGATTCACCAGGCAGGCGAAAGGGTAATCATAAGCGGTAATCATTGTCACCTTCTCCTTCCACTCCTTCTTTTCGCGGAAAGACGGGGTGGCTGTCTTCTTCTTTGGAGATGAGCTCTGCATTTGAACTCCCTCCTCTTTGAGGTTTGCCGTGCACATGTGTTTTTCTTTCCACCTGTCTTCGTCTCACTAAAGAGACAAGAATAAAAACGCCGTGCTTGAAGCTGATCTTAGCTCAGAAGTAGAATAGAATTAAACAAAAATTGTCTAGTTTACCGATTCCCATCCCAGAAAAGATGGGAGCACATAGGGAGCACTTCGAAGGCAAAAATAAGGTAGGGGAAATTCGATCAGGGAGCCGGAGGCACAAATCATGGCACTTTATATACCATCGAGTTTATATTCATACCCGCACCTACAGAGGCAAACACAACAATATCTCCTTTTTCCAACTCATGGTTCTCGAGCTTGCCTTTAAGCAACAGGTCGAGCAACGTGGGCAAAGTTGCCACTGAGCTGTTTCCAAGCCAAGATATTGTCATGGGCATGACATAAGGTGGTACTTCCTTCTCTCCATATAACTTATACAAACGCTTTAATATTGCCTCATCCATCTTTGCATTCGCCTGGTGCAGAAGAACCCTTTTTATATCACCAAGGGATAATCCTGCCTTTACAAGGCTCTCCTCTACTACTCTCGGCACTGTCAGCAAGGCATATTCGTACAGCTTACGACCATCCATCTTAAGGAACAAGTCGTTGCCCCCATAACGAGGATTATATGATTTATCCATCCGTAGCATATATGCATGGTTAAGGGTATCAGACCTGGTAGCGTGAGACAGGATCCCGACAGGCTCTCTGCTTGCTATTGCCTCAACTATTGTAGCCCCTGCTCCATCAGCATATATCATACTGTCCCTGTCATGGGGGTCTGAAATCCTGCAGAGAACCTCTGCGCCTATAACAAGGATTCTCTTTGTATCGCCGGACTTAAGAAAATAATCAGCCTGTATCATTCCCTGCAGCCAACCAGGACAGCCAAAGATAATGTCATAAGATATTGTGTTTGGATTCTCTATCCCCAATTTTTGCTTTACCCTTGAAGCCAGGCTTGGAACAAAAGCAGACCTCTTATTATCTGCACTCACATCTCCAAAATTGTGAGCAACAATTATGGAGTCAAGGCTCTCCTTGTCAATTTCTGATGACTCAAGGACATCCTTTGCTGCCAGATAAGCTGTATCAGAGGTCACAAGGTCGTCAGTAACATGCCTCCTTTCTGTAATACCTGTTATCTTTTCAAACTTCTCAATAATCCCTTCATTTTTCTCCTCGAATTTTTTCCCATCAGGATCATAAAATTCATTTCCAAGAAAATCCCTGTTATGAACCCTCCTTGTCGGCATATAACTACCAGTTCCAATAATAATGGAATAAATATTCTCGCTCATGGCGTTCTATTTAAATCGCGCTGGCTGACGTGAGTATAAGCCGCTTGTATAGAGAAAAACAGCTTATGTGTCAAGCTTGGGGATAAAAAGACACCAGAGAATTGAGTTAAAGTGCTTGGATTAAACGGCCAGTATGGCCGGAAGGAGTCTTGGGCTTGGGGTTACCCAGGAGGTATAGAAACCTCTGGACTAGGTCCCCATCTCCCATGAGGACAAAGTACAGCCTCACCTGGTATCATGGTTATATGCTTGGCAGCATGGAGCCCATCAAAACAGAAGAGGTGAACCTCTATTCCTAAAAATTCAGTTTCGTTCGAGGAGCTGAGCTGCTAATAATGATTAGAAACGAGACCTTTACAGGGCGGCAACCATACCGTCACATAATGGTTAGAGGTAATATGGGTGGTGGATCTCTGAAGCGCTGTTTCACGGACACCTCCTTAGCATACACGGAAAAGAAAGCGATAAGCTTTCTCCGGGAAGGCAAGATAGAGACAGAGATTTCTTATCTAGAATTAGACCGGGATTCGAACCGCATGGCTAATACCTTTCTGGATTTGGGGATCAAAAAAGGAGACAGGGTAATCCTCTACCTTCAGAAGTCTTTGAGTTTTGTGGTTGCCCATCTTGCACTTCAAAAGATAGGAGCCATTGCAGTCCCTCTGAACCCGGGGTTTAAGAAATCCGAAATGGCGTATTTCCTCGAAGATACCGAAGCTAAATTGGTCCTCTTAGGATCCGAACAAGAGGTCATAATAAAGGAAATAGACCCCCAGGTGACCACCATAGTGATCCATACCCAAAAGCCATACCAGGAGCTCGATTTTTTTCGCCCTTCCTCAGATGCCGCACCCCAGATACATATCAAAGCAGAGGACCCAGGGCTTATTATCTATACCTCTGGCACTACAGGAAAACCCAAAGGGGCTATTCTTACCCAGAAGAACCTGATCCATGACGCGCAAAATATTATAAAGGTATGGGAGATATCGCAATCTGACGCGCTATGTCATGCACTCCCCCTTTTCCACGTTCATGGGCTGTGCTTTGCTCTCCATACTGCATTAATGGCAGGTTGCCATGTGATCATGCTTGAGAGATTTTCACCAGAGAAGGTCATAGGGGTGTTGGCAAAAAAGGAGGGGCTATGTGTCTGCACCCTGTTTATGGCTGTTCCTGCTATGTATGCGAGGTTGATGGAGTATGTAGGGGAAAGAAAGCTGGACTTCGGGCATATACGACTGTGGACGTCTGGTTCAGCACCGCTCCCAGTCGAGGATTTTGACAGGATAAAGAGGGTATTTGGCAGGGAACCAGTAGAACGCGAGGGCATGTCAGAGACCGGGATGAATTTTTCTAATCCGGTACGGGGCGCAAGAAAGCCTGGGTCCATCGGGCTACCCCTGCCGGATCTCGAGGTGAGGATTGTGGACCCAGAGACACTGCTAGATGTTGCCCCAGGCCAAACAGGTGAGATATGGCTCAGGGGTCCTGGTGTTACACCGGGTTACTGGCGAATGCCTGAAGAGACAGCCAGGGCGTTTGAAGAAGGCTGGTTTAGAACCGGTGATCTTGGATGGGTCGATGGTAATGGATACTATTATCTGACCGACCGCATCAAGCATATTATCATCTCTGGAGGTGAAAATATCGCCCCAAAGGAGGTTGAGACGGTCATAAACCAGTACCAGGGCGTAGTTGAATCCTCCGTAGTAGGTATCCCGGATGAAAAGTGGGGAGAAAAGGTGGTTACAGCCGTTGTGACAAAACCCGGCTTCAAGATCAAGCCCCATGAGATTCAAGCATTCTGCAAGGAACATCTCCACAACTGGAAATGTCCCAAGGAGATTGTTTTTCTGAAAGAGTTACCGAAAAACGCTATGGGAAAGGTGTTGAAAGAGGAGGTGAAAAAATACTTTAAACACTGATAAATCAGCAACGATCTTTAAACAAGGGATTTCAGCTTTTGTATACGGTCTTTCCTTTTCCTTGCCACTATCTTGAAGTTCCTCGGAACATCTGCCAGGAGGGACATGGACTGACCCGCCGCAATATCGTAAAATTGGATTGTTGTTTCTTCTAGGGCTAGTGCCTTTGTGACTGCGCTGTGATAGCTTGTGTCCTCTGTTAGGTGCATATCAAGGGCATAGTCATCCGTTTCCAGATCAAAGGCAAAACAGCCTTCAATAGCGTCCGTGATGACCGAATAGTATGCCCTCTGAATCTGGTTAAAATATTTCCTGTTCTCCTTGGCAAAAGAGAGGAAGACATCCTTACCCTCAGGGTATCTCTGGGAGAGTTCCTCATAGAACTTCGCCGCTTTCTCCTCAAGCTCCCTTAAAAAGCTTATGGCCTCAGAGGCAGTAGATAGTTTCATATTTACTCCCCCTTTTAAAACCACCTATGAATGCAAACCTTACTTTCAGTGAAGAAGCGAACGGCCTCTTTTCCTTGAGTATGTAATATCCCGAGGAACGAACCCTCCATCCCACTGAATGGGTAGAAAGCCATAGGGGCGACTATCCCAATATTTATACCCACATTCCCGCTTATCACATCGTACTGGAACTGACGGGCATATTTGCCATTTGAAGTGAATATGGCATGGCCATTGTGGTATGGGCTTTCATTGCATATCTCTATGGCCTCTTCCAGATCTTTTGCCCTGATAACACCCATGGTCGGGCCAAAGATCTCCTCACGAACGATTCTCATCTCCCGATCAACATTCTCCAAGATGGTTGGGCCAAGAAAGCATGTCTCAGGGTAATCGCCGACAATCTTCGTCGGTTTTTTGCCATCCAGTCTCAACTTTGCTCCCTCCTTCATACCAATATCTATGTAGCTTAATATCTTCTCTTTCTTCTGTGCGTCTCGCACTGGTCCCATCTGAACCGACTCATCAAGACCGTACCCAACAACGATTAAGGCTGCTCTCGCGGTGACTCTTTCCATAAATTCACTGTAGAAGGTATCATCATCACCCACAATAACAAGGGTTTGGCCTGACAGGCACCGTTGGCCTGTGTTGCCAAAAAATGACGTCATGAGGGCAGGTATGGTTGCTTCCACATTGCAATCAGGCATGATGACAATTATATTTGCGGCCCCACCCTGGGCAATGCACCTCTTGCCCGTGTTACCACAACCAGGGTAAATCACATTTCTCATCACCGGTGTGGATCCAACAAACGTTATCCCTTTAATATGCGGGTGGTCTAACATACAGTTTACCACTGTCTTCCCGCCATGCACCATATTCCATACCCCTGGAGGAAAGCCTGCTTCCTCAACCAGTTCACAGAGTCTCGTTTGACTAAAGGGGACCTCAGGTGATGGCTTGATGACTATTGTGTTTCCGGTGGCAACGGCATAGGGGGCCGACCAGAGTGGAATCATGAAGGGGAAGTTGAATGGAGCTATGATCCCGAAAGTCCCTAAAGGCTGTCTTATAAGATACTCATCAATACCCGATGCAATATCCTCTGAGCTATCTCCCATCATCAAAGTGGGGATACCACAGGCCACTTCCACATTTTCGATGCCTCGCCTGGTTTCACCTCTGGACTCGTCTATGCATTTTCCGTGCTCCTGGGTCTGGATCCTGCTCACTTCCTCGAAATTCTCCTCCAATAGCTGACCTAACCTGAAGAGGTATCTGCACCTGGTAACCGCAGGTGTTCTTCTCCAGTCATAAAAGGCCTCTTGTGCTGCTCTTACGGCGCTCTCTATCTCCTCTTTTGTTGAGATTCCAACCCTTCCAATGACCTCGCAGGTAGCCGGATTAACAACATCAATGATTTCTCCTTGAGACTCAACCCATTCACCACCGATATAGTTCTTAGCCATGGGGATGCCTTTTATTGGTTCTTCCAAGACAGCCATATTTAATCCCTCCTTGATTTAGGTTTTATCTTTGTCTCTCCTGCAGATTTCAAAGGCCTTGGCGTGTCAGCTACATACCAAGGTATGCCTTCTTTACATTTTCATCCTCGAGCAGTTCCGTTGCTCTGCCGCTCAACACGATTCTTCCATGCTCCAGGACGTAGCCGCGGTTCGCAACCTCCAGGCTCTTTCGCACATTTTGTTCGACAAGCAGGATAGTGACCCCCTCATTCTGTAAAACCTTGACAGTCTTGAACACCTCACCTACTATCACAGGGCTCAACCCCAATGAGGGTTCATCCATCATCAGGAACTTTGGTCTCGACATTAAGGCCCTGCCAATCGTTAGCATCTGCTGCTCTCCGCCACTGAATGTGCCAGCGAGTTGCGTTCTGCGTTCATCTAAAACCGGAAACAGGCCAAAGACCCATTCCATATTTTTCTGTACCTTCTTCCGGTTACTTTCTACATATGCACCGAGTTCGAGATTTTCTTGAACGGTCATGTAAGGGAAAAGCCTTCTGCCCTCTGGGACAAGGGAGATCCCATTGGTTATGATCTTGTGAGCCGGCATATTTTCTATGCGCTTGCCTTCAAAAACTATGCTCCCGGAACTTACTCGAAGCAATCCGGAAATTGTTTTGATAATGGTTGACTTGCCAGCTCCGTTTGCACCAACCAGGGCCACAATTTCATTTTTATCAACGTCCATAGTTACGTCTCTGACAATGTGAACCTGTCCGTAACCGGCATCGATATCCTGGAGTTCAATCATCATCTCATGTCCTCTCCTCTTCTCCCAAATAGACATCCACGACCTTTTTGTCGTTAGCAATTTCTTGAGGGGACCCCTCAGCGATCTTCTCTCCTGAAGAAATCACGACAATCCTTTCACAAAGCTCCATAACAGCTTTCATAACGTGCTCCACAACGACGAGCGTGATGCCCATCTCCCCATTAATTTTACGCAATAACTCCAGCATCTCATCGATCTCAACAAAGGTAAGACCGGCCATCAACTCGTCGAGCAATAGCAGTTTTGGCTTGGTGGCAAGGGCCGTGGCTAACCCAACGCGCTTTTTTGCTGAGACAGTCAGATTCTCTGCCATCACATCCCTGTATTTTTGCAACCCCGTCATTTCAATTGTCTCGTCAACCTCACGATGTTGTTCCTGGGTGGGCTTGAAGTGCAACTCCCTGGCAAGAGCTCCAATGAGAACATTATCGTATACCGGTATTTCATCAAAAACCCGAACGATTTGAAACGTTCGACCGATCCCCCTTTTCGAAATATGGTGGGGCTTGAGACCATGAATCGGTTCGCCTTCAAACTCTATCGTCCCGGCAGTCGGTTTGATCTCGCCGGTAATCATATTGAAGAGTGTCGTCTTTCCCGCCCCATTAGGGCCAATGATACCAAGCCGCATGCCCCCCTCTAAGTTGAGATCGACATCCCTCGCAGCAATGACCCCACCAAATCTCTTCGTAAGTTTCTTTAATACAAGTAGATCCTGCATTATCTACCTCCCCTGATCCTCGCATAGATCCCAGCAAGACCTCTCGGCTCAATGACGAGAATTGCTACCAGCAAGATCGCCCAAATGATGAATCTCAGCTCGGGTGCAAAGCGCATCATCTCAAGTATAAATGTCACAACCCCGGCACCGATTATGGGGCCTACAAGCGTCCCTATACCGCCGACCAGAGCCATAACCACAATCATCTCTGAGGTCATCCATGAAAATGTAGATGGATGGAGTAAGCGGAAAAAGTGTGCGAAAAGACTTCCGGTTATACCCGCCAATCCTGCACTGATGCTGAAGGCCATGACCTTGACAAAGGCGGTATTCACACCAACCGCCTCAGCGAGATCCTCGTTCTCCCGTATGGAAACAATGAGTCTGCCAAATCCTGAATTGACTAAGGCGTAAAGAAAGCCCACCATTAGGATTCCGAAGATTAGAATCAGATAATAATTTGCTGTCATACCGCTAAAGTCGATTCCAAATATACTGTCTGGCGGTTTGATCCCCCCCAAACCCAGGGGCCCTCTTGTGAGGTCTCTCGCGTTCAAGAAGACGAGATATATAAAATGACCAAAGAAAAAGGTCGTCACGGCAAAATAATGTCCACGAAGTTTTAAGGCAGGATATCCAACCAAGGCTCCAAAAAGAAATACAGTAATTCCACTTATTGGGAGTGCTAACCAGAAAGACAGACCGGTTTTTAGGGTTAACAGGGCAGAGGTATATGCACCGAACCCATAAAAGGCGGCGTGGCAAAAAGAAAGTGGTCCCGCATAACCTGTCAACAAATCGTAACTTGCTGTCAACATAGAAAATAAAAGGGCCAGTATTACCACATATACAATATAGCTGGATGCGATATGAGGGATGAGCAGCAAGAAAATCAATATAATTGCTAAGGCAATTCTGTTTACACTCAACATGCCTTTCTCCTAAAACATTACACCCTTCCAAATAATCCCTTGGGTCGTAACAATAGGGTCAGTAGGAGTATGATAAATGAATATCCGTGTTGATAAGCCGATGATACATATATTGCCCCCAATGCCTCCAGAACGCCCAGTCCCACGCCACATATCAAGATACCTGCTACGGACCCAAATCCACCCAGGATAACTACCACCAGGGCCTTGAGCAGGGGCAGGTCTCCCATGGTCGGAAATACAGAGTATAACGGAGAAATCAGCACGGCCGCTGCCCCGGATAGCGCACCACCTATTATGAAGACGATGGAGTTGACTGTGTCAATATTGATGCCTAACACCTGAGCCATTCCAAGATCCATAGAGGCTGCCCGAATAGCCTTTCCCATCTTTGTCTTCATGATGAAAAGATACACAAGGACGAACAGGATAATGGCTGCCAGTAAAACGTTGATGCGCATGTAGCTGAATCCCAGCAGGGAACCCTTCATATACGCTGGGAAAATCTTGGCCTTTGACGTCCAAAGCGCATTGGCAACATTGGCAAAAAGAAAAAATAAAGCAATGGCACATAGAAGTTGAACGCGTGCAGCGCCTCGGAAGGTGCGCTCTCGCCATCGGCGATACAGAAATCGCTCACACGAAAAAGACATGACTGCCCCTACGCACATTCCCACTAACAAGGCAACCAAAAAGGGCGCTCCCACCAATGTCACAACAAAATAGGCTGCATATGCAGCAATCACGTAATAAGAGCCCTGGGCAAAATCCGGAATATCCGTAATGCTCCAGATAATGTTGAGCCCCAAGGCTACCAAGGCATAAACCGAACCTATAATCAGTCCGTTTCCCACCTGCAAAAGGAAAATTTCCACAACTTCACCTCACTTCACTTCTGCGGTTTAATCTCGCAGTCCCTCCCCTAGAGGCAGGGAAGGATCCTCTTATTTAAGTGGCACGCGTTTGCCGCCCTCCCATTTAATAATTGAGGGGACAAATTTGCACTGGTTCCTATAACCCTCAAAGTCCTCAAATTTTATATGGCCTTCAAGGCCTTGATAATCAATCTTTTTCATTGCATCTTTGATCTTTACCGAGTCAAGGGATTGAGCCAATTCGATCGCCCTGGCAACCGTATGTAGGGCATCATATCCAAAAATAATCGCGTAATGCATGGGGGCATCAAATTGATCCTTAACCCGCCTGGCAAAATCGGCGGGAACAGATCCCCATAGAGAAACCGAATAGGTTCCTTCCGCCGCCTCCGGGCCTGCCAGTGACACAAGCTCCATCTCGCCCATTTCTTCCGATCCGATGAACACGGTGCTCTTCGTCAGCCCAAGCTCTCTTGCCTGCCTCAGGATCATGGCACCTTCTGGTACCACGCCGACATAGAAAGCGATATCGACCTTGGCCTTCTTAATCTTGGCCAAATAGACCCTGAAATCGGTATTGCCCCGTTCAAAATGATCAGTGAGAGCTGTTTTGGCCCCCAACTTATCTAACTCTTCTTCAATGGCTGATGCGAGTCCAAGCCCGTAATCGTCATTAACGACCAAGAACGCTGCGCTCTTGGGTTTGAATTTCTCGACAATTGTTGGGGTAATCAATGGCGCCATAAGGCCCACTGACGGCCGCATCCTGAAATAGAACTCATGTCCGGGTTTGGTAACCCCATCTGCGGCGCACTCGATGGTTAGCCCTGGAATCTTGAACTCGTCACATAAGGGTGCTATGGCAACGCATACAGAGCTGCAATGATCACCCAGAATCGCAACTACCCTGTCCTGCATGACTAGCTTGCGCACATTCGCGACCCCATCCGTCGGGGTACAGATACTATCATAGCGTTTGATCTCAATCGTATACTTCTTACCACCGACCATGACCCCTTTCTTATTTATCTCCTCGAGGGCTAGTTGGACGCCCCGCCAGCCGTTTACCCCGAACTCAGCAGCTGAGCCGGTGAAAGGGGCAGTATAACCGATCTTGATAAACTTTGCTGCAAATCCAGGTGTATTCAACCCCAGCAAGGCTATTGCCGTAGCCGTGATGACAAACATGACTCTTATAAAACGTTTCATTTTGTCTACCTCCTTTCCTTAATAAGTCATCAGATAAAGCCCAAAGGACCCTTACTACGGGGCCTCAAAGCATCAAAGAATCCAATTCCTCCCAAGCGCCGAAAGACTCCTTCTTTAAGGTGATGGATAAGCGAGTGGCCTATTTACGCCCCTTCAAGGGCCTTGTCCGGTGGAGTGTGGGGAATCTTAAATACATCTGCTACAGGTTTGTAGGTAAGTTTGCCCTTAAAGACGTTCAATCCACGCAGTAAGGGTCTGTCTCCTAAGAGCGCCTTTTTGTACCCCTTGTTTGCAATCTCCAATGCGTACGGGATGGTTTCATTGGTAAGTGCGAATGTTGATGTTAGAGGCACGCAACCCGGCATCTTTACCACACAATAATGAATCAGGCCATCCAGCTCATAAAGTCGACTGAGAACCCTCTATAGTTCACTTA
>Ga0209427_10002906_pt1 | contig 20113 bp, 18 predicted proteins | sample DeeMarSWOR136_30_FD_187465 | JGI IMG/M metagenome (GOLD analysis project Ga0209427, IMG submission 187465) | Marine sediment microbial communities from White Oak River estuary, North Carolina - WOR-1-36_30 (SPAdes) (version 2) | ecosystem: Environmental > Aquatic > Marine > Intertidal zone >...
GGCCTCTCTTGGCAAGAAACAAAGGGCCCTGCTGACCCTGAAGGACGGGGGAGAAATGGGTCATGGTTACCTAAGACTCTCCCCTGAATTGATCCAACGGATCCTGTCAGGGGTCACTGAGGATGATGCGTGAGCATTATACAGAGCCGCAGATAGACAAGGGAGTTCCAACTGTCAAGAAAGCAAAGAAAACCAGGAAAGCAAAGAAAACTTAACAATTAGCCGCGAAAAAACAGAGGGTCGTATCGTGCCAAAATTCTATTGGAATCTGGATGAACCGGGGAAGAGGTGTATGCTCTCGGGTAACGAGGCAGCTGCAAGAGGAGCCCTTGAGGCGGGGGTGCAGTGGGTTGCTTCCTATCCTGGTTCGCCCTCTGTGCAGATTTTGGAGTGCCTGGCCGCCGTAGCTCGGGAGCGCGGTATTTATGCTGAATGGTCTATCAACGAAAAAGTGGCGTTGGAAGTGGCGACTGCAGCGTCTTTTGCGGGCATGAGGGCCCTTTGCGTGATGAAGGCGGACGGCCTGAACGTGGCCATGGACTTTTTGACCACTCTCCCCCTATCCGGAACCAAAGGAGGCCTGGTGATTGTGGTTTCCGACGACCCGGGTGCCCATTCGAGCATCAAGGAAGAGGATACGCGTTATCTGGCGCCCCCAGCCCATGTTCCCCTTTTGGAACCCACGAGCCCGCAGGAGACCAAGGATATGTTGGTCTGGGCCTATGGGGTTTCGGAAAAGGTTGGGCTTCCCATAATAGTAAGACTCGTGACGCGTATCTGCCACGCTCGCGGCGTCGTGGAACTGGGGGCGATCAGACCCGGTGAAGGCTTGCCCATTCCTACTCTCCAGGAAACATTCATTACAGCGGCCCGATTTCACCCGGATGCCCATCAGAGGCTTGACTTGATTCAAGATCTGTTTGTGGCCAGTCCTTTTAACCTTTATACTGGCCCGGAAAAACCGGAATTGAGCATTTTCGTCAGCGGAGTCAGCTATGGCTACGCCCTAGAGGCCATAGAACGGCTTGGGGTGGAGGAAAGGGTCGGTATATTCAAAATAGCTACCGTTTGGCCCTTGCCCGAGGAGCTAGCCATTGAAAATCTGAAACGCTCAGATCAAATACTCTTCCTGGAGGAGATCGAGCCCTTCCTGGAGGATCAGATAAAAGCCCTGGCAGCCCAAAACTGGGATGGGGTGGGTCCTCTTACCTTCATGGGAAAAAGATCCGGAGATGTACCTTGGGTCGTGAAATCCAGGGGCATGGGAGAAATGGATCCAGATATCGCGACTCGGGCCCTTGCAAGCACCTTAAACATAGACTTTCAATCTGGATCAGCGCGCCTAAAAGAAAAAATGGATCACCTGCCGGAAATGGATCTGCCTCTGAGATTCCCCAACCTCTGCGCAGGGTGTCCCCATCGGGCTTCCTATTGGGCCATCAAGACCGCTTTGGCAATGGATGGCAGAGGGGTTTTCACCCTAGGAGATATCGGGTGCTACACTCTGGGTGTACTACCCTCAGGATATGAGACCCTCCGTACGGTTCATTCAATGGGTTCAGGGGTTGGGCTTGCCAGTGGCTTTGGAAAGCTAAAAGGGATGGGTCTTGAGCAGCCCACGTTGGCAGTTATCGGGGATTCCACCCTCTATCACGCCGGGATTCCACCTCTCATCAATGCCAAAAATACCGGTTCCGAGTATCTCTGCATTATCCTGGACAACGAGACAACGGCAATGACGGGACACCAACCCCACCCAGGAAGCGGCCTGACAGCAATTGGTGAGAGAGCAACTCCTGTGCCTCTGGCAGAATTGATCAGAAGCCTGGATATCCCTCTAACTATCAGAGATCCCTATCAAGTCCAAGAAACCATTGAAACCATACTCGATCTGCTGAAAAAAGGTGATCTGCAGGTTCTTCTGCTTCGCAGAGAATGTGCCCTTAAGAGAAGCGAGGAAGAGCTGACGCCCCGAGTGTATGTGGATCAAGAGCGATGTTTGGGGGATGCATGTGGTTGTTCCCGATTTTGCAGCCGGGTATTTTCCTGCCCGGCCAACATCTGGGACGAGGACGCGTGTAAAGCCCGCATTGACGAGGTGCTTTGCATAGGATGCGGCGTATGCGCCGCATTATGCCCGGAAGGGGCTATCGTGGTGGAATCGGAAAGGAGAGAAAATGACGTTAGTTCATGATCCGTTTAACATCATCATTGCAGGCGTGGGAGGGCAGGGGAATATCCTCTCTTCGGGTCTCATTTCCCGAGCTTTCTGCGAGGAAGGGTATATGGTAAGTGTTGGAGAAACCTATGGGGCTACCCAGCGAGGGGGCTCAGTGATAAGCCACATCAGGCTTTCCCGGAAGAAGTCCTATGGCCCCCTCATCCCCCTTGGGCAGTGCCACGTCATTGTAGGGTTCGAACCTCTGGAAGTTTATCGCATCCTCCGAGATTATGGACACGATACGGTCCGGGTAATCACAAATGACCGTCCTTTTTACCCTTTAGATGTGCTTCAGAAGAGAAGTAAATATCCAGGCGTAGACCCATTGATTTCATCCATAGAGGTCTTGGCAAGGGATCTCGAAATAGTGAAAGGAACCGATTTGGCTAAAAAGGCTGGGAATCCCAAGGCACAGAACGTGGTGATGGTAGGGGCCTTTTGCGGCCTAAATTGGGTTCCCTTGCCAAAGGAGAGATTTTTGAAGGCTATAGAGGAGACCTTTTCAGGGACCAGACTTGAGATCAACAAGTGGGCCTTTGAGTTGGGCTACGAGTCGGTGATGGGACACTAGCGAGAGTTAAACCCCAAACTGAGGACGCTTAAGGTCAGCCAAAAAATCCGTTTTAATCTTTCATGTGAATGGGTGAAACAGACTGAAAAAATCGTGACGTCAAGCTTCTACTGGAACGCTCTACCCCCACAGATGTTGATGGCCTGACCAGTAATTCCTCGGGCATCTTCGGAAGCCAAATAGACGGCGAGAGCGGCTATCTCCTCTGATTCCAAAACGCGTTGCTGCAAGTTGTGAGCAATTGCTTTATCAAAAATCCCTTTCTCAGTCATGCCCGTCATTTTTGCCATTTGGGCAACGTACCCTTGAGGACCTGTAAACATTTCCGTATTCACAAAGAAAGGACAAATAGCATTAACCGTTAATCCCGGGTATCCCAAAAGGGCCAACTCACTTGCCAGCGATTTGGTCAGGCCCAAGACGCCATGTTTCGATGCGCTATATGCCGTATTAAAGGGAACAGGAAGCTTCCCCGCCGTAGAAGCCATATTGATGATGCGTCCATTCTCACTTTGCTGTAACATTGGCAGAAGGGCTTTTGTGCATAGATAGACGCCAAAAAGGTTAATTCGGATTACCTCCAACCAAGTTTCATCCTCATATTCCAAAAATTTTGATCGCTTGGAAACACCCGCATTATTGACCAAAATATCTACTCGCCCGAACTCATCTTGAACAGCTTTTGCTAAGTTCTGAATATCTTCGGGCGATGAGACATCGCAGGGGACCGCAAGGGCTCTCCTACCTCTGTTTTCCACTTCCTGGGCCACCTGGTCCAGTTGTTCCTTAGAGCGAGCCACAAGGACTAAATGAGCTCCTTCATCAGCAAAGGTGATAGCGATGCTTCTGCCTATGCCCCTTCCAGCTCCTGTTACGACCGAAATTTTTTTGTTGAGCTTCATCTCTTCTCCTCCCACATTTCGCTTCATCATGGGTTTGCATCTGTGAGGGTGAGTTGAAACAACGAACTCTATTTAAAGTGGTAGGGCTTGTCAACAACTTCTCCCGAGTGTTTCTGTGGGTTATAAGAAAGACCAATAGGAAATAGAGCGGGACGAAAACAACTGGCTTGACATTAGGACTGGACTACGCATAAGGTTAAAGAATCACACAAGATTATTGAATTGAGAATTTCTCCCATTCGAGACAGAATCGGAAAGAAATTGCTTTTTTCTATTCCTGCCGAAATAAAACTTCAGAAACCGAAACAATCAGGAACTCCTGAAATATATGCCAGGCGCGGCAAGCAAGTTGAAAGCTTTGATCCATCCCTACCTAAGATTCTTTTTATTAAACCCGGATGACGTAAACATGACAATGTTGCTCCTCTGCGGCAATCGTAACTTTCCTTAGGCAAAGCCGAAGAGGTTCTCCGGATGTCTGCCTCCCAAAGAAGAACCAAGCCTTTAGGTGTTACATGGGGACATAAGAAGATAGGAAAGACCTTTGCTTTGAACTCAATAAAGGAGGTTTCCTATGAACTTAGCTCAATATTTGGAAGATTCGGCCCGAAATCATCCCGACAAGTTAGCTGTCCGATATGAAGGACAACAGGTGACATTTCAAGAATTGAATAGGATCTGCAATCGACTGGCAAACGGCCTCACCGACTTGGGCCTTTCCCCAGAGGACCGCTGTGTGGTCATGTTGCCAAACAGTCTGGAATCTATCACCGTTTACTATGCCTTGGCCAAAATAGGAGCCATTGTTATATCCGTGAATTTTCTCTATCGCATGTATGAGTTAGAACACATTGTCAATGATTCAAAACCAAAGGCGTTTATCGGGTCGGAGCCTTATCTGGAGGAAATTTCCAAAGTTTTTAGGAAAGGGGCGGGACCCTCCATAAGGCTAGCTCTGGGTGTCTCTGAGGAAAGTGAGTTCATGGGTTTGGAGAAAGCTTACTCTGATCGAGATGAATTTTCCACATATCGAGCCCATGACGATGATGCTTTAAACATACTTTACACGTCGGGCACCACCGGGGTCCCCAAAGGCGTCATGCTAACCCATAAAAACTTAGCCCGTACCGCCAAGATACTCGCTGAGATGCGCGGTAAATCGGACCCGAGGACAGTGGTTATTGGGGTTCTTCCTCTTTACCACATATACGGGATAACCAGCGTAATGAATGTCTCCGTGTACCTGGGATTAACCATAGAGCTTTTTCCTCACTTCGAAGCTGAAAAAGTCATCCAAGTGGCAGAGAGAGAAGAGGTGACCGTTCTTTTTGCCGTTCCCACCATGTACAATCGTTTAATCCAGTACGCATCCGAAAATCCTCCAAAACGCTCTTCACTGAAGTTTTGCATATCCGGCGGGGCCTCTTTACCTGTAGAGTTTTTGCATCGGTTTGAAAACATTCTTAAGACAAAGATCTACGAAGGCTATGGCCTTACTGAAGCACCTGTGTGCGTAGAAAACCCCTATGGGAAGTTGACCAAACCAGGCTCCATTGGTCTTCCGATTCCCGAGTTCAGTGCAAGAATTGTTGATGAAAAGGGAAGTGGAGTGGGCCGAGGTGAGATGGGGGAATTGACCATTAAGGGCCCCGGTGTCATGAAGGGATATTTGAACCTCCTCAAAGAAACACAAGAGACGATCAAGGATGGTTGGCTTTATACGGGGGATATTGCCCGAATGGATGAAGACGGGTATATCTACATTGTTGATCGGAAAAAGGATCTTGTCATCCGGGGAGGATACAACGTGTATCCTCGAGAAATTGAAGAGGTCCTATATCAAATTCCGGATGTTTTAGAAGCTGCTGTTTTTGGGGTTCCCCATGGTGATCTGGGAGAAGAGGTGGCTGCAGTTGTTGTTTTAAAAGAAGGGGCTCAGATAGATACGAAAGGGATTCAAGCGTACGTGAAAGAGAGGGTAGCCCCCTACAAGTATCCTCGAATGATTACAATAGCTAAAGAGCTTCTTCCCAAAAGTGGCTCAGGAAAGATCTTAAAGAGGGAGATTCGGAAACAATACGCTTCAGTGGGAGAAACCGTAGCATAAGAACTCAAAAGAATGGGGTAAGGAGTCTATTATGAGAGAGGCTGTGATTGCCGGGTATTTAAGAACCGCTCAATCTCGGGCCAGGCCAAAGGACCCGGATAGGGATTGGTTTCACAAATTAAGAGCTGATGATTTGCTCTCCAGACTTTTGCCTGAGCTCCTTGAGAGAACAGGGGTAGCGGCGGGGGAAATCGAAGACTGTATTACGGGCGCTGCTATTGGCGTCAGTGAGAACTGGACGTACGGAGGGCGACTTCCTGTATTCCTTTCGAATTTTGCAGAGACTGTCGCTGCGAAATACGTTGACCAACAATGCGGTTCCTCAATGGCCGCTGTACATATCGGGGCCATGGAAATCATGCTTGGGTACGCGGACATCGTGCTGGCCGCCGGTATGGAGCACATGACCCGTGTTCCCATGGGCCAGGCATCGCGGAAAGAGGGGCACGTCAAACTTAATGTGAGCCTTATGGAGGATGAGCAGTATGCTCACTGGGACCTCAGGAACGCTATGAATATGGGCTTGACGGCCGAGAAACTCTTTTCTTTAAGAGATTTTGGAAAAGAAGATTTGGACGCGTGGGCCAAGAGGTCTCATGATCTCGCTGTGAAAGCTCAGGAAGAGGGCTTTTTTGATGGTGAAATAATGAGCATAGAGGCTGAGCAGGGAGATGGAACGGTAATGCGGGTTCAAAAGGACCAAGCTGTGCGGGGCAATGTTTCCTTCGAAGCCTTGGATCAGCTAAGACCAGCCTTTAAAGAAGATGGTGCGATAACGGCAGGGAACGCTTCCCCCTTAAATGCCGGTGCCTCCTCGATCCTGTTAATGTCCAAGGAAAAGGCGCGCCAAAAAGAGATTAAACCCTTGGCAACCATTCGTTCAATCGGTTTTGCTGGGGTAGACCCCACAATCATGGGAGTGGGTCCTGTTCCTGCCACTAAAAAGGCATTAAAAAGTGCTGATCTAGAGGTGAGGCACATTGACTATTGGGAGATCAACGAAGCCTTCACCATCGTGACCTTAAACTGCATTAAAGAGTTGGGAATAGACCCGGACCGCGTCAACATAAAAGGAGGGGGAACAGCTATCGGTCATCCGCTTGGGGCTACTGGGTGCAGATTGCTGGGAACACTGGCAAGAATTCTAAATGAGAAAAATGCGCGTTATGGATGCGCAAATGCCTGCGTGGGCGGGGGACAAGGAGTGGCAACGATCATAGAAAGAGAGGAGTATGATTGGTAAGAAATGAGTCTGTCATTTCCTTAATAGGAATGACAAGTCTCTCGTTCAGAGCGTAGGGTGTCTCAAGTGTCATGGGATGTGAAAAATGAAAAGTAATAATGTCTTTATAAGCGCATCTGATCCTAGCTTGATCCTTGTTAAATAGAATCACAAGTCCTTGGAAGGAGATGGAGATGGGGAAGAGACTTGCAGGTTATGAAATTCGCGAGAGTGTGGCCATTGTCACCATTGATCATCCCCCCATGAATGCCCTTGATGTGGCCACAAAGGAGGAGATTGCAAAGATCTTTGTGGAGCTTGATAACAGGAAGCAGGAAATAAGGGTTGTCATTATGCATGGAGCCGGGGACAAGGCGTTTGCCGCCGGGGCAGATATCAAGACCTTCCTGGAACTAAACCCGGACACGGCCAAAAGCCGTCTTTCTCGAAGCCATGAGATCTACGCCATGGTCGAGAACTTTGAATGGCCTGTGATCGCCGCGATTCATGGTTACTGCCTGGGGGCGGGTCTTGAACTGGCCCTCTGCTGTGATATCCGTTATGCGACGGAGAATGCCAAGTTGGGATTTCCTGAAGTGAATCTATCCGTATTTCCAGGCAACGGAGGGACTCGTCGCGCCCTTTACCATACGCCTTTAGGGAAACTCAAGGAATGGGTCTACACTGGAGCCATCATCGAGGCCAAGGAGGCCCTGGCTTACGGATGGCTGGAGAAGGTGGTTCCAGAGGGGAAAGTTCTGGAGGCGGCATGGGATCTGGCCATCAAGATTGCCGCTAAGGGGCCTTTGGGTGTGGCTGCGGCAAAGAAGGTCTTGAACAGGACGAGAGACCTTGCACTGGAAGATGGCTTGGAATTGGAGTCGGATTTCTGGTCCAAACTCACGGCTACAGAGGATATGAAAGAAGGGGCTCGGGCCTTCATAGAAAAGCGCAAGCCAAACTATAAATGTCGATAATCCGAATCTGCTCTCATCTAATGGTGGGTAAGTTTATCAGACAGTGAAAACTTGGCTCGATGATGTCGGAGAATTAGGGGAGGAAACATGAAAGAAGCTGTTGTCATCGCTGGTGTCCGGACACCCGTGGGAAGGTACATGGGGGCCCTGAAGGGAGTCCAGGCCTATGATCTGGCGGCCCTGGTATTAAATGAGGCCCTGAGACGGGCCCGTATGAAACCGGAATGGGTGGACGATGTGATTTTGGGGCAGTCCTATCAGAGCGGCGAATACGTGAACATCGCTCGCATGGCACTCCTCAAGGCTGGTTGGCCCGAGTCCGTCCCTGGTGTGACGATGGACCGACGTTGTTGCACGGGACTCGATGTCGTCTGCTTTGCAGCCATGATGATCCAGTCTGGACAGGCCGAGGTGGTCGTGGCTGGAGGCGTGGAAAGCATGAGCAATGCGGAGTTTTACATTCCTGGCGAGATTAAGTGGGGAATAGGGGGCAAGAGAGGGATGCCCAAGGGGCATGGCGATCTTTCAATGTGGGGGATTACTCTGTACGATCGAATCCAGAGGGCGCGCGTCATGTCCCAGCCTGAGGAACGATATGGGGTCCTGCCCGCCATGATGTCCTGGGCAGAGACTGCGGCGGAAGAGGAAGGCATATCGCGAGAGGCGTGTGATGAATGGGCGTTGAGCAGCCATCAAAAAGCTTGCGCGGCCATCGAGTCAGGGAAGTTCGAGGAGGAGATCATACCCGTTTTGGTGCCTCAAGCCAAAGGAGAGCCGCAGCTCGTGAAACAGGATGAGAATCCCCGACCTGAGACGACTCTGGACGCCCTCTCACGACTCAAACCCGTGCTCGGAGGCGTCTGTACGGCGGGTAACTCTTCCACTGAGAACGACGGCGCTGCGGCAGTTGTGGTTACTTCAAGGGAAAAGGCCTCAGAACTGGGCGTGGAACCCTTGGCCCATCTGAGTGCATTCTCTGTTGCGGGAGACGACCCCCGACGAACCTATAATACCGTCCCCGTTGTCGTGAGGAAAGCCCTGAACAAGGCTGGTCTTCGTATGGATCAAATGGATCTCCTCGAGATCCAGGAGGCCTTTGCTGCCCAGGTCCTGGCTGATCTAAAGGGAATGGGGCTGGGCGTGAAAGATTATGACAGAGTAAACGTGAATGGCTCCGGAATCTCCCTGGGCCATCCCATCGCATGTACCGGGACTCGGGTCTTGGTTACACTGCTTTACGAGATGAGGAGGAGGAAGGCCCGCTACGGGCTTGAATGCATATGTGGAGGCGGCGGCCTGGGTATTGCTGCCATCTTTGAAAGAGAGGCCTAATTTGGCCTGAGAATACCTGTATCTTTTCGCTTGACGTTTCATGAATTATTGTCCTATTGTTCTCCAGATTTATGGCCCGGGTGCATCCAAGGGTCGTTTTTGCTCTGAAAGGTCACTCCTTTTGCCAGAGTGACGTCCTGAGGCTTGGGGCCATGATCTAAAGTTATGATATGAAAGGAGGTCATTGTTTTGGCAGAAGGGATCGTAAAATGGTTTAGTAATAAGAAGGGGTATGGGTTCATTGAGCAAGATGATGGCCCAGACATATTCGTTCATTACTCTTCCATTGATATGCAAGGATTTAAGACCCTGAGAGGGGGGGACCGGGTCGCTTTTGAAGTGAATGACAGCGACCGCGGTCCTGAGGCCGACAAAGTGAAAAAGCTTTAATGCCCCAAAGCGAGGCTAATGCGGGCATCTCGCCAGGCTGTGACGAGATGCCCTTTTTGTTTTTAAGGATTTTAAAAGACTTATGGGTGGATAGGCTTCATATTGACTTCTGGCGCTTTTAAGTTTATAGTGACATTTTTGCCGGTAAAATCGAATGGACGAAGAAGAATATAATAAGAAGTACGTAAATTTGAGAATCCTCAAGAGTGTTCAGGAGTATCTGAAGTCGAATAACGATTCTCCCACAGCGGTGTTCCCCATTCGGGTGCCGGATGATTTGCTCTATCAGACGGCAAGACTCCAAGGGGCCGAAAGTGTGGATAAATTGATCCACAAAATTTTCAAAATGGGTCTCACCCGCTGGAGCGAAAAATTATATCATGACGTATTTGGCTCTGAGGAGAATTTGCAGGAATTCATTGAGCTCGTTAAACAGCGAAGCAAGGAATGAGAGGAACACGGTCCACAACTATCCTTTTATGAAAACCCCCTCCGTTGCCATCTATTGCCCTCGACTTTGATAGCCCCACAACATTTTTCATAACAGAGCACGGACTTCTTTTTCGGCCCGAGCTCATTAAAAAAGAACCTGTACAAAATGCCATGGGCACAAGAATCTTTGAAAAGAAAGGACTGAGAGGCAAAAACTATGTATTCAAAGATCGCATTGAGGCAGGGAGAATACTTGCCGGGATGCTGGCACCAAAATACAAGGATGCCCAGCAGTCTATGATTCTTGCCATTCCATCTGGAGGCGTTCCGGTGGGCCTTGAGGTCAGGAGGAAGCTGCATTTGCCTTTTGATCTCATCATTGTAAGGAAAATACCTATTCCGCATAACCCAGAGGCGGGTTATGGGGCCGTCACACTGGAAGGAGGGGCCTTTTTAAACGAGGAACTGGTCTCGCGTTTGAGGCTCAAGCCCTTGCAGATCGAAGATCACATTTCACGGCTAAAGAAAGAACTGGAAAAGAGAGATGCCCTATTTAGGGGAAAAAAGCCCTTCCCTGATCTTTCGGGCAAGACGGCCATCTTGGTGGATGATGGGTTGGCTTCAGGCTACACCATGATGGCATCTATCCATAGCGCAAGGAATATGGGCGCCGAGAAAATTGTCACTGCCGTTCCAACCGCTCCCCCAGAAACCATTGAGAAGATAGAACCCATGGTGGATGAGATCTATTGTCCTAATGTGAGAGCCAAGATTTTTTTCGCTGTGGCCGATGCCTATGGACATTGGTATGACTTGAGCGGAGAAGAGGTACTAGAATTGTTAGCCGAGGAGAGGTCTTAAGATGGGGGTCATCAAATTATTCCCTTTTCTTGAGCCATAGGAATCACCCATGAGAACCATTCCAGAGTTCCCCCAATTTAAGCCGTTTCAGTTGGAAGATATGGATTTCATTAGAGGAGTTCTGAGAAAATACCAGCCGCAGACCTCTGAATGGAGCTTCACCAATCTTTTCATCTGGCAGTCACATTATCAATTCCAGTGGACAAGTTTCCAGGACTGGCTCATCGTCCTGGGCCGTGGGAATAACGACGACACTTATGCCCTTCAACCTGTGGGTCCTCCAGCCCGAGCTGAAGTCACCCGTATGCTTCTAGAATGGCTTTGGGAGGAAAAGGGGGAAGCCTCAGCCCGTGTTGAACGGGCCGATCAAAGGCTGGTTTCAGAACTTGAGGGTGCAACAGCTTTTCTTGTGGAGCCCCTAAGAGACCAGTTCGATTATGTCTATCGGAGTGAGGATTTGATCAAACTGGCAGGGAGAAAGTATCACGCCAAGCGAAACCATATCAATAAATTCCGGCGGCTGTACCCGTTCACATACGTCCCTTTCAGGAATGAACATCTCAAACCCTGTTTGGAGTTGGCAGAGAGCTGGTGTGAGTGGCGTCGTTGCGAAGAGGATCTAAACCTGCTGGGTGAGTGGGATGCTGTGCGTGAGGCCCTGAACCATTTTGAGGCCCTGGAAATCTTGGGCGGAGTGATTCTCGTAGAGGATCAGGTGAAAGCCTTTGCCTTTGGAGAGTTGTTAAATGATCAGATGGCCACTGTGCACATTGAAAAGGCTGATCCAGAGATCCAGGGACTCTATGCCGTGATTAATCAGCAATTTTGCGAAAACTGCTGGCAGGATATCCCTTTTGTAAACAGGGAACAGGATCTGGGAGAGCCAGGACTTCGGAAGGCCAAGCTCTCGTATTACCCAGATCATTTTGAGGAAAAATTTCAGATTCGTTTGGCCAAATGAAAAGGATGTTGCGCACGGAACGGATGCTCTATCCTCAGGAGTTCAGTGCCCTGACTGTAAAGAGATACCTCAGCTATCTTGTCTTATTTGGGGAATTCTAAAGTGACCTTTTCCCCATCCTCCGCCTTCTTCACCTTTTTGGATTAAACACCCTTCATTAGAAATCAAGAAAGATGCTGGGAAGAGGGCGCATATACCTAATGGATTTCTTGCTTGACATAATTCCCACCATTTTGATAATTTAACTCAAATTTTTTCAGAAAACTTCTAATTATTTTAATATATTAGGCAAAGCCATAGCCTGAGCATCTGTAAAAGAATCGATCCATCATGAATCTTATTCATTCCACCATGTCCCGGCATCTCATCTGCCCTGCCTTATAGAAGATAATATAGATGAGATCTATATATCCTTAGGGCAAAACCATTTTAGGGCTATTGTTCAGGGAGTTCTTGTCTGAAATGGACCGACGAACCTTCCTCAAGCTTACCGGCATGGGCAGTCTCTCGTTAGCAGCCGGCTGCTCTTCAGAGCCAGAAAAAACACTCTACGCATTGGTTGAAGCACCTGATGATATGGTCACCGGGAAGGCGAGTTGGTATGCCTCCACGTGTCGAGAGTGTCCGGCTGGATGCGGTATCCTGGCCAAGAACAGGGAAGGAAGGGTGATCAAGGTGGAAGGGAACCCACTTCATCCTATTAATAAGGGGAAACTCTGTATGCGGGGGCAGGCGGCGCTGCAAGGCGTGTATAACCCGGACAGGATCAATAGCCCTTTGCTCAGGGAAAATGACGGGTGGCGGCCCCTCTCTTTCCCCGCGGCAGAGGCGCTTTTGAAGGATAGAGCGACTAAGGCATCAAGAAACGGACGCGACAGGGTCCGAATGGTGACGGAAGTGGTGGGGGGAACCCTCCTAAGCCTTTTTGCCGAATCCCTCGAGCGATGGAAATCCTCAAGGCCCTTGGTTTTCGAGCCCTATGCGTATGAGTCTCTGAGAACGGCAAATCAGAGGGTCTTTGGTGTTGACGGTCTGATTTCCTACCGCATGGAAGAGGCCGATGTTCTTGTTTCATTCGGTGCAGATTTTCTTGAAACATGGCTTTCTCCTGTGGGATATGCAGAGAGATTCAAACAGATGCATGCCCTGCGGCATGGGAAAAAAGGTCTTTTTTTCCATGTGAGTCCCTATCAGTCCCTAACCTGCGCCAATGCGGACCTCTGGATATCATGCAAGCCTGATGGCGAAGCCGCTCTCGCCCTGGGTCTCCTTAGAGAGACTCTGGGTCTAAGCCGAGGCGAGAATCTTCCGGAGGAAATCAGGGACACTATAGAAGACGCCGCTTCTTCCTATTCACAAGACAAGGTGATTCAACTTTCCGGGGTTTCTCCCGAGTCGTATGAAAAACTGAAAGCCCACCTTTTTCAGGCCGCAAAGCCCCTGGTCATCGGGACGGGGTCGGGTGGTTCAGGAATCAATGCCGTGCAGACCAACATGGCTGTAAATCTATTGAATGTGGTTCTTGATCCTGAATTAAGGCGCCTTGATTTCAATAGGAGACACCATGTGGAAATTGCTGCGAGGAGATCCGAGGTTTTGGCGTTTTTCAAGGCCTTGGAAGAGAATGGCGTGGATCTCCTCTTGCTCAACAATGTGAACCCTGTTTACGCCATCCCCCCTGCAAATGGCATAAGAGCTGCCCTAAAGGAACATGCCGGCTTCGTGGTGAGTTTCAGCAGCTTTATGGATGAAACCACGGCGCTTGCAGACCTCATTCTCCCTGTGGCCCTTCCACTGGAAACCTGGGACGAATATGGGGGAATGCAAGACATCGTATCCACGTTGCAGCCCGCCATGGGCAGTCTGAACGGAGCCCCGATCCTGGGAGATATTTTTCTACGCACGGCCATTGGGGAGGATAAGGGCATCAAGAATTATAAGGCCTATCTCTATGAGCAACTCACAAATCAAGGGAGAATGAAAGGCGAAGAAGGGTGGCTGAAGGCTTTTCAAAGGGGAGGCATTTTTGAGTCATCGTCGCGGCGGAAATCTTTTTCAACGAGGGACGTTTTAGATGCCTTAAAGGCCGTTCAGAGCCCTGTACAAAAACCCGTCCAATCCGAGCTTACGTTCATTGCTGCCCCTTCTATACGCTTCTTTGATGGGAGAGGCGCAAACAAACCCTGGCTTTGCGAGGCCCCTGACCCTTTGACCAAAGTGGCCTGGCAGACACCTGCACTCATGCACCCGGAAACCATGGCCAAGAGGGGCTTTGCCCAAGGGGATATGGTCCAGATCGAAACTGAATGGGGTAGGGCAGAGGCGCCCATCTATGAAACGGAAGGGGTCAGACCTGGCCTTTTGGTCATGGGCCTGGGCCAAGGTCATGTAGCCTATGGCCGATATGCCCAAGGGATGGGGCTTAACCCTACAATTCTTCTTCCTCCAGATGTGGAACCCGTCAGCGGAGCACCTTTATTGAGGGCGGCTTTGGTTTCCGTTAGAAAAACCGGTCGGCGCAAAGAACTGGCTCACACGGACGGGAGCAGGATTCAACACGGGAGAAAGATTGCCCTCTCCATCCATTTGAAGGAATTGGCTCATGGGAAGAGCCATAAGAAGGGCGGACTCTCCATGGATGCGTTTCCGCTCACCCTACCTCTACCAGAGGGCTATGACAGAGAAAGGGATATCTATCCTGTCCACGAACACAAAGCGTATCGTTGGGCCATGGCAGTGGATCTGGACAGATGTATCGGATGTGGGGCCTGTGCCGTTGCTTGTTATGCGGAAAATAATCTGGGGGTGGTTGGTCTGGAGAGGGTCCTGGAAGGCCGGGAAATGTCCTGGCTCATGGTACAACGCTACCATGAGCCAGAACGCATGGAAAGAATCACCTTCCTTCCCATGTTCTGCCAGCATTGCGATAACGCCCCATGTGAATCTGTCTGTCCTGTCTATGCCCCCCATCATTCAAAGGAAGGCCTGAATAATCAGATCTATAACCGGTGTATCGGTACCCGATTCTGTTCTCAGAATTGCCCCTATAAGGTGAGACGTTTTAACTGGTTCACTTGGACATGGCCAGAGCCTCTGAACCTCCAACTAAACCCTGATGTCACGGTGCGCAGCAAAGGGGTCATGGAAAAATGCTCTTTCTGCATTCAAAGGATTAAAGAGGCCCATGGAATCGCTAAGGACGAAAACAGAAAGATAAGGGATGGAGAGATCCAGCCCGCCTGCTTGCAGACTTGCCCCACCGGCGTGTTCACTTTTGGCAATCTCATGGATAAAGAGAGCCAAGTGAGGAAAATGGTTGACGACAGACGTGCTTATCAAGTGATGGGATATCTGAACACAAAGCCTGCGGTGATTTATCTGAAAAAAGTGGTTCAAGAGGTGTGAGAGGGGGGCCGCCTGCAAGCAGGGGTTGCCCCATAGGCAACGATATACGGTCGAAGCTACGGAAATCGAGATAGGACCATGTCTGAACTCACGTATGCGAAGATAGACAACACTGTGCTTGGGACCTTGGAGCGCCCTTCGAAAAGCTACTGGGGCCTTATCGCTTTGTTAGCCCTGGGAATTTTCGTGGGAGCCGCCTGCTGGGCCTATCAAATTGCCGTGGGCATAGGGGCGGGCGGACAGAACAATCCGGTGGCGTGGGGGACCTACCTGATCAATTTCGTCTTTTGGGTGGGAATTGCCCACTCCGGAACCCTTATCTCCGCCATTCTCCATCTGTTCAGGGCCGGATGGCGGAATCCCATTGCCAGGGCGGCTGAGACCATGACCGTTTTTGCGGTTTGCATCGCCGGACTTTTTCCCTTTATTCACCTTGGCCGGGTGTGGCTTGTATTCTATATGCTGCCTTATCCCAACCAGCGAAACCTTTGGCCCAACTTTCAATCGCCACTTATATTTGACATGGTCGCCATCAGCACCTATCTGCTCGTCAGTTCACTCTTCTGGTACACGGGGATGCTCCCAGACTTGGCCACTGTGAGGGATAGGGCTTGCGGTTTACGAAAAAAAATCTTCACCATTATTTCTCTGGGTTGGACGGGCCAGCACGAGCAGTGGCGGCATTATACCCGGGCCTATCTCTTTTTTGCAGCCCTGGCAACGCCCCTCGTTATTAGCGTGCACAGCGTGGTCTCTTGGGACTTTGCCCTGGGCGTTGTTCCGGGATGGCACAGCACCATCTTTGCCCCTTACTTTGTAGCAGGCGCCATCCACTCAGGGCTGGCCATGGTCATCACATTGATGATCCCCATGCGGAAGATATTCAGCTATCAGGCATTCATTACCAAGGACGTCCTGGAAAATGTGGCCAAGACCATTATCTTTACCGGACTTATCGTAGGCTATGCCTATGCGGCGGAGTACTTCATTGCCTGGTACAGTCATAATATTGTGGAACAAGAATCCTTTCGCTGGCGGGCCGTTGGTGAATATAGCATGGAATTCTGGATCATGGTCATTTGCAACAGTTTGATCCCCCTGCTTTTCTTTTTCAAAAGAATTCGAAGAAGCATCCCGTGGCTTTTTGGCATCTCTATCTTGGTCAATATAGGCATGTGGTATGAACGTTTTGTGATTATCATTGGGAGCGTGGCCCACGACTTCATTCCCCATGCCTGGGGCCTGTACGCACCCTCTGCCATCGAACTGGGCATCCTTCTGGGGAGCTTTTCTCTGTTCTTTTTCCTCTACTTGTTATTTGCGAAACATCTTCCGACAGTGTCCATGACAGAGCTCAAAGAGACTTTCAGAAAGGGTGAGCAACATGCCCACTAAGAAGTATATTCTGGGAAGTTTTAGGGATGAAAACCAGGCGGCTTCGGCCGTCGAAGCTCTGAGGAAATCACCGTGGAACTTAGACCGCGTTCATAGCCCCATTCCCAGTCACACAATCGCCAAGGCCTTGAAAGAGAAAGAGAGCCGGGTAGGGTATTTCACCCTCGCCGGAGGTATAATAGGGTTCTTCACCGGTTTCGTCCTCGCCATCTATACGGCTGTGCAGTGGAACCTGATTGTGAGTGGAAAACCTGTTGTCGCCTGGCTTCCATTTCTCATTGTCGGGTTCGAATTCACGATTCTGTTTGCCGTCCTCGGAAATGTGATAGGACTGATCACCCAGGCTCGCTTGCCCGAATTTGAGAGCCTCAAGATCTATGACCCGCGATTTTCCGGTGAATATTTTGGTATCGTCGCCTCTTGTGGGGAAGGAGAACAGCAAGAACTCATGGATTTTTTGATGAATATGGGTGGAGAGGTGAAAGCCTGTGAGGGTTGAGCTACAAGATTTGAGGAACGCCAAGGAAGCATATGACATCAAATAGCACAAACAAGGCGATTATAAAGAACAAATCTGTTTGGGTGATCTTCTCTCTGTTTGTGATCATAGGCCTTGGTGGATTTATCTTCCAGCTGGCTGGAAAATACCCGGAGAGGGCATGGCAGGCGTATCTGATCAATTTCCTGCTTTGGTCTGCCGTTGCCCAAGGGGGTCTTCTTTTTTCCATGGTGACCCATATCACCAAAGCGAGATGGAGCAAACCCCTCCAGAGCATCGCCGAATCCTTTGCCGCTTTCTTCCCCATCTCTTTCGGCCTCTTTCTAGTGTTATTTCTCGGTAAGGATCACCTCTTTCCCTGGCTCGGGCAGGATCTCCATGGCAAGGAGGTCTGGCTCAACCTTCCTTTCCTGTTCTGGAGAGATTTTTTCGGACTGCTCATTCTCTATGGGTTGGGGATGACCTACCTCAACTATGCTTTGAGACTTAAAATGGCCCACATTGAGCCGCAGGGTAAGATGCATCGGTTTCTGCATCATTGGTGGTCTCAAAGAGGATATGATCCAGACCTTTGTAGAGGCAGGATGAGTACACTGAGTGTGCTTTACATCATCGCTTATGCCCTTGTACTTTCTCTTGTCGCCTTTGATCTGGTCATGAGTATGGACCCCCACTGGATTTCCACGCTCTTTGGTGCCTACTCATTCGTCAAGGCCTTTTATGTGGGGCTCGGCTCACTGATTATTCTTGCCGCTGCTCTTCATCTCAGTCAGGGGGAAAAGTCTGGACTGACTTCATCCCATTTTCACGATCTGGGCAAACTCTTTTTTGCCTTTTGTCTGGCTTGGGCAGATTTTTTCTACTGCCAGTTCATTGTCATCTGGTACGCCAACATTTCTGAAGAGACGAGCTACATCATAAAACGCACCATGCTTGCACCATGGAATTCGCTGGCCTGGATCGTGTTCATCGTGAGCTTTGTCATTCCCTTTTTCATCCTGCTTAATAGAAACATAAAAACCAAACCCAGATTCATGATTGTTCTCTGTTCAGTCGTGCTTGCGGGGATCTGGTTGGAGCATCTTCTGCTGTTGGGGCCGGCCTTGAGTCCGCAGGTGGCGGCCCTTCCTTTGAGCCCTGCGGACGGATTTGTCACACTCGGATTTTTGGGGCTCATGGCCCTTTCTCTGATTTTCTTCCTGAGACTTTTCCCTGCCCTCGTCTTGCACGGTAAGGGGGAGGTGAAATGATGGAAGAATCCTTCATTTCCATGCGAAGTGGGGTCGACGCTGTGGCAAGAAACAGAAGACCTCTTTTCATATGTGGATTCTGTCTTCTTTTCGTCCTTCTCTTCTTATATTTCTTCTACGTGGCCCCGGCTAGGCATATAGGCCCTGAGCAGCCCATACCCTTCAGCCACCGTCTCCATTCTGGTGTAAAGCTTATCCAGTGTGAGTTCTGTCATCCCTATGTGGGACGCTCCAAACATCCAGGTATGCCTCCGGTAGAAAAGTGCCTCTATTGCCATAAATATATCATTGCCAACCATCCCCAAATCAAAAAGGAACACGTGTATTTCAATACCCGGACACCCACGCCGTGGCGAAAAGCCAATTATCTGGCCGAGCACGTGGTCTTCAACCACAAAAGGCATATCAAGAAGCGGATTGGCTGCCCTGAGTGCCATGGGGCCGTGGAAACCATGGACAGGATCAATGGCGTGAATTTTAAGATGGGTTTTTGTGTCACATGTCATGAGACAAAAAATGCCAACCTGGATTGTTGGCTGGCATGCCACAATTGAACAGCAGAGGGCATGGAGCAAAGAGCATAGAGCGAAGTGAAGGGAACTCTATGCGCTAAGCCCTTCGCGCTTTGCGGTGGGAGTAAGGAGCGCAGGACTTAATGGCGGCGTCCGAAAAAACTTTGACTGACTTGCACAGGACAGCCCGGGCTTTCTGTATCACCTCAGCGGCCTGGTTTGCCTTTGCCACTTCGTTTGGCATGATGGCTGCGGGTTATCTGATTGCCCCAGATTTCATGGCGAATATAGGCTTCCTCGTTTTTAGCAGAATTCGCCCGATCCATGTGAATCTCGTGCTCTTCGGGTTCGTGACGCAAGGGCTTCTTGCCGCCGCTTTTTATTTTGTACCCAGGCTACTGCAAACCGAGCTTTATAGTCAGAAATTGGGGTTGGCTGCCGTTGTCATTTTGAATCTTGCCGTGCTTATTGGCATTGTTGCCTTGGCCGCTGGTTACACGCAGGGCAGGGAATATGCTGAATTTATTTGGCCGGTGGATATGCTTATTGTCATCGCCTTTGCCCTTATCGTCTTCAACTTGATTATGACCGTGAAACGGCGAAAGGAGCCGGTCCTCTATGTCTCTGTCTGGTATGTGCTTGCTGCCGTTGTTTTGACCTCTGCCACCTATTGTGTGGGTAATGTGGTCTGGCGACCGGACAGCGGTGCGCTGCTCGGTATTCCTGATGCCATTATTCTCTGGTTTTACGGACATAACGTCTTTGGCCTTCTTCTTACGCCGTTATCCCTGGCTGTAGCGTATTACGTTATTCCATTAGCCACCCGGAACCCCCTTTACAGCCATACCCTTTCATTGGTGGGATTCTGGGCGCTTTTGGTGGTTTACACCCATATCGGGACACACCACCTGCTTCAAGTTCCTGTGCCCACCTGGCTTAAGGTGATCGGGATTGTGGACAGCATCGCCATGGTGATACCTGTCATGGTCTTTCTCATCAATATTTGGTACACCGTCAAAGGGAAACTGGGTGAGATTCATGGGGACATCGGTGCCAAATTTGTCTTCACCGGGACC
>Ga0209427_10002907_pt1 | contig 20111 bp, 16 predicted proteins | sample DeeMarSWOR136_30_FD_187465 | JGI IMG/M metagenome (GOLD analysis project Ga0209427, IMG submission 187465) | Marine sediment microbial communities from White Oak River estuary, North Carolina - WOR-1-36_30 (SPAdes) (version 2) | ecosystem: Environmental > Aquatic > Marine > Intertidal zone >...
GATTGATAAATTGAATTATAGCAAAGACAATGTAGTAATGGTTAGTGGAATTGGCTGTTCTAGTAGAATGACGGCTTACGTAGATTTCAATACTTTACATACACTACATGGACGACCCATAGCATTTGCAACTGGTCTAAAACTGGCGAAGCCGGAATTACCTGTTATTGTTATTACCGGAGATGGTGATGCTACAGCCATTGGAGGTAATCATTTCATTCACGCTGCCCGGCGGAATATCGATTTGACCGTCATTTTGATGAATAACAATATTTACGGGATGACCGGTGGACAATTTTCCCCTACTACACCCTATGGTGGAAGAGGTTCAACAGCCAAAGCAGGTAATGCCGAACATCCTTTTGACATCTCAAAACTTGCCATTGCTGCTGGAGCCACCTTTGTTGCCCGCTCCACTGCTTATCATGTACCGGCAATGGATCGATTAATACAACAGGCTTTAGAGAATAAGGGATTTTCGTTGGTTGAAATATTCTCTCAGTGTCCCACCTACGAAGGTAAATGGAATAAAAGAGGCGATGCAGCACAGATGTTAAAATTTTACAAAAACAATGCCATCCCAATTACATCACAAGCCAAGTATACACCTGAAGAACTCCAAGATAAATTTTTTATTGGTGTGTTACATCAGGAATCCAAACCTGAGTTTACCGCTGAATACCAAAAAATTATTGAAAAATATCAGATAAAAAAAGAATTTAAATAAAAAGATAAATGATACTATAAAAATGCATCAAAAAGAAAAAGGAAAAACAAAAGAAGATGAACCACAAAAGGTTGAAATCCGCTTAAGTGGCTCTGGTGGACAAGGATTAATTCTTGCGGGTTTAATTTTGGCAGAGGCTGCGGCTATTTATGAAGGAAAAAACGCAGTCCAGACTCAGAGCTATGGTCCAGAAGCGAGAGGAGGATCAAGCAAAAGTGAAGTGATTATCAGCAATCAGGAGATTCTTTTCCCTAAAACAACTCGCCTTGATTATTTACTAGCACTTAATCAAGAATCCTGTGATAGGTATGCTCGCGATTTGAAAGAAGATGGTTTGCTTCTGGTTGATGCTGATGCGGTGGATCATGTGCCACCGGTGAGAACTGTTTCATTGCCATTTGTGCGGACAGCCCGCGAGAAAGTTGGACGAATTATGACCACCAATATCGTGTGTCTGGGAGCATTGGTAAATCTCAGCAATGTGGTAAGTAAACAATCTTTGAAGAAAGCCGTACTATCTCGTGTACCAAGGGGTACAGAAGAATTAAATTTAAAAGCTCTTCAACTGGGTTATCAATTGGCTGAAGAAGTTAAGGAGAATATTGATTAATTAGGTATGACGGAGAATATTTTGAAGAATCGAACATTAACACTCATTAAACCAGAATGTGTTGCCAGTAAACATATTGGTAATATTATTCAGAGAATAGAGCAGGCTGGTTTTACAATATTGGGTATACGAATGTTAAAACTCACCAGAAAGGAAGCAGAAGAATTCTACCTTGTACATAAAAATAAACCTTTCTACACAGGCTTGGTCGAGTATATGTCTGGTGGGAAAATCGTAGCGATGGTCTTAGAAAAAGAAAATTGTGTGCAGGACTTCAGGCAATTCATTGGGGCAACAAATCCAACCGAAGCAGCAGAAGGTACTATCAGAAGAGATTTTGGAACTAATATTCAGAACAATTGTGTACATGCCTCGGATAGCAATGAAAATGCCCAAAAAGAGATTTCCTTCTTCTTTTCAAATCGTGATATTTTAATGAATATTGAATAAACCGAATCGGAGTCTTTTTCAATATAAAATTATTTTGGAGTTTGTAAAATGAAGGACGAGAAGAAAGTCTTAGACATTGAAGTACTATCCAGGGCAGATGGAATAAAATCCGATGAAAGTGATCAGTCGATAAAAAAAGTGGTGGTAATCGGGGCTGGTACAATGGGACGAGGAATATCTCAATTGGTTGCTTCAAAAGGAATAGATGTTCTTCTCATTGAAAAAAACAAAGAGGCAGCAACCCGGGCGATTGAAGGGATTACCAAAAGTATTGATAAGGAAATTGCTCGCTGGACAATGACTGCCAGTGAGAAAAAGAATATCCTGAATCGAATTGTAACGTCATGGAAAATAGAAGACGCTTCAATGGGTGATTTAATTATTGAGTCTATTCCAGAGCAACTCGAACCTAAAAGGCAAGTATTCCAAAAATTAGATCAAATTTGCGAAGAAGACACTATTTTTATTACAAACAGTTCAACTTTAAGTATAACTGAAATTGCCACAGTCACCAATCGGGAAGAAAAATTCATTGGTATGATTTTCCTAAATCCTGTTCCCAAAATTCCACTGGTCGAAATTGTTAGAGGTTTAAAGACTTCAGATGAGACATATTCCTATACCAAAAATTTTGCCGAAATATTAGGAAAAACAGCTGTTGAGGTTTATGAATATCCGGGGTATATTACCACTAGGTTGATCATCCCCCTGATAAATGAAGCTCTTTATGTATTAATGGAAGGAATCGCTAGTGCCCAAGATATTGATACTGCCATGAAACTTGGTTATAACTTTAATATGGGCCCCCTGGCACAAGCAGATATGATTGGTTTAGATGAACTTTTAAGGATGATGGAAGCCATGTTCAGGGAATTAGGTGATCTCAAATATCGACCGTGTCCCCTTTTAAAAAAACTGGTGCGAGCCGGTCATTTGGGTCGCAAAACCGGCAAGGGAATATTTGACTATCCCGAAGCTTTAATTGAATAATAACAGCTAGATAATAAAGTAAATAATAAATAACTCATTTTATTGTAATTACAGTTCGATCATACTTTCATTCCATTGATATTTGTCAAGAATAGGTTAAACGATAATGAAAATATTAGTATTAAATGCCGGAAGCTCTTCGGTAAAATATCAGATGATTGTACCGGAAGAAAATATTATACTTGCCAAAGGTGTTGTAGAAAGGATTGGTCTTTCAGGGGCGCTTTTAACTCATAAACCGTATAATAAACCTGAGATAAAGTTAACAGGAGAAATTCTTGATCATCGGGTTGCCATCGAATACGTGTTAAGCATACTTTTGAGCCCAAACCATGGCGTCCTCAAAGATAAAAATGAAATTGATGCAATAGGGCACCGCGTCGTTCACGGTGGTGAGGCATTTAGTGGTTCGGTGCTTATCACAGATGAGGTTGTGAAAGAAATGACCAAATGTATCGATTTTGCCCCACTTCATAATCCCCCAAATTTAAAAGGAATTGCCGCGGCCAAGGCACTCCTGCCAGAGGTTCCGCAGGTCGGTGTCTTTGATACTGCTTTTCATCAAACTATGCCAGACTATGCATATATCTACGGTATCCCTTACATTTTATACAAACGATATGGTATCAGACGGTACGGTTTCCATGGAACGTCTCATCGGTTTGTATCCAACAGAGCTGCAAAAATTTTAGGTCAGCCGAAAGAACAGCTGAAGTTGATCACCTGTCATTTAGGAAACGGTTCAAGTATCGCAGCAGTGAAATACGGTCAATCAGTGGATACAACCATGGGTTTTACTCCTTTAGAAGGATTACTCATGGGAACGCGCAGCGGCGATCTGGATCCTGCTATTATATTACACGTCATGTCAAAAGAAGAATTATCATCGAGTGAAATGAATATAATGCTGAATAAACATAGTGGTGTCCTGGGAATCAGCGAACTTAGCAGTGACATGCGGGAAATTGAGGATAATTATGAAAAACACGAAAAAGCCCGCTTGGCGCTGAATATTTTCGTCTATCGCATCCGAAAATATATTGGTGCATACACCGCCGCAATGGGCGGAGTTGACGCCATTATTTTTACTGCCGGAATCGGGGAAAACTCTCCGCTGGTAAGAGAACTTGCCTGCAAAGATTTAGATTTTTTAGGAGTAAAATTGGATATCAAAAAAAACCAGCAAACCAAAAAACGGGAGGAGATTATTTCCTATCCCGATGCCAGGGTAAAAGTGATGGTTATTCCTACCAATGAAGAGCTGGTGATAGCATCGGATACAGCAATGATTGTTGAAAAATTAAAGACACAGTCAGCTTAATTTCCCTTTAAAATGAAAGATTTCCTATTCAACGAACAGCTACCAAATGTCCAGTATTAACATTTGATACCGTTTTTAACAAATCATATCGAATTATAAAAAAACCATTTCCTTTCAGATATTGGACTAATTTATAACTGTTTAAATGGGAATCTTTTAAATCATGAAATTCTATTGAAAAAGTGTTAATTTGCGCCAATACCTCCGGAGGTGTTGAAAATATCGCCTCATATTCTGCACCTTCACAATCCATTTTTATAAAATCAACTCTATCCAGATGAAAATCCAAAAAAATATCTGCAATTGCAATAGTTTCGATTTCAACTAATTTCTTGACCTTTTTCTTTATAATAGTGGTATAACTTTCATAAATAGAATGATTTGGTTCATCAGTGAGAATTAAATTAAGCCTTCCCCTTGACTTGGCAATACCCTTTTGTAAAGTCAAGATGTTTTTTGCATTATTTACTTGGATATTTTTTTTCAAAATTTGATAATTCCGTTCGGCGGGTTCCAAGGCAATAATTTTGCTGTTCACATCGGTATTCAGTAAGGCGAATAAACTAAAAAAACCCTTATGGGCTCCAATATCCAAAATGTTTACATTTTGATAAAAAGGAAAATTATCCCCATAAATCCGATTGCAAAAAATCTCCTTGAGAATTGTTGCATCATCTGCGGACAGAGGGTGACCTAATCTGAGTCCCCAATACTTCAATATATTTTTTCCAGTGCGTATCGCACGAAATCGCCTGTATAATCTAAGAATCTGTGATATAATAAACATACTTTAATTGGAAAATTTAAATATAGTAAACTGATCCTTTTGTTTAATTAAAATTATATACTCATTAAGCCCGGATGAAGGACCCTGATAAGTTATACTAAATGTATTTTTAAACCCAAAATAAGATTATTAAAGTGAGTAAAATCCATAAAACTAATGCAAAAGCGAACTCACATATTCTGGAATAAATATCAACTTATTGTAAAACTTATAATATCTGCTGATTATTTCAGTTTGATTATTACAATGATTTAAGGAACCATTATAAATGATCGTTATTTTTCATTTTTAAACTATCAATATATTATTATGGTACCTTCATTTGTTAAGGTAAAATGTTGAGTAACATTTATAAAATTAATTTCCAAAAATATGAATAGATCACAAATCAAATGGAAAAAATGAATATCCTGATGTATCTCATTGGAGATGTACGCATCATAATTAAGTAAAATCTAAACTATATTTTGTTTTAGTCGATAGCAATGTTTAAATTAATTGGAAAAACTTTTTGGAAACGAGGCAAGTGAGTCAAAAACTGCAAGAACTTGAACAATTGTACACGAGAGGATACAGACTTCCTCACCATGTCGCGATCATAATGGATGGAAACGGTCGGTGGGCAAAGAAAAGAGGACTCCCACGAGTTGCTGGTCACAATGAAGGAATTAAATCGGTAAGGGCTGTGGTTGAAGCCTGCGGCGATCTCGGTATAAAAGTACTTTCACTCTACACTTTCTCTAAAGAAAATTGGTACCGCCCCAAACAAGAAGTATCAGCATTAATGAAATTGTTAGTCAGCACTTTACGCAAAGAAATTGATGAACTGGATAATAAAAATGTTCAGTTGAAAGCAATCGGGAATTTAGAGGATCTACCGGAAGCCGCATATGAAGAAATGCTTTTTGGTATTGAACGTACCAAACATAACACAGGTCTGGTTCTAAATATTGCTCTCAGTTATAGTGGGAGACAAGAAATATTGGATGCTACCCGCGAAATAGCTCATAAAGTTAAAGCAGGTATTCTTGAACCAGAAGAAATCAGTGAACAAATTTTTTTAGCTCATCTGGATACTTATGATATCCCTGATCCTGATTTACTTATTCGCACCAGTGGAGAATCCAGAGTGAGTAATTTTTTGTTATGGCAGATTGCCTATACAGAAATATACGTAACAAAAGAATTATGGCCTGATTTCGGAAAGGAAGAATTTTACAAAGCTTTAATCGATTATTTAGTTCGAGAGAGACGATTTGGAAGAGTAAGCGAACAACTTATTCAAAATGCCACAGGTTAAAGGATTATCAAAAAAAATAGATACGACCTTCCGTAAAATTTGGGATTTCATTTACTCCTTTCGGAAAATTATCATCATTTGGATTCTGCTGGTTGCTTTTGTTATTGTGGGGCTCGCACTTGGGCTCAATAAAAAGGTCGTAACGTTCTTTGTTATCTTGTTTGGTTTTGTTAGTCAGGCATTCCTTGGTCTTATCAACTTAATTGCACTTATTCCGGTGATAGGCCCTCTGATCGCCAAAGTACTAGCCCTTCCATTCTATTGGATTCTGAATGCCCTGGGGTATTTTATTTCACTGATTGCAATTAAAAAGGGATATAGCAAGGATGTGTTAAACTACCGTGTTCTCACCATCGTATTTCTGGTAGGTATTGCAATCGGATTTGTGATAGGTAAGTTAATCTGAATAACTATTTCAATTATTACTCGCATCCCATTTGTTAACAATCAATTCATTCGAAAAATTTTAGTATTACCCTATGAAAGATTACCAGCAGACTATCCAATATCTTTACAATTTACAGTATAGCGGTATAAAATTGGGATTAAAAAATGTCACCCAATTACTGGATTATTGGAATAATCCACAAAACAATTTTCCTGCTATTCATATTGCCGGTACAAATGGTAAAGGTTCAGTTGCTGCTTATCTTCACGCTATTTTATGTCAAGCGGGATACCGCGTTGGTATTTATACTTCACCTCATTTAGTAGATTTTACAGAACGCATCAGGATTAATCATGAGCGGATATCCTGGAAGCAAATTGTCGATTACACCAATGATTTAAGGCAAGAAATCGATAAAAATAGTGCCACATTTTTCGAGGCAACTTCTGCAATCGCTTTTCGGTTTTTTTCTGAAAAAAGAGTGGACATTGCCATCGTAGAGACCGGCATGGGAGGTCGCCTGGATGCAACGAATCTGGTTCGTCCCCTTTCCACCATTATCACTTCAATTAGTAAGGACCATACCCAATTTTTAGGTAATAATCTCGAAAAAATTGCCCAGGAAAAAGCAGGAATCATTAAACCAAAGATACCCTGTATCACAATCAATCAGAACCAGAGGATTATGTATATTATTAAAGGAAATTGTAAAGAAAAAGAAGCCCCCTTTTATATAATAATACCAAGTAAACATATTAAGATTCTTAAAAGTTCTTTAGCGGGAAGTTTATTCCATCTCAAGCTGCCAAAAATGCATCTACATGATCTCGAAATACCTTTAGCAGGGACATTTCAAGTTTGGAATGCGGCACTGGCCTTGTTGTCTCTTCATTTTCTGTCTGATTTTCCGGTTTCACCGTTGCAGATCAAAGAAGGATTAAAAATGACAAAATGGCCGGGACGATTACAAAGGATTCTGGATGAACCTCTAACAATACTGGATGTAGCCCACAATCCTGAAGGTTTTTCTAGAGTATTCTCCTTTCTAAATAAAGAATATCACCACAGGAAAATATGGGCGTTGCTGGGTTTATCAAAAGACAAGGAATATAGAAGAATCATTGATACTGTTTCTAAAAATGTTTCCGTATTAGGTTTGGTTAATAATTTTTCGGAAAAGGCCATGCCACTCGGATCGATTATAAGAGAGGTAAAAAATCGCATCGAGAATATGTATCAATTTCAAAGCGTAGAAGAAGGTTTTTGCTCTTTTCGTACAATGGCAGAGAAGAAAGACATATTGCTCGTTATCGGTTCTCATTATTTGGTTGGTGATTTTTTACAAAAAATACAATTTACTTGATTTTAACATTTGAAAAATTTAAATTTACATGTTAAATAAGTGTCTTCTCAAACTGCACTTTTACTCCCCGTAAAAACACCTATGGTAGGGAAAGTATTAAATCAATAAATACTATTCATTAAAAGTATAATAAGAGGTAAAAATTAATGTTAGATCTGGATTCGCTAAAAATATTAAAAATAGCGGAATTAGCTCAAGTTGCCCAAGAATTGGGGATTCAGGGAACCTCGGGACTCAAAAAACAGGAATTAATTTTCAAAATACTAGAGGAGCAGACCGCTCAAGAGGGGCTTATATTTTCAGAAGGCGTTCTGGAAGTTTTACCAGATGGTTATGGATTCCTACGCTCGCCTAAATTCAATTATCTCCCGGGTCCGGATGATATTTATGTCTCTCCGTCTCAGATAAAAAGATTTGACCTTCGTACCGGAGATACGGTTCAGGGGCAAATTCGACCACCCAAAGATAATGAACGCTTTTTCGCTCTCTTAAGGGTGGAAGCAGTAAATTTTGAACCAGCTGAAAAGAAACGTAATATTTCTTTATTCGATAATCTCACCCCGGTATATCCCTTAGAAAGGATTGATTTAGAAACAAGTGCTAAAGAATTCACTATGCGTATTATGAATTTACTCACACCAATTGGTAAGGGACAGCGTGGACTTATTGTTTCTCCTCCCAGAGCTGGTAAAACCGTTATCTTGCAAAAAATCGCTAATTCAATAACGGCGAACCACCCAGATGTTATATTAATTGTTCTTCTCATCGACGAACGACCCGAAGAAGTTACCGATATGGAGAGAAACGTTAAGGCCGAGGTCATATCCTCCACCTTTGATGAACCAGCCGACAGACATGTACAGGTGGCAGATATGGTTCTTGAAAAAGCGAAAAGATTAGTCGAATATAAAAAAGATGTGGTTATTCTTTTAGACAGTATCACCCGCTTGGCCAGAGCTCATAATACAGTTGTTCCGCACAGTGGAAAAATTCTCTCGGGTGGCGTGGATTCAAATGCATTACAAAGGCCCAAACGATTCTTTGGTGCTGCCAGGAATATAGAGGAAGGTGGCAGTCTTACCATATTAGCCACTGCCTTGGTCGAAACAGGTTCCCGCATGGATGAAGTTATCTTCGAAGAATTCAAGGGTACCGGAAACATGGAAATTGTCCTTGACAGACGTTTGGCAGATAGAAGAATTTTCCCGGCAATTGATATTAATCGCTCTGGCACTCGAAAAGAAGAATTGCTCCTTTCTAAAAAAGAACTCTCCCGCGTCTGGGTACTCCGCAAATTACTGAACGAAATGAATCCCATCGAAGCAATGGAGTTCCTCTTGGACAAAATGCGAGGCACCAAAGACAATGACGATTTTCTGGACTCAATGAGTTCTTAAGAGGGAACCTTTCCAATTTTATCTCATATAATAGCTTGATTTATTATAGTATGACTTACTATATATAGTTAAAATGGATTTTTACTTGATAATACCAGTATTTTAATATATATTTGCACGCTTTATAGAACATATATTTTATTGGAGGTTGGATTTTGAAAAAGAGTATTCATCCTGAATACAAGATTGCAAAAGTCAGTTGTGCTTGTGGTCATACATTTGAAACCCGTTCAACGGTTGAAAAGCTTAGTGTGGAAATCTGTTCTAATTGTCATCCATTCTATACTGGCAAACAAAAATTGATCGACACAGCAGGCCGGGTTGAAAAATTCTTGAAAAAATACGGCGAACGTCGTTAGCTATAGCTTTGGTACACTTTTTTAAAACGGAATGCTATAATCTGAAAGCATTCCGTTTTTTATTGTTATCAACTCACGATTCAAAAATTGGATAAGATTATATACAGGAAAGATGATGTCAAGAAAAACAACAACAAATGAGACTGAAGAAAAGATAATGCCAATAGGGGGGCAAGCTGTTATGGAGGGAGTAATGATGCGTTCTCCTGAACGAATTGCAACAGCAGTGCGTCGAACCAATGGTAATATCGAACTGAAAATTCATAATTATAGGTCATTTATCCAACGATACAAATGGTTAAATATACCTATTTTTCGTGGTGCAATTACCCTTGTTGAGGTAATGGTTTTGGGAATAAAGCATCTGAACTATTCGGCTGATATTGCCATGCAAGACGCTCAAGAAAAGGAGAAGGAAGAAAAAAAGAAGAAAAAAAGGGAAAAAAATCGACAGCAAAAGGGGATGAGCACCTTCTCGGCAATCACCACGGTTACTTTTGCTCTGTTAATTGGTATAGCTCTCTTTTTCGCTTTTCCTTTATTTGCCGCTACCCATCTTTTTAATATTGAAAAAGAAGCCTTTGCATTTAACCTGGTTGCAGGCGGTATTCGTATTTCAATTTTTCTGGTATATATTTATCTTATTTCATTACTAAAAGATGTTAATCGTCTGTTTCGCTATCATGGTGCTGAACATAAAACCATATACGCATTTGAATCTGGAGAAGATCTTACGGTGGAAAATGCCAAGAGATATACCACCTTGCATCCGCGATGCGGAACCAGTTTTCTGGTAATGGTAATGTTAGTCAGCCTGGTATTTTTCAGCATATTAGACTCATTTATTATTCTTTATCATGGAAACATATCCCTTTTCATTCGTCTAGCAACCCATCTTCCTCTTATTCCTATAGTTGGTGGACTATCTTATGAGGCAATAAAAGCGTCAGCTAAAAATCCAGATCAATCAATTGTCAAATTCCTCATCTCTCCAGGACTGGGTTTGCAAAGAATCACTACTCAAGAACCGGATGACAGTATGCTGGAAGTTGCCATTATTGCTTTAAAGGCAGCGAGAGGCGAAACTTATGAGCATCTCTTAAAAAATAGTATTATCAGCGAGACAGTAGCTGAGTCAGTTTAAATAAACTTCTATCGATATAATATGATTGATAAAATAAAACAAATTGAAAAACGTTTCCTGGTCATCAGCCAGGAAATGAGCAAGCCAGAGGTGGTATCCGACCGTAATGTATACTCCCGTCTGGCGAAAGAATATGCGGATCTTGAACCAATAATTAAAAAAAGCCGTATCTATGAAAAAATCACCTCCCAAATTAAGGTGACTCAAAAAATGCTGGAAGATGAAAACGATGAAGAAATCCGGGAATTAGCAAGGGAAGAACTGACTCAACTTGAAAATCAACTGGATTCTATAGAAAAAGAGATGCGTTTTCTAATAACCCCACCTGACCCGAACGATTTAAAAAATGTGGTCATGGAAATACGCGCTGGCACTGGTGGAGATGAAGCAGGTATTTTTGCGGGAGATTTATATCGAATGTATCAAAAATACATAGAGGCGCAAGGATGGAAAATTGAGCTTCTGGATGCCAATTATGCAGAAAGAGGGGGATTTAAAGAGATTGTATATTCAATCACCGGTAAGAATGTTTATGGTCGCCTAAAATATGAAAGTGGTGTTCACCGTGTTCAGCGAGTTCCCGATACTGAGACACAGGGACGAATTCATACGTCAGCGGCTTCTGTGGTGGTGCTCCAGGAAGCAGAAGATGTAGAAATTGAAATTGATGCGAACGATTTGCGAATTGATGTTTTCAGGGCTTCTGGCCATGGAGGACAGCATGTTAATACCACCGATTCTGCCGTAAGAATTGTTCATCTTCCAACCGGTATAACTGCTACCTGCCAGGATGAAAAATCCCAACATAAGAATAAAGCTAAAGCCATGAAGGTACTGAAAGCCCGTCTTTACGATTTGGAAATAAGAAAAAAACAACAGGAAATTACCGATCAACGAAGGTCAATGATTCGCTCAGGAGATCGCAGTGAGAAAATTCGTACTTATAATTATCCTCAGGGCCGGGTCACCGACCATCGTATACAACTAACACTCTACAGACTGAGTGAAATAATGGAGGGTGATCTTGATCTGCTAATATCACCATTACAATTGGTAGAATATAAAGAAAAAATGAAATCGGAAGTGGAAATTGCATAATTCTCCGACACACAATAATAGTGAGTATCAAGTCATTCATTAAGAACTGAAAACCCACAATATGCCCGAAATCTGGACAATAAAGAAAGTACTCAACTGGACCCTTGAATACTTTCAGAAACATCAGGTGCCAGAAGCCAGATTAAGTGCGGAACTTTTACTAGCCAAAGTATTAAATCTGAAACGTCTGGATCTCTATTTACAATTCGACCGGATCCTTACATCAGGAGAATTGAAAGAATATCGGCAATATATCCAACGACGAATTTGCCATGAACCAGTACAATACATTACTGGCGAACAAGAGTTTATGGGATTAAAATTTAATGTCACTTCAGATGTGCTCATCCCTCGTCCTGAAACAGAACTGCTAGTAGAGCAGGCTATCGATGAGACGAAATTGTTTCCTGATAAAACATTCAAAGTATTAGACGTGGGAACTGGCAGTGGTGCAATTGGCATTAGTGTAGCCCATTTCTGTTCAAATACCACTGTAACTGCGGTTGATATCAGCAGAGAGGCCCTTGAGATAGCTCGCAAAAATGCTCATCAAAATAAGGTAAATAACATCACCTTTGTTTACAAAGATATCTTTCAGATGGATAGGCAATTAGCAGAGAGATTTGATGTGATACTAGCAAATCCGCCCTACGTTAGCGTATCAGAGAAGCATGCACTTCATGAACAGGTAAGTAAATATGAACCACCACAGGCACTATATGCCGGAAAAGATGGGATGGATTTCATCAATCGGTTTATTCCTCTTTGTCCCGATATATTGTCAAGGAATGGGATACTTATATTAGAATTTGGATATAATCAAAAAGAAGAAACGCTTATTCTATTACAAAAGAATAAGTTTCAGAAAATTGAGTTTATAGAGGATTATAGTGATATTCCTCGGATAGTGAAGGCACAGATATGAAGAAAAAGATGAATGAAAAAGATTTTTCAGAAATAATTCTGGATTTATTACACAGAAGACCTGGAAAGAGTTTCAAATCGAGGGATATCTCGAGAGCACTCAAAGTAAGCAAACAAGATTACCATCTTTTTCGCGAGGCACTCCAATCACTTATAAAACAGCGGAAAATAGTCAGGTTGAGAAATAAGCGTTTTACATTACCTTCTTCCCTGCAGAAAAGACATGGTACCCTTGAGATAACAAAGAAAGGATTCGGATTCGTAACTGACCAAACAGGCGGAGAAGATATTTTTATTCCTGCACAATACCTTCATACTGCCTTTGACGGGGATCAAGTAGAAGTACAGCTTTTTGCTGTTTCCCGTGGAAAAAGTAAAGAAGGACAAATTTCCAATGTCTTAAAACGAGCACACAAAACATTCGTGGGCATTTATCACCACAGCGAGTACTATGGTTTTGTGGTACCTGACAATCCTAAAGTTTACCGAGATTTCTACGTTGCCCCCCAAAATACCCTCGGTGCTACTCAAGGTCAAAAGGTGGTGATTGAATTTATAAAGTGGGATAGCGCCTCATTGAGCCCTGAAGGACGGATAGTTGAAATTCTGGGATTTCCCGATGAGCCGGGTGTTGATATTCTGAGTCTGATGAAAGGATTTGAATTACCAACTAAATTTCCCCAAAAAGTATTGGATGAAGCAGAACGGCTTGATTTTCAAATTACCCCACAATTACTGAAAGATAGACTTGATCTAAGAGAAGAGGAAACTTTTACCATCGATCCGGCAGATGCCAAAGATTTTGATGATGCTGTCTCACTAAAAAAACTGAAGAATGGGAATTACTCGCTCAGTGTACACATTGCCGATGTTAGCAATTTTATTGCAGAAGGATCCATCATCGATAAAGAAGCGTTAACTCGTGGTTTAAGTATTTATCTGGTTGATCGTGTCATCCCTATGCTACCAGAAAAATTGTCTACTAACCTGTGCAGCCTTCAGCCTAACCAGCCCAAGCTAACCATAAGCTGTATTATGGAAATTAACCATAAGGGTGAAAGGATAAATTACAGTATCGCTCCATCAATTATCATCAGTAAAAGACGCTTTACCTATGAAGAAGCCCAATCTATAATAGAAGATTCAGATTCTTCTGATCCTTTGGCTGGAATTTTAAGGGATATGCGAAATCTCAGCCAACTTTTCAGAAAGAACAGACTGAATCACGGCAGCATCGATTTTGAAACCCCCGAAGTTCGATTTCTACTGAATGAGGCCGGCAAACCCACTGAAATAATCCCCATTAAAAGGCTGGAAAGTCACCAACTGATTGAGGAATTCATGCTCATGGCAAATAAAACCATCGCTGAGCATATACAGATAATATCAAATAAAAAGAAAAAATTACCTTTTATCTATAGGATTCATGAAAAACCCGATAACGACAAAGTTACCAATTTTGAGGAATTTCTTAAAGCCCTGGGATTCCAGGTTAAAATTCCACGGAATATTAATCCTAAGAGTTTTCAGGAAATCATGAATAAAGTACTGGGTACCAAAGACGACGTGCTCATCAAAGAAGTGGCACTGAGAACCATGATGAAAGCCAATTACTCCAACAAAAATGTAGGACATTTCGGTTTGGCATTCTTATATTACACCCATTTCACCTCTCCTATCAGGCGTTATCCCGATCTCACTGTCCATCGGCTCCTGAATGAATATAAAAGTCCAGTATCAAATAGAAGAGTAAAGATATTAGAAAAATATTTGAAAAAAATTGGTGAAATTTGCTCGGAAAGGGAACGCCTTGCCCTGGAAGCAGAGCGTGAAAGCATTAAAATAAAACAAATCGAATGGATTGCCAATTATATCGGAGAAACATTCGATGGATTGATTTCCGGAGTCACCTCAAATGGTCTATTTGTAGAAATAACACCTTACCTGATTGAGGGTTTTATAAAAATTGAGAATATGGATGACGATTACTATCTCTATGACGAGAAAACATATTCATTAACAGGTAGAGAATTCGGAAAAATATTTCGATTGGGAAATGAAGTCAGAATTGCCGTGCAGGAAGTCAATCTCGAACTTAACCAGGTCGATTTCGTTCTGATTTCGAATACATAGTATAAAAAAGCTTATATAGAACTTCCCATCAATAACTTCAATTGAGATTCGTACAAAGCCCCTTTCGCTTCAGACCAAAGCAGGTATTAATTCCCGGCAACGTTGCCAAACTGTAAGATGTAGAAAAAAATTCCACCTAATTTATGAAAGAAAATTGATATTTTATTAAATACCTTGTTAACTTTGAATGGAAATTAGCCGTATAAATATAATATTATCGAAGTTAATTTATCCATTAGATAAACGGTTGAACCGGATTGAGAAAAATATCTACTCCCTTCACCTTTTGCTTTCAGCTTTTTTTTATACTGATTTTGGGTAATTCCATCCTGATCAGCCAGGAAATAAATGGGATAGATTCATTGAATAATAGCATATCGCAAGATACAAGCACCATTCCTGACAGAGAAACAAAATCTGAATTAGAGGGACCAGTGAAATATTCTGCTGAAAAAATCACTTTTTCCATAAATGGCAAGAAATCATACTTGGAGGGTGATGTTCAGATCGAATATTTAAATATGCAACTAGAAGCCGGTCGGGTAGCAATTGATTGGGAAAAGAACCTGATGAAAGCAACAGGAATTGTAGATACCACAGATTCCCTGGGCAATCCTGTCTATAAAGATCTTCCAATTTTCAGGGAGAAAGGAAATGAACCTATTTACGGTGAGGAACTGGAATATAATTTTAAGACACAACGAGGAAAGGTGTTAAGCGGAAGGACTTCCATGCCGCCAGGATATTATCAGGGGGAAGAGATTAAAAAGATTGGAAAAAATACCCTTTTGGTGCGAAATGGTTATTTCACAAGCTGCGATAGCATTTATGATCCCCATTTTTATTACAAAAGTTATAAAATGCGGATTATTCCCGGAAAACGGGCTGTTGCCAAGCCGATCATAATGTATATAGAGGATGTACCGGTTTTAGCAGTTCCATTTGCTGTATTCCCTATGGAGAGTGGAAGAAGGTCTGGGATAATCATTCCCGGTGTCAGAAATACCAGCTATGGCGGCCGATCGGTAAATAACTTCGGCTACTATTGGGCGGCATCGGTTTACTGGGATGCCACTATTCTGGCCAATTTCTTTGAAAAAACCGGAATGGCCTATGAGGCAGAACTCAGGTATAATAAGAGATATCTCTTAAATGGTTATATTCGGGGACAATTTGCTCCCAAAGATGTAACTACTGGTGAGTTAACAAAACGCTGGAGCATAAATTTCAGGCACAATCAGACCATTAATGAAACCACCAGTTTCAATGCTGCCGGTTCTTTCGTAAGTGATGAGAAATTCCGCCAGGATTATTCACATAACCAACAGGACCGCCTAAATCAGTTATTAACTACTGATGCAAATTTCCAAAAAAGATGGCCTTCGTCTAAAAATTCCTTTTCGGCCAGCATTAGCCGTACAGAGAATTTAAATACCGGTGAACTTGATATCACCCTACCACGACTTTCCTTTAATCATACCCAAACCAACATATTTCCCTATAATGCGAGTTCATCTGGAAAAAGAAAATGGTATCATGATTTATTCTACAATTATAACAGCAATTTTACATCGAGAAAAAGCAAAGATTTCAACCAGACTGATAACTCATATATAAACAGAGGTAGTACGGGTTGGCAACATGCCGGGAGTATTTCCCTCAACAGTAAAGTATTTAAGTATATGAAGTTGAATCAGAGTTTACAGATTCAGGAACTTTGGGTTCCAGAATATTTGGAACACTCATTCAATGAAAGCACAAACAAGGTCGAGGTTGCTGATACAATACAGCAATTCAAAGCCAGACATACTTTTAGCTATAATTTTGGTGCCTCAACAACCACGTATGGATTATTCGAAATACCGTTCACTCCCTTGAAAGTAATCAGACACAAAATGGATCCGATAATTAGTTTTTCCTTCAGTCCTGATTTTACTGATCCGCAGTATGGTTATGTACAAACTTTTACCGATACTTCAGGTCGTGAAATCAAAGCAGATCGCTTTACCAACAATCCGTTCAGTAGAACTACTTCAGCTGAATCCCGCCGAGTGAATATAACACTGAACAATCTATTTCAGGGGAAAATTATCAAAAATGGTGAAGAGAAGAAGATTGATCTTTTTAACATCAACTTTGGTACCGCCTATGATTTTCTTAAAGATAGTATAAACTGGAGTGATTTGAGTACCAACTTCCGAGCCAGAGCTAGTAAAGATTTTGATTTCAATATCAGCACCACCCACACTTTTTACAAAGCCACCAGCGATGGCAGAAGAAGAAGCAATAATTTTGTGTGGGAGAACGGACTCGCCGGACCAAGGCTCTTGAATTTCCAACTCAATGCCAGACTTCATCTGGCTCCGCCTGTCTCTAAAGAAAAGAAAAAAATAGATACTGACAGTCTTGCTATGGTAGATACTATGAGTGTCCCAATGATAGGACGGGATCCCATTACAGAGGGATTAAAAACCTTTAGTTTACCATGGGACATCACCGCCAATTTTTCATATAATTATAATAAAACTGATCTGAATAATATTAGCAAACGCTTCGATACTAATATTGCAGCCAGACTGGAAATTACTAAAAACTGGCGAATTCAATATACTGCAAGTATTGATTTACTTAATAAAGAACTGAATTATCAAAGTTTTAATATTTACAGAGATCTCCACTGCTGGGAAATGTCATTTTCATGGGGACCTAATCCCCAGGGGTACAGTTTTTTTTCCTTTGAAATACACGTTAAAGAACGTGCATTGCAAGATTTTAAATTGACCAAAAGTTCTGGCGGAAGGCGAGTGTTTTAATCTAAATAAATCCTGGTGGTTTGAATTGGTTAATTTACATTCAGATATACAACCAAATTATTACCCAGATTACGAAGCATCCAAAATAAGCGACAAACATAAATTTTATTTGAAAATAAATTGACTTCGGATATCAATTATTTCTTTTTCGAAAAGGTAGCCAAGGCTCGGTCAACCGACTCATATGTTTCAAAAAACTGTATCAGCTGGGTGACCATCAACAAGCTATCAATTTTTTCAGAAACATTTGCTAGTTTTAAATTTCCACCTGATTTTTGAAGAGAGCCCCAAACCGCCATAAGAACACCTAATCCAGAACTGTTCATCCATTTCACTTTTCCTAAATCAATGACCACTTCGTTTAGACCATCTGCCATTAAACTTTTCACTTTTTCATGTAGGGCGGTTGTTTCCGGTCCCCCCATCATATTACCGGTAATGGTAAGGATTGCCACTCTTCCCTCAATTTTTTCCTTGATCCTCATACATTTCTCCTTTCATAATAAATAGAATTCCAATAATAGATTTTCAGCTAAAACGCTTGGCAGAAACTAAACCATAAGAGTCGATTTTAATATCTTCACTGGTTTTAACCCGTCTCCCTACTCCTTTTTCCAAAGCCAATTTCCACTGGTAAAAATCAGAAATAGTGTCTTCAATTTTCGCTATCAATCTGGCAAAACTACCACTCCTTTCGTACTCATCTGCCAATTCTTTGTTATCCCAAATTGTTATCGATATAACTTCATTCTTCTCCTGTATACTTTCTGAAAGATAAATATAACGACAACCTTTGGTAGATTGCAACGTTGGAACGATCTCTTTCACATATTTTTTGCGAAAAGCCTCTAATTTTCCTTCTTTCAGCTTAACTGATACCATACGAACGTACATACGGGTACGAATTTCATTCTCATCAGGAGTAATACCCGACTGAGTAACCACTTTAAACTCTTTTAGAACAGGCTCTTCTCTTACCGGTTCATACCTTAACTCTAAGTTATCCGACAACTGTACTTTCCACTCTGCAGATTCGGAAAGAAATGGTTTTACTTTCTCCATAAGACTATGAAAAGCAATGCTCCTTTCATATGCTTCTGCCTGTTCTCTTGTTTTCCATAATGTTATGGAAACACATTCATTATCAGATTTACTACTTTGAATCAGCCCGGCAAACAGACATCCTTCAATTTGTTGAAGTTCTGGAATGACTACTTTATCATGGAAAGGTTGAAGCATTGGGAGAAAATCAGGATTTATTTTCAAATGAAACAGACGCATATACATAATAAAAACTCATTATTAAGTTAAAATATACCTCACATAAAATAAGCAAACAAAATCATCAGGGGGGTTATGCCAGAAACCGAACATTCTATTAAGATAAACGTTTAATCACAATCATCGTCATATCATCCATTTGTGGTACTTGACCTATATGCTGATTGATTGCTTCCAATACATTATCCATTATCTTTTCTGCTGGTTTTGCTAAATTTTGCATCATTACTGTCATTAATCTTTCTTCTCCCAATTCCTCTTCTTGTTCATTCATGGCTTCAGTGATTCCATCTGAATACAGAACCATTACACTTCCGGGTTCGAGTGCAACCTTTGCCTCAGAAAAAGTAAATTCAGGTACAAAACCAAGAACTATTCCACCTACTCCTAGACGTTGGGGTTCTTTTCCGGGGACAAATAGAATCGGATTATCATGACCAGCATTACAGTAACAGAGTTCATGCTTAGCATAATCAAGAATACCATAAAATAATGTGGCGAATTTTTTGGGATCTGTACTTTGGTATAGAAGTGAATTGGATCGTGCAATACAGCTACTGCATGGAATATTATGCGAAATTTGACCTCGTAAAGTAGCCTGGAGATTTGCCATTAGCAACGCCGCTGGCATGCCCTTACCAGAAACATCACCCAAACATAAGGCGCAACTGTTTTCCCCGATCTGCATGTAATCAAAATAATCTCCACCTACTTCTTTGGCAGGAATACTTCTTCCGGCAATATCATAACCCTCCACTCTGGGAGCCACATTTGGCAACAGATTGACCTGGATATCTTTGGCAAGTCTCATTTCTTCCTGAAGACGCAACAAATCTTGTTCTTCTTTGTACAAACGGGCATTTTCGATGACCTGAGCGGATTGTGCGGCAATTATTGAGAGAAGGCGCTGATCACCTTTAGTAAATCCACTTTCGAGATGTTTATTGAACACCCCTATCAAACCGATCATCTTTGCTTTTAACAACATCGGAACACTTAGAAGTGTCTGAATAGGTAATTTTTCCT
>Ga0209427_10002908_pt1 | contig 20107 bp, 17 predicted proteins | sample DeeMarSWOR136_30_FD_187465 | JGI IMG/M metagenome (GOLD analysis project Ga0209427, IMG submission 187465) | Marine sediment microbial communities from White Oak River estuary, North Carolina - WOR-1-36_30 (SPAdes) (version 2) | ecosystem: Environmental > Aquatic > Marine > Intertidal zone >...
GGCCGGTCATTTCCGGCATCTGGACGTCCATCAAGAGTGGCCGCCTCGGCTCTGGCCTCGGGTGTCTGCGCCTGGTACTGCTCGGCAAACAGACGGTGTACTGCACCCGCCCCGGAGACCAGGAGGGCCAGCATAACCAGGGCTACGGCGGCGGCCCGCAGGCCGGCCAGGACTATGACCACGAGCTTCCTCATAGAGATGGGCAAATATAAGCGTCGACAATCGTTCGTCAATGCAAAAGCGCCGCATAGCTTGACATCGGCAGGCGGAGTCGATAGCTTAACCCATTGACAGACCATTAGATATCTCGGTAGGTTGAGTTCGTGACCAGTTTTCGAGAGGTTCCGTCATGAAGTTGGAAACCGCGCGCAAACAGACGCCGAGGGTATTGCTGCTCCTCCTGACCATGACCCTGGCCTGGTCTTCAGGCCATGCCGAGGCCTCGCTGGACACCCTGGACAACGGCATGGAATTGATCCTGCTGGAGAACCACAGTTCCCCGATGATCGCCAGCGTGATTTTCGTGCGGTCCGGGAGCAAGTATGAAACCGAGTACGAAAACGGGATCGCCCATTTCCTGGAACATCTGCTCTTTGACGGCACCGTCCACCTCAACCGCCAGGAACTTGACCGCTCGATTCGGGATCTGGGGGGCTATATCAATGCCTTCACGCGGGAGGACCTGACCGCTTATCTCGTGCTGCTGCCCAGGCAGTATATCGAACATGGCCTGACCGTTCAGGCCGACATGCTCTTCAATTCGGTTTTTCCCGAAGACGAGTTGGCGAAAGAGCGGCGGGTCGTAATCGAAGAGATCAAACGCTCGAACGACACCCCGGGCGCCGCGGCCGAGGCTTTTTTCACCCGGCAGGCGTATGGTCACACCGACTACGGCCGTCCGGTCCTGGGTTATGAGCCGTTCATTGCCAACCTCCCGCGTGAAGCGATAATTGCCTATTGGAAGAAACACTACACCCCCGACCAAATGACCGCGCTGGTGATCGGCGACTTCGAGACTTCAGAGGTGAAGCGACTGCTGGCCGGCGTATTCGAACGCTTTCCGAGGGGCGAAGCGGGTGATACGGCGCTCGGGTCAAGGTTGCACGAGCGGCTGGCCGAGGCCAAGCGAAGAGGCGGGCAGGTGGCCGGGCAACGCCGTTACGACACCGTAGCGGCCGTCACCTCTACTTATATTGATTTCTCCATCGCGGCCCCGGACCTTGACTCGCCTGATTATCTACCCTTTGACCTGCTGGTACAGTATCTGGCGCTGGATGAGATTTCACCCCTTAAGAAAGCGCTCCAGGGGGGAGCTGATCCGTTGGCGACCGAGGTCTCCCTCTCGCTGCCGACCTGGCCGGAGCTGACCCGGCTTGACATTGGGATCATCACCGAGAAGCCGGAGTTGCGCGACAGCATTGTCGCGACCACGCTTCAAACGCTAACGCAGATGAGCTCCAGTTCTGCCAATTCGGGTGACCTCCAGGGCATCAAAACCACCCTACGCTGCGACGCCATCTACAACGCCGAGAGACTGCACCACTACAGTTTCCTGATCGCGCCGATGATGATGACCGCCGGCTGGGACTGGATTCAGAGCTATCCTGACCGCCTCAACAACGTGACCTGGGAGCTGTGTCAGACTGCAGCCGGACGATGGCTGGACATACCCGATTACGTTGTGACCGTGGTGAGACCGACTGACTCGGGAGAGGTCGGCTGTCAGGCAGAAAGGCCGACGGGGGAAGAAGTGATTGCCTATTTCGACACAGCCGCTTTCCACTCATATGACCTGGAGAAGGGCTACGAACTCGCCTATCCGCAGACCGACTCGGTCACTTTGGAACTGGTCGACCCGTCTGTTTATCGCCGCGAGGTACTCGAAAACGGCCTGACCGTACTCATCAAATCGAATCAATCCAGCCGGGTGTTTGCGGCCAGCATTTTAGGGCGAAACCGGTCCGCCTTCGAGCCGAACGATAAGGCCGGCCTTACTGACTTCGTCAACCGCTGTCTGGCCGGGGGTACGAGTACCCGAACCACCGAACAACTCAGACGCGATCTGGCTGCGACGGGCGCCCATCTTACCCTCCATGACAACCCATGGATTCCGTATGATGACCGCTACACGACCCGCAGTTTTTCATTCATAAAGTTCGAGACGATTGAGCCGTACGCCGAGGCGGGCTTCGCGCTGCTGGCCGACCTGGTCCTCAACCCGCTGTTTGACTCCGCTGAGGTCGAGAACGTGCGGCAGGAGATGCTCGGCATTCTGGGCCGAAGCAGCGGATCGCCGTCACAGGTGGCCCGGGATCTCTACTTCGCCAGACTCTTCGAAGGCCACCCTTTCTCCAAACCCATCATGGGTAGTCCGCAGTCACTTGCGGCCATCACCCGAGACGACCTCAGAGATCACCACCAGCGCTTCTACTCACCGGGCAACATGATCCTCGCGGTTGTAACCAGCCGCGACACCAGCGAAGCAATGGGCTGGGTGCGCGCGACCTTCGGGAGCGTGGCTCGGCTCGACAGCCGAGCGATTCCGGCGGTCCCGGCCTTACTACCAGGCTATTCCGACGGCGAGTTTCACCGGGACCTCAACAAGGAGCAGATTGCGATATACGCCGGCGGACGACTTCCCGGCGCCGGATCCGAAGAAGCTCCTGATCTGCAGGTAGCCGCTTCCATTCTGTCCTCCCGCCTGTTCGAGATCCTCAGAGAAAGGCAGGGGCTGGCCTACTCAACCGGCGCGGGTGCCGCATTCGACCGGGATTTCGGCTGGTACTATGTCAACATCGCGACGGGCTCGGAGAACTATCAATCCGCACTGGACGGCCTGACGGTCCAGAGCGAGAAACTGGCTCTGGACGGCCCGCAAGAAGCGGAGGTCCGGCGAGCAAAGAACCAGATCTGGGGACGGCTCATGAGCGCCAGGCTCTCGCGCATCAACCAGGCATTCTATCTGGCGCTCGATGATTTTCTGGGTTACGAACCGGGATCTGATCGCGGACTGTTGGACAGGTTGGAGAAAGTGAGCGTTCTGTCCGCGCGGCGGGCGGCGGCCCGGCACTTTCGTCCGAGCCTGTGGGTGACCGCCAGCGCCGGCAGGAGGCCGTGAACTCGCGCGGCCGCAGCAGGAAGGCCTCTTTCAGTGGTTTTCGAGAGTTGAAGCGAGGGGCGGGAGTTGACAGGACACCAGCCGGCCCTATATTTGGCGCCAAGTACGATCCTGACTTGAAGGATATTGCGACTGCATGACTGAGCTGAGCAACGGCCGGTTGGAGATGGTGCCCGGCCGAACTCACGGCGCCGCCACGACTCTGCTCCGGCTGCTTATTCTGCTGGGTCTGCTGTACCTGTTTATCCTTTCCATAACCCTACTGGGAGGCGCTTTCGAACTGGCCGGCAAGGACTTCGTCGAATCCATCTTCAGCGCCACTTCCAACCCGGTGGCCGGTCTGCTTATCGGCCTGCTGGCTACGGCCATTATTCAGTCCTCGTCGACCACCACCTCGATCATCGTCGGCCTGGTCGGCAGCGGTTTCCTCACCTTTGAGAATGCTATCCCCATGGTCATGGGGGCCAACATCGGCACCACCATAACCAATCTGATTGTGTCGATGGGCCACATATCGCACACCCATGAGTTCCGTCGGGCCTTCGCAGGATCGATTGTGCACGATTTCTTCAACCTGTGCGCGGTGGTGGTGTTCCTGCCCCTGCAGGTCTATTTCAACCTCATAGGCGGCTCGGCCAAGATCGTCGAGGAAATCTTCCAGGGCTACGGGGGTCTCAAGTTCAGTTCGCCCCTTGCGGCCATTACCAAACCGGTCGCCGACGGAATCATTTATGTGACGGACGGATCGGCCTGGCTTTCGGCCGTTCTGGCCATGCTGTTGCTGTTCGCCGCCCTCCGCTACATAGTAAAGGTGATGCGACTTATGGTCCTGGCCCGGGTCGAGCGGTTCTTTCAGCAGTATATCTTCCGCACTCCCGCGCTGGGCTTCGTGTTGGGCATTGCGGTTACAGCTGTGGTTCAGTCATCTTCTATCACGACCTCCCTGATGGTTCCCCTGCTCGGGGCCGGGGTGGTAACCCTCAGCCAGGTGTACCCATACATGCTGGGGGCCAATATCGGAACCACGGTCACGGCCTTCCTCGCCTCGCTCGTCACCGGCTCCACCGAGGCGGTGTCGGTGGCGTTCGCCCATCTGCTCTTTAACGCCTACGGCACGGCCCTGTTCTGGCCGCTCAAAGTTATTCCCATTAACCTGGCCAAAAAACTGGCCAGCTTGACGGAGACGTCAAAGCTGGTGCCACTTATCTACATATTGATTACGTTCTTTGTCCTGCCCGGACTTATATTGCTGGTAACGAGGTGATGACCATGTTTGAGAAATTCAAAGAGCTGTTCAGTTCCGAAAGCCTGCTGGAGTCGGCCTACACAACCACCGTCAAGATGCTCGAATTCGACCTGGAGATGTATGAGCTCTCGCGCTCGGTGCTGCGCGAGTCCGACGGCAGTCAGCTTCCCTTCGACATAAAGAAAATGGACATTCGCATCAACAAGTACGAGCGGGAAGTACGTCGCAACGTGCTGACCCATCTGACGGTCGCCGGCACCACCAACCTGGTGCCCGGCCTGGTGCTGGTGTCCATCGTGATTTCGGTCGAGCGGATCGGGGACTACACCAAGAACATTGTCGAGCTGGCCTGCGATCACGAAACCAGGCTGCTGGCCGGCAACCAGGAGGAGAATGTCCGCAAGCTGGAAGCCGGCATCGCCAGGCATTTCCCCAAGACTATCGAGGTCCTGAAGACGAATAACAAAGAGTTGGCGCGCGAAGTGATGCAGGAACAGGTCGAGTTAAGCAAGACCGTAGATCGGATCTGCTCCGAGCTGATTCGCACCGGCGGCGGAAGCAACCTGAGTTGCGGTGACGCAGTATGCGTCGCGCTTTATTCGAGATACCTTAAGCGGATCAATTCGCACCTGACCACGGTGTGCAGCGCGCTGGTGAATCCATTCGCCCGGATCGGGTTCCGGGAAGAGCCGGGCGGCAAAGAGGCCTGAGCCTGAGGGCTATTGATCCCGAGCCTTGGGCTTGAGTCCGAGCCCGATGTGCGCCGCCGGCCAGAGATCGCGGCGGTGCAGGATGAGAAAGACCACCGCCAGGACCAGATACGCCGCCATCACTTCCATACGTATCTCCGACACTATCAATTGAAGCAGGAAGAGAACCGCCAGCAGCACGCCGTCGGTGCGACTCAGCTTCAAATTGACCAGTACCGCCAGGGCGAATAACGACTGAGCCGCCGTAAGCAACAGCTCGTGCTGTTGCAGCTGGTCCAGAGGGAACGGTCGGATAATACCCCCCGATATGGCGAACACCAGAGGGATGGTGCCCACCAGCAGGGTCCACTGGTTGACCTTGGACGAGATCAGGGCTTTGATCGCCGATTGGGCGTTCCCCCGCATCGCCCAGGTGAGAGCGATTATGAATTCGGGGGCCTCGGACGCCAGCGGTGCCAGCCACTGGACCAACAAGAACTGGCTGATACCTAGTTGAGCACCGGCCTCAACGAGCGATTCGGCGAACGGTTCGGCGACAAAGAAAATGGAAGCGCCCGACCAGAGGAAAAAGACCACGGTCAGCACCCGCCGGGGAAGATCCTTCATCCGGGCGAGGATTCGCACCGGGCCGATAAAGTCCGGCTCGACCACCTCCATCTTAGCCACCCGCCGGGTGTACATGACGAAGATCGTCACCAGAATAACAGTGTCGATCAGGTTCAGGCTGCCCTTCAGCGGGATGGTGAACGAGTACAGAGTGGCCAGGGCCAGGTAGAAGATTTCACAGCGCTGGTTTTCGTCCAGAACCAGGTCCTTCTTTTTCCTGGCCCAGATGAACACGAAGAGCACGGCCGGCCAGCCGATCCCGACCAGCAGCCGGTTGGCCCCGGTCATGTTGGCGATAGCGTAGTGGGCCTGCGTCGGATCATGGGCCGCCTTCCAGGTGAAAACGAAATCAACGGCGTATTCCGGCAGCACCGCGATCAGGGCCAGCAGGGCCACCGCGAGCGACTCGGAGATGTCGATTTCGGCCGCTTCCGCGGCCCACGAGAGAATGAAAGCGGCGCCGAAAACGGCCACGCCGAAAATAACCGCCCCGAGCACCGGTGCCACGTGAGTATGAGTGATGCCAAGATACAGCCCCGGCGCCGTCGCCAGGAAGGCGCAGGCAAGGAAGATGTAGCTGCCGGGGGTGACCGTGAGTTGCTCGCGCGGGGGAACCATCGAGTGCATCCTCTGACCGAGCCGGTGGTCAGCCGCGGATCACCATGTTTACAATGTCCTTACGCAGCAGAACCCCCACCAGCCTGTCCTGATCGGTGACGAAGACGCGGCGAATGTCCTTGAAGATCATCATGGCGGCCACTTCGACAATCTTGGTCTCGGGGCTGACCACTTCGTAGTCCCGGTCGTACAACTGGGCCACCTTGATCTTGTCCTCCTGCTTGAGCAACTCCTCGAACGGCTCGACGTCAATCGAGTAGTTCAAATTGGAGATCAGTGCCTTGTAGTCCGGCAGCGCGGCTTTGATCAGGTCCCGGTCGTCGATGACCCCCAGCAGCCGATCGTTCTCACCGACCACGGCCAGCGCCGACAGTCGGAACCGGAACATCCGGTTGGCCACTTCTTTGAGGGTGTCATCGGGCGTCACCTTGGCCACGTTGTGCCGCATGACATCCTTGACCATCAGTTCCTTATCGACCGTCACTCCGGCATCACCGATCAGCTTGATCAGATCGGCCTTGGTCGCGGCGGCCAGCACCTTCTCGAGCGTCCCCTCGGTGCGGGCAAAAGCGGCCAGGCCGGACAGAGTCTGCAAGTAGAGTTTGGCGATGGTCGAAGGGGTCAGCAGAAGACAGACTACATGGACCGGGACGTTGTCGGCGGTCTTCTCCTCCAACCCCTTGCGCGATACGCCCAGCAGGATGTACATCTCCCTGACGGCATCGGTACGGGCGTGCGGGAAGGCGAAGCCGCGGCCGTAAGACGTGCTCTCAACGTCCTCGCGTTCCCGGATCGAATGCAGAATGGCTACCAGATCGAGACTGATCCCCTCGGAAGTGATCAGTTCGAGCAGTTCGATAACCGCTTCATCTTTGGAGCGGGCGAGCAGATCCATCTTGACGCGCCGTTCCATGAGCAAATTGGCCAGTTTCATAAGCTACTTCCCGCGTCAGGCACCTGCGGAACCGGAACGCTGTTCTTGATCAGCCCCGGCGAGGCGACGCCGCCGGAAACGAAGAATTTCACACCTTCCTCAATCGTCATATCAACCGGCACCACGTTCTCGGCCGGAACCACTACCGTCATGCCCGACACCGGCGTGGGCGTCGAAGGCACAAAGCAGGCGCAGTATACCTTTTCCTCACCCTCTACCGAAACCCTGATTCGTTTGGTAATGAAGCAAAGACTGTAGAGCCCCCGACGCGGGTACTCAATGGCCGCCACCTCCTGGAACGAACCGGTATCGGTCCGCGTGAATGCCGCCAGCAGTTGCTTGCTGGCCGAGTAGATCGGGCGAATGAGGGGGACCGTTATCGCGAGTCGGTCGGTGAGGCGAAAAAACCTGGCCCCGACAAAATTGCGTGTCAATACTCCGGCCAGCAGGATAATCAACAGGGTGGTGAGAAGCCCCAGTCCGGTCCGATAGTAACCCAGCAGATTGTGCAGGTACGGCTGGAGAATGCCGTCGACCGTCTCAAACAAGAAGCGCAGAACGAGGAAGGTGAGGATAAACGGCACCACCACCAGCACGCCGCTGAGGAAGTACCGCTTGATAACACTCCAGATCGAACCGTCCGCCGACATGGTCTCTACCTGCTCGTCCGCGCACATCCACCATCGGATGCCCGCCCGATTCAACAAAACACATTTTAAATCGGGCGTCAAGGAACTAAGAAGCCGTACGACAGCGGGATATGGGAGGCGAATTCGATTATCGGTCCCGGGTAGAGTCCGAACAGGACCACGCCGACCAGGCCGATAACGATCATCGCCAAAGCGGGCGGGTTAAATGACATCCCGGCTGGATCCGGGCTTTTGCCGAAATACATCACCTTGATCACATTGGCATAGTAATAGAGCGCGAACACCGATGTCAGCAGGGCGAGGCCGACCAGCCAGTACAGCCAGCCCAGTCCGGCCTGGCTGCCGGCGTGCTTGATGGCGGCGGCGAAGACATAGTATTTGCCGACAAATCCGGCCAGTGGCGGGATGCCGGTGAGTGACAGCAAGAAGACGGTCAACGACAGCGCCACGAACGGCGAACTGCGCGCCAGGCCATCATAGGCCGAAATCTCGCAACTGCCGGTCCGGTCCTCGAACAACGTGACGACGGCAAAGGCTCCCATATTCGTGAACAGGTAAGCGAACATGTAAAAGGCGACCGAGGCCAGTCCGAGCTCATTGAGCGCCAGCATCCCGACCATGACATAGCCGGCGTGGGCGATCGATGAATAGGCCAGCATCCGCTTGATATTGCTCTGCCGGATCGCCACGGTGTTACCCAGGATCATCGCCGCCGCGGCCAGCACCCCGACCATGATGCCCCAGTCGTTGGGCGCCATGAGCGGCTCATAGAACGAGAACAGCCCGATCACGATGATTTTTATGAATGCGACTATGCCGGCCGCCTTGGAACCGACCGACAGGAAAGCCGTCACCGGAGTCGGCGAGCCTTCATAGACATCCGGCACCCACTGGTGGAACGGCGGCAGCGCCAGTTTGAATCCGAGCCCGGCCAGGATAGCCACGATCGCGAGCAACAGGACGGCTCCCATCTGCCCCTGCGTATAGAGCTGCTTGGTGGCCAGGGCCAGCTGCATCTGCGTCAGGTCGGTGGTGCCGCTCAAACCGTACAGATAGGAAATACCGAACAGCAGCAGCGCCGACGAGAAAGCGCCCACGATCAGGTACTTGATACCGGCCTCGACCGAGCGCTTGTCGTCCTTGAAGAACGCCGCCAGAACAAACAGGGGTATGGTTGTCAGTTCCAATCCGATATACAGCGACAGCAGCTCGCGCGACGAGGCCAGGAACATCATCCCAACCGTCGACAGCATGATCAGTCCGAAGTACTCGCCTCGATGATTGACGACCTTCGTGGCGGTGATCCCGAAAGAACTCCCGATCGCCATGAAGGCGGCGCCGATGAAAATCACCTTGAAGAAGACGGCCAGCGGGTCGTTGAAGAACATATTGCCGAACCCGCGGCCGTAGCCGGTAGAGGCCAGGACGATCCCGGTCAGGACCAGACCGCCCATGGCCAGATAGCCGACCGCCGCGCCGCTCCTGCGGCGGGTCCCGATATCGAACGTCATGACCGCCAGGGCCGCCAGGAAGAGCACAATCTCCGGCAGCATCAGACGCAGGCTGTATTCGGGTAGCTGAAACTCCATCGTGTTACCTGGCCATCAGAGTAATCAGGTGCTGCAACGTTTCGGACATCAGGACATTCAGCGGCTTGGGATAGATACCGATCCACAGGGTCAGAACCATCAGCGGCGCCACCGTGAGAGTTTCACGAACATTGATCTCGGTCAGGAAACCCCACTTAGCTTCATCGAACGGACCCAGGAATATGCGCTGAACCATCCGCAGCAGATAGGCCGCGCCGAGCAGGACGCCGACCACCGCTATTCCGACCATCCATTTCTGCGCCAGCACGCCGAACGAACCGACGAAGATCATGAACTCGGAGACGAACCCGGACATCCCGGGCAGTCCGAGCGACCCCATGGCGAAGAACACCATGATCGCCGTATAAACCGGAATCTTGCTGCCGAGACCGCCGAAAGCGGCGATCTCGCGGGTATGGGCGCGGTCGTAGATCACGCCCACCAGAAGGAACAGCGCCCCGGTGAGCAGACCGTGCGAGATCATCTGGTACATGCAGCCGGCGATGGCCTGCTCCGAGGTATAGGCCGCCAGCGCCAGCATACAGAAGCCCATGTGTGACACCGACGAATACGCGACCAGTTTCTTGAGGTCCTTCTGCGCCATCGACACCAGCGCGCCGTAGATGATCCCGATCAGCCCCAGCAGGGCGATGTAAAAAGCACAGTCCCGCAGAGCGGCCGGGAACATCGGCCAGCTGATGCGGAGCATGGCGTAAGTGCCCATCTTCAGCAAGACGGCCGCCAGAATGACCGAGACCGCCGTCGGCGCCTCGACGTGCGCGTCGGGCAACCAGGTATGGAAGGGCCAGACCGGGACCTTGATCGCAAACGCGATAAAGAAGAAGATGAAACAGACCATCTGTAGCGTGTACGGCAGGGTCGAACCGTTCTGGACGTGCTCGAGGATGCTCAGGGTATGCGGCTCACTGGTGAAGTAGAGGATCAGAATGGCCACCAGCATGAAGATCGAGCCGAACAGGGTGTAGAGGAAGAACTTGATCGCCGCGTACTCTTTGCGCGGACCGCCCCAGACGCCGATCAGGAAGTACATCGGCACCAGCATGATCTCCCAGAAAACATAGAACAGGAAGAAATCGAGGGCAACGAACACGCCCATCATGCCGGCTTCCAGCAACAGGAAGAAGGCGAAGTACTCCTTTACGCGGTTCTCGATGTTGAACGATGCCACCACCGAGACCAGTGTGAGCAGACCGGTCAGCGCCAGGAGCGGGACCGAAATGCCGTCGACGCCGAGAAAGTACTGGACGTTGAGCGACGGCACCCATTCATACGGGCCCTCGACATACGCCATCAGGTACGAGCCGGAGTAGTTATAGAAATAATCCCACAGGAGCCATAGCGACTGGACGCACGGGATGGCCGCAAAGAACGTCGTGGTCCAGCGGATCGCCCACTTGTTCTGCTTGGGAAGGAACATCACCACGATCATCCCCAGCAGGGGTATGAATATCAGTTGACTGAGTATGCCCATCTATTCGCTATCCTCCAGGTCTCTATCCTATTTCTCGCCCTCGACCAGCTCGCCGGTGGATTCCTCAGCGGGACGTCGCGCCGCCAGCCCCAGGGCCAAAGCACCAAGAAGGAAGATCGCCGCCAGAAACGGCCACCAGCCGCTCGGCCACAATCTCGAAATTCCCAGGACCACGATCATCAGCACAATGAACAGAGCATAGAACTGTACGCCGCCGGTCTGCAAAAACCGCAGCAACTGACCAAGGTTGCGCACCAGCCAGCCCGAGCCGTTGACCGCGCCGTCGACCACGTGCTGATCAAAAACCTGTTTCATCTCGGACCAGAAGACCGTAAACCAGGCCGAGCCGTTCACCAGGCCGTCGACCACCCAGATATCAAAGTTCCACAGCCAGCGGGTCAGGGCCATCACCGGACGGATAAGAACGTAATCGTACAGTTCGTCGAACCACCACTTGTTGAAAGAGCCCAGATACAGGGGACGAAACATCTGCGCCAGCCGGTCGGCCGAAATTGCCTTTTTGTAGTAGACCAGCCAGGCGAGCGTAATGCCGCTGAGGCCCACCAGCATCGAGAACGCCATCAACGGGATATTCCAGTGAATATGGTACGGCTCACCGTGAAAAACGAACGCCGGGAACCAGCCCGGAATGGCCACCCATCCGGCGCAGACGGACAGCGTCGCCAGGACGATCAGCGGCCAGGTCATGTTGCCGGGCGATTCGTGGGCGTGGTCGTACCGGTGCTGATCGCGCGGCTCACCGAAGAAAGTCAGGAAGCAGAGCCGCCACATATAGAAAGCCGTCATGAATGCGATCACCAGAGTGATCACCAGAAAGACCGGATGGTCCAGCGTGGCCGCGACGATCTCATCCTTGGACCAGAATCCGGCCAGCGGGAAGATTCCGGCAATTGACAGGGAGGCGATCATAAAGGTGACACTGGTCCGCGGCATTTTCTTCCACAAGCCGCCCATCTCGCGGATGTCATTGGTGTGCACGGCGTGAATCACCGATCCGGCAGCGAGGAACAGGAGGCCTTTGAAGAAGGCGTGGGTCATCAGGTGGAAGGTCCCGGCGTAGTAGCCGGGCGAATGATGACCCTGGGCCGAGTCGTAGCCGTACAGGCCCAGCGCCATGATCATGTAGCCGAGCTGGCTGACGGTGGAATAAGCCAGCACGCGTTTGATGTCATTCTGCGTGAGCGCGATCGAGGCCGCCAGGAACGAGGTGATGCAGCCGATGGTCGCGACCACAAACGACGCGTCCTCCGAGCCGACAAACACATCCATCGTCCTCGCGACCAGATAGACGCCGGCCGCCACCATGGTGGCCGCGTGGATTAACGCCGACACCGGCGTCGGGCCTTCCATGGCGTCCGGCAACCAGACATGGAGTGGAAACTGAGCCGATTTACCGACCGCGCCGCAGAAGATGCCGATCGCGGTCACGGTCACGATTCCGGCCGGGATCAGGCCCAGCGAGACCTGGTCGAACACCTGGGCGTAATTGAAAGTACCGGCATAGGTGCCGATGAAGAGCAGTCCCATGATGAAGCCCAGGTCACCTAAGCGGGTGGTGATAAACGCTTTCTTGCCGGCGTCGGCCGCGACTTTCTTCTCAAACCAGAAACCGATCAGCAGATACGACGTCAGCCCGACCAGCTCCCAGAAGATGAAGATCATAAAGAAATTGTTGGCCAGCACCAGTCCCAGCATCGAGAACAGGAACAGTGACAGGTAAGCGAAAAATCGGCTGAATCTCGGGTCGCCGTGCATGTAGCCGACCGAGTAGATCTGAACGCAGGCCCCGACCGTGGTGACCACTACCAGCATGATCGCCGTGAGCGGGTCCACCAGGATGCCGACTTCAAGATTTATCCCCTTGAAAGCGGTCAGAAGCGTGGTAAGCTCGAAGCGAATCGCCTCGTGGTGAGCCGTCTGGTAAGCGATGGTCTCGATCACGACCCAGACCGACATGATCCAGCCGATCACGGCCATCGCGATGGCGATCCCGGCCGAGAGGCTCTCCTTCCACCGGAAGAAGAAGACGATCATCAGGAAGGCGAAGGCCTGCAGCAGCGGTATGAGATATGAGATTTCAGTCATTTCGCCGGCCTACCACTTCATGATCGAGTAATTATCGGTTTCGATGCCGCGCCAGTTCCGGTAAACCAGCAGCACAATAGCCAGACCGATGGTTGCCTCCGCGGCCGCCACCACCACTATAAAGATCGCAAACATCTGACCGGTGAGGCCGTCATTCGGCACAAACTTGTTGAACGTAACCAGATTGATATTGGCGGCGTTGAACATCAACTCCAGCGACATCAGGATGCCGATCGTATTCCGCCGCGTGATGACGCCGAAGAGCCCGATCGCAAACAGGACGCCGGCCAGCACCAGGTAGGACTGCATCAGGCAGCCTCCTTCCGGGCCAGCACGATCGCACCGATCATGGCCGCCAGCAGAATCACCGAAACGACCTCAAACGGCAGCATAAACTGAGTCATCAGGAGCTTGCCGATTACCAGGACGTTATCAGCCGGGAGCGCCTCCGAAGCTCGATCCCAAATCCGCGCCTCGGTTGCGGTTTTGATCAGGAAGTAGATACCAACCGCAAAAATCACGCAGGCGAGCACGGCCGCCCCGGCTTTCTGGTTGGTCATCACGATGCGCCGCGAAGCCAGATTGGAGGTGAGCATGATGGCGAACACCATCAGAACGGCCACCGCGCCGACATAGATGAGCACCTGGGCTGCCGCCAGAAACTCGGCGCTGAGCAGGATGAATATTCCGGCCACTCCGGACAGGCAGAGAATCAGGAACATAGCGCAGTGGAAGATGTTCTTAAGCGACACCACCATGAGCCCGGAGACCAGAATCACGATTGAGAGAACCCAGAACACCAGGCCCGGTTCGTACTGCTCAGCCATTGCCTTCCTCCTGTTCCGGGGTCTCGGGTTTCGGTTCTTCCGGCTTGGCTGACTCCGCATTCGCCGGTGGGCTCGCCACCGTATCCGCTTTGGGCGCGGCCGGCCCGGGCACTGACTCTTTCGGCTTTTTCTTCTTGCGCGTGTCAACGTAGTCGACGTCGCGCCCCATTTCCTGGAGCTTCTTCATATCCCAGACCAGTTCATCCTTGGTCAAGGTGGAGAATTCGTACTTGGGAGCCATTTTGAGGGCGCAGAAGTTACAAGCTTCTTCACACAGGCCGCAGAAGCAGCAGAGGCCGAAGTCGATATCAAATGAAATCAGACGTCGTTTCTTGTCTTCACCGCGCGGGGCATCGATCCGGATCGCGGCGGTCGGGCAGGCCTGCATGCAGAGCAGACAGGAGGTGCAGTTGAGTTCGCCGGTCTCCTTGTCCGACAGCAGAACGACAATGCCGCGCGAACCCTCCGGCATGGTCCATCTCTCTTCGGGATACTGGATCGTAACGGCGTGCCGGCCGAGATGCTTGCCGGTGATTCCCATCCCCAGGATGAGATTCTTCAGGTCTTTCAACACGCCCATATCAGACAAATCCTACCAGTACCATCCAAGGTACTTCATCAGAGCCGCCAGAATCAGGTTGCCGAACGTCACCGGCACCAGGAACTTCCACGCGAACTCCATCAGCTGGTCCACGCGCAGCCGCGGATAGGTCCAGCGGAACAGCATCAGCAGCAAAACCACCAGCAGCGTCTTGCCCAGGAACCAGAGCCACGACGGCAGCCAGGGACCGTTCCAGCCGCCGAAGAAAAGGGTCACCGCAATCGCCGAGACGGTAAACATGTTTAGAAACTCGGCGAGGAAGAACATCGCAAACTTCATCCCCGAATACTCGACATTGAACCCGGCCACCAACTCTTGCTCGGCTTCGGGAATGTCGAACGGGACGCGATTGGCTTCAGCGGTAGCCGCGGTGATATAAGTCAGAAACGCGATCGGCCCGAACGGCACGCGGAAAATGAACCAGGTAAAGAACGACTGCTGCGAAGCAACGATATCGACCATCGACAGTGAGCCGACATAGATGATCACCGTAAGGATCGACGCGACCATCGGGACTTCGTACGAAACCACCTGGGCCGCCGACCGCATCCCGCCCAACAGGGCGTACTTGTTATTGGAGCCCCAGCCGGCCATCAGCAGGGCGATGATGGTGAACGTCGTCACCGCCATGATATAAAGAATGCCGATATTGAGATCGGCGACAATCAGTCCGTTACCGAAAGGAATGCAGATGTACGCCAGGAAGGCGGCCACAAAACAGACCACGGGCGCCCAGAAGAAGATGAAGCGGTCGCGGGCATCAATGGTGACATCTTCTTTCTGCAACAGTTTGATGGCGTCGGCGATCGTCTGGTACCAGCCGTGCCAGCCGTTACGCATCGGACCAAATCGCTGCTGGATGTGACCGGCGATCTTCCTTTCCCACCAGACGAGGAAAAGGGCGAGCACGGCGAGTACCCCGAACATGATAGCGCCAAGTAGGGCATAGCTGATCAGCAGAACCCAGAGCGCCGGTAAACCGGTGTCGGCCAGCAGGCCGTAAGCCCACCGGAAGATGTGCACCAGTTCCAACGACATCAGCGCCAGAAGCATCACCGATCCACCTCCGGCATAATGACATCAAAGGTCGCGAAGATCGCCACCAGGTCGGCGATCAAGTATCCCCGGCCACGAACGATCTCCGGAAGGAACTGAAGCTGGTTATATGAACCACCCCGAGTCTTGACCCGCACCGGCTTCTCGGAGCCGTCTGAGACCAGGTAAACACCCATCTCACCGCGGGAGTTCTCGATCCGGACGTACACTTCACCCGCCGGCGGCTTGAACCTGGCTTTGACCTTCGCCCTGGTTTCGCCTTCCGGAAGCCCGTCGAGCGCCTGGGAAATGATCTTGAGTGACTGGCGGATCTCATCGATTCGGACCAGAAATCGATCATAGTTGTCGCCGTTCCAGCGAACGGCCACGTCGAAGTTGAACTTGTCGTAGATAGAATAGGGGTCGTCCCTGCGCAGATCATACTTGACCCCCGAGGCTCTCAGGACCGGACCGGAAACACCCCAGGCGATGGCCTGCTGCGGGTCGGCATAGCCGATACCCTTCATCCGGGCCAGCCAGATCGGGTTTTCGTTGAGGATACCTTCGTAGTCCGCCAGCTTACCGCCGATTATCCTGACCGCCTCGCGACACTTGGGCACGAATTGCGGTGGAATATCCCGCGACACGCCGCCGATACGTATATAATTGTAAGTCAGGCGCTGGCCGCAGGTCATCTCGAACAGATCCATGATCAGTTCGCGCTCGCGCAAACCGTACAGGAACGGGGTCAGCGCCCCCAAATCCATGGCTGTCGTTCCGACGAAGATCAGGTGAGACGCGATCCGGTTGAGTTCGAGCATGATCACGCGCAGATATTCGGCACGCTCGGGGACTTCGATCCGGGCCAGCTTTTCCGCCGCCAGCGAGAAGACGTAGTTGCACGACATGGAGGTGACGTACTCGAACCGGTCCAGAATCGGGATGCACATGTGATAGGTGCGGTTTTCACAGATTTTCTCGATCGCACGATGGAGATACCCGACATACGGCACGGCCTCGACCACTTTCTCGCCGTCCATGGTCAGGAGCAGCCGGCAGACTCCGTGGGTCGAGGGGTGGTGCGGCCCCATGTTGATCTGGAATTCTTCGGTCCTCAACTCCGGCATCGATTACAACTCCGGCATTCTCACAAAATCGGGGGCGTCCCAGTTTTTCAACATCGGGTAACCCTGGTCCCAGTCTTCCGGAAGGAGCAGCGGTCTCATATCGGGATGGTCCTTCACCTCGATCCCGAACAGTTCGTTCATCTCGCGTTCGTACCAGTTGGCCGCCGGCCAGACGGGAGTGACCGACTCGACCGCCGGGTTTTCATACCCCAGCACCAGCTTGAAATCCATCCGCAGACGTCTGGTGGTGGAGGCAATCGAATACACGACTTCGAGTCGTTCGCGGGTATCGGACGCACCCATATTGCACAGGTAATCGAACTTGAGTTGAAGGTCATCGCGAAGTCTGCGGGCGACCTCGAGCAGATCGTCCGGCCTGACTTCGAACATCGGCTCGGCCCGGCCGGTGTCCAGCAGGGTCAGTTTGCCTTCGAAGCTGGACTGGATATACGCTGTCAGTTCCTGCTGCGTCATGCTACTTCTCTTGCCACTCCGACAGCTTCTGTCTGCGAACCTTCTCCTGCAGGTGGAGACAACCCTCCAGCAGCGATTCCGGGCGCGGCGGGCAGCCCGGAACGTAGATATCCACCGGCACGATGTGATCAATCCCCTTCTCGACCGAGTAGCTGTCGTAATAGAACGGCCCGCCCTTGATCGTACAGCCGCCCATGGCGATCACATAGCGCGGCTCGGCCATCTGGTCGTACAGCTTGCGCAGCCGCGGCCCCATCTTCTTGGTAATGGTGCCGGCCGCGATAATCAGATCGGCCTGGCGAGGCGAGGCGCGGAACATCATGCCGAGCCGGTCAAAGTCGTAGCGCGAGGCGCCGGTGCACATCAGTTCGATCGCGCAGCAGGCCGTCCCGAACAGCAGATACCAGAGCGACTTGGCCCGGCCGAAGTTAAGCACGGCCTCCAGACTGGTAGCCACCAGCGCGCCGCCGGGAATGCTCTCAGTATAGACCGGGACCTTCTTAATCAGACCCATCGCAGTACTCCCCGTTTCCAGGCGTAGAAGAGACCGTAGAACAGAATCAGAATGAAGATGACCATCTCAATCAAGGCGAAGAGTCCGAGTTGCCCGAAAGCCACGGCCCACGGAAACAGGAAGACCACCTCGACGTCAAAGATTACAAAGATCAGCGCGAAGATATAAAACCGGGGATTGAACTTGATCCACGAGTCGCCGATCGGCTCTTCGGCGCATTCGTAAGCTACTCCCTTGGCGGGATAGGGGTTGCGAGGCCGGAGCAGCCGGGCCAGGAAAAAGGTAAACAGGACAATGCCGGTACCGACTAAAATGAAGATGAGGATCGACAGATACTCCGACATGTCTCAGCGCCTCGCAAACCGTCCGATGATATCACTCCATGTGACGGTTTTCACAATTAGAAGTAGGAAGAAAGACGGATTTCGCATCAAGTCAAGCGAATTTTCTTAACCTTCTTTCCTCTCCACGTTCTTCCGATACCAGCCGGTCCGGCCCAACCGAAAGCCGCACGAACGGCCGCGCTGTCGGTGCCGTGGGGGCTGTTTGCGGCCGCCTATGGTGTTGTTAAGCAGAGAGTTCGAAGGGTAAACGAGGGTCCGTGCGTTCTGAATGCGGAGCGCTTCGACGCTCCTGCGCCTCCCCTCAACCATCAACCCAGGCGCCGTATTTTCAGATACAGGCCAACTGCAACTCTGTAACGAACAGCGTGGCTATCGCCAGTCCTTTGCGACAATGTCCTATCGCATCTTGGACCCCACTGGGTGAAGTTAGCCTGTACTATTGGGGTTCAGTAGTGCCTCTTCATATCATGAAGTGTATTTTGATAGAAACAGGAGACAACTATGCGAATCGCAACCCTCGTCGTGATCGTCCTGGTGCAAGCGACGTTTTCCCTCGCTGACGGGGCTAAGAACTACGCTCCTGGAATTAAGAAACTTCAAGCCGCAACCGATGCCGTTGTCATGCTGGACTCGGAAACGGGGAGACTCTGCTATGTGAACGGACATCTTTCCGATCAAGTGCCTGCTGGACAGGAGGTTGAAGCTACTCTGCGGTTTCTTGCTGAAAACAAGTCAGCCTACCAGATGGAAGACCCGGCTGAGGAAGTCAGATTACAGAGGATTGATCTCGATCAGCTTGGCATGCGTCACCTAAGGCTGGACCAGCAGTACAAGGGGCTACCGGTATACGGCGGAGAACTGATTGCGCATTTTTCGAAGGACCATATTCTGACCGCTGTAAACGGCACCTATGTCGATGGTATCAAGATTGAAACCGATCCCGGGCTGTCATCCGACGAGGCCGTGCAGACGGCATTGCGCGATCTGGAGTCTTTCTTCGGGCCGGCTGATCCAAACCAACCGGAACTGCTTGTCTTTCCATGGGAAGGGGAAACCTACCTGGCCTGGCGTGTGGAGTTGTTTTCAAATACGCCGATGGGGCTTTGGGAGTATTTCGTTGACGCAAAGTCCGGCGAAGTGATTTTCAAGGGCAACATGATTATGGATGCCGATGCTATCGGCACCGGCATCGGGGTGATGGGCGACGTCCGCACTCATATTGACACCGACTACGACGGTTTTCAATACCGCATGATCGATAATACGCGTCAGGCGGACAACAATCCCCACGGCCACGACGGTCAGATGCCGCCCGGAAACACTATTACCACCTATGTTGGGGAGACTACTCTGCCCGGTGAGTTGGCTACAGATGACGACAATGTATGGAGTAATCCCTCGCAGGCCCCGGCGGTCGACGCTCACGTGTACACGGCGCTGTTTTATGACTGGTTGCTTTCGACCTTTGGTCGCAACAGCTTCGACAACGCGGGTGCTTCGATGCGGATTACGGTCGATTATTCCGCCGAAGGGGACGACAACGCTTTCTGGAATGGCAGCCAGGTGGTCTTCTTCTCGAATTCAGCGACCAGGCGGTCGCTTGCCGGATGCCCGGATGTCGTGGCGCACGAATGGGCCCACGCCGTCGTAAGGTATACTTCGAATCTGGTTTACTTCAAGGAGCCCGGGGCTCTGAATGAGTCGTTCGCCGATATGATGGGGGCGTCATTCGAATTCGCTCATCCCGAATACGACACTCCCGACTGGTACATGGGCGAAAACTCGTACCTTGACGGCAGCAATATACGCGACATGTCCGATCCGCGGTCAGGAGGCAGTCCTGCGGACTACTACAATCCCTGGTATGATTCGGTGTGCCTAGGCGGCCCTTCGAATGACTGGTGCTACGTTCATAGGAACAGCGGTGTGGGCAGCAAGTGGTTCTATCTCCTGTCGGACGGTGATACACACTACGGCGTGACCGTGACCGGCATCGGCGTCGAGAACGCCATTCAGATTGCATACCGCGCCAATGCGTACTACTGGACCAGCTCAACCAAGTACTCACCGGGTGCCTATGGTACCATCCTTGCCGCGCGTGATCTGGACCCGGCGG
>Ga0209427_10002909_pt1 | contig 20107 bp, 14 predicted proteins | sample DeeMarSWOR136_30_FD_187465 | JGI IMG/M metagenome (GOLD analysis project Ga0209427, IMG submission 187465) | Marine sediment microbial communities from White Oak River estuary, North Carolina - WOR-1-36_30 (SPAdes) (version 2) | ecosystem: Environmental > Aquatic > Marine > Intertidal zone >...
TCTTCACTTACGGTTTTGAAATTACACGCTGTTTCTATAGAATGAATGTTGTAAAGGAAATTGATTGTTGTTACCATGAAAATATTCTGTCTTTAATGCAGGGATTTTTTTCTTCGTTCCCTCCTTCTTGATGGGGAAGTTTCTCTTTTTTATTCCCTCCCCTTTATCCCCTCCCATCCAGGGAGGGGAATAATTGAGGAATGTCGCAAGAAAAAAAAGTGAAGAGGAGTCAGCCAAATGTCATAATAATCAGGATGGAGTTTCGGTCTTGACAATCTGATTATAGTTATTATAATGTATTATACGTAAATTCAGGAAAGGAGGAAATATGAGAAAACTCATGTGTGTGATAGGAATCACCCTGTTGGTTATTGGTGTAACAGGGTGTGGCGAAAAGGTCGATCCAGAAGAACAGAGAGAGGCTGAGAATCTTATTCAAGGTCTCAATGTCATGGGTATGATGACCAATGTCGATGCCTATGACGATTATACACTCGCTGATGGTCCGCCTCTTAATTGGACAGGACCGAACGAATATGAAATGCCTTATGGAGCAGATTCATTCTATGAGAATACGTTTTGGAGAATCCCGTTGGATAGCATGGAGACCTTTATTGATACTATAATCTGGTTGGCAATGCCTGAACCTGATGTCTGGGGAGCTGACAGCGACAGCGTCTGGACAGGCATTGACACATGGTTTATCGGTAAAGTGCGCAATAAGATATATTTCCACACCCAGTTTTCTATCGAGGATCCAGATTGGGTAACCGGAGAGTTCGAGTGGCATTGGGAAGAAACATGGTACAATTATGCGTATCAAATTGCCAAGTTGACCGAAGGCGCTGAGATTGATATAACGACATCTGCCAATATTGGCCTCTCAGCACAATTCCGGTTTGCTGATGATGGTTCTGGGACCACCGCAGAAAACTTCGCAAGTTGGAACAATACACAGTTTGTAAGATTTGAGTTCTTTGCTCAACCACAGAATGACTATGACGGCTACTACCTCTTGTTAAGTGAGGCATGGAAAGTAGAGCACTATTTCAAGCTCGTAAAGTATCAAGAAACATAAAATCGCGTTTGACTTCGAAGAAAGGGGAGCAGCGCTCCCCTTTCTTATTTAAAACACAAGAACTCAAATATAAAATCCTAAACAATCAAAAAATCACAGCATAAATCCTAACTTATTAAATTTTGAACATGGAGGTTAGGTTTTCATATTTATACAGAACCTAGAAATTGGTATTTGGGATTTACATTCTAAATGGTGTGTTTTTCAACGCTTTTCCGCTACCCATTTTTTTTAGCATATCGCGGGCAAGTCGGAACTGTTTTAACAACTGATTGACATCTCTCACTGTCGTACCACTACCTGCTGCAATTCTTCGTTTTCGAGAACCGTCGATTATATCCGGTTTGGACCGTTCGTTTTTCGTCATAGATTTTATAATCGACTCTATCTTTTTCATTTCGTCTTCATCTATATCACTTTCTTTCACGCCAGGAATCATAGCTGCTAATTTCTTGAGAGGTCCTAATTTTTGAACTGCTTTCAGTTGTTCCAAGAAGTCCTCAAAGTTCAACTCACCTGTCATCACTTTAGTACGGAGTCTTTTCTGATCGATTTCATGCTCAACAACCTTGACCCTTTCAACAAGAGTCGCTATATCACCCATGCCGATTATTCTCTGCGCCATTCGATCTGGATGAAATTCCTCCAGACTCCCTAAGTCTTCACCTGTTCCGACATAAAAAATTGGCACGCGGGCAGCACGCGTTATTGATAACGCAGCACCACCACGTGCATCACCGTCCATTTTTGTAAGAATTGCACCGTCCAAACCGATTTTTTCCTTAAATGCTACTGCTTGATTCACAGCATCCTGTCCACTCATACCATCGGCAACCAATAATTGATAATCCGGCGCTATCGCTTTGTTAATTTCGATGAGCTCGCGAACCAACTCTTCATCAATATGCAATCGACCTGCTGTATCAATGATAACGACTCGGCATCCTTTCGTGCGAGCCAAGTCCTTGGCTCTCTTAACTGTCGTTATCGCACTCGTCCTTTCCTGTGGGCATATTGGGATATCTATTCGCTTCGCAAGTTGATTGAGTTGTTCGAACGCGGCTGGCCTTTTAACATCAGCTGGAACAAGCAGAGGATTTCTTCCCTTATGTTTTACTGCTAATTTTGCCGCAACCGTAGTCTTCCCCACACCCTGCAGCCCGATTAGACTGATAATAAGCGGATCATTTTTTTCAAAATCTATATGCTGTGGAGTTTCACCCAAAAGCAATGTGAGCTGTTCGTACAATGCTTTCACAATGATATCACCTGGTTTGAGACTTTTCGACAACTCAAGGCCTTCGCACTTATTACGCAGATCATCAATAAAACCCTTCACAACCTTGTAATTCACATCTGCCTCAAGCAAGGTAATTCTTATATCTTTGAGTATAATATCCAACTCGCTCTTCGTAATTCGACCATATCCCAAAATTTTTCTTCTAATTCTTTGGAATCTATCGATTAATCCTTCAAGCATCTCAAACTCTCAATCGTTTTTTTATAATCATTGCTTTTGAATACCGCTGCGCCGGCAACCACAATATCAGCACCCGCCTTTTTAACTAAGGTAACGTTTTTACTGTTTATGCCGCCATCAACCTGAATCAAACAATTCAACCTGTGTTTGACAATCCAATTTTTTGCTTCCTCGATTTTCCTAATACTCTCGTCCATGAATTTCTGGCCATAAAAGCCTGGATGAACAGACATAATCAAAAAATAATCAAGTTCCTCAATATATTTTTTTACATTATCAAGAGGTGTAGGAGGAGATATTGCAAGTCCCAACTTTATATTTTTTTTCCTAACAAGTCTGAAACATTGATCTATTTGCCCTGTAGCTTCTGCATGGAACGATATCCAATCCGAACCAGCATCAATGAACTGCTTCAAATAATTCTCTGGATTCACTATCATGAGGTGAGTATCGAGATCAAGATTTGTGAGAACATTTATCGCTTCAACAATCATTGGGCCAAATGTCATATTTGGAACGAAAACACCATCCATTACATCCAGGTGTAATAGATCAGCCTTTCCGGTCTCTACTTTATTAAGTTCTTCGGATAATTGAGAAAAATCTGCCGCAATGATTGATGGAGCAACCTTCACTTAATAACCATCAAACTTACAGTATCGCCAGCAGCAATGGTCTGCTCTGGCTTAGGACTTTGAATAAGTACGCTCCCTTTGTTGCCACTCCCCTCGATCTCTTTTATCTCACCCAACACGAGACCCATTTTGTTTATGATGATCTTAGCCTCAGTCAGATCTTTACCTGTCAAATTGGGCATTTTCAAAACAGGACCTTTACTCACTGTTAATTTAATAGCATCACCCTTTTTTAGTTCAACCTCAGGTTCCGGTCCTGTCTTTATTATCTTATCTTTTGCTACAGAGTCAGAAAAGGAATAATCGATAACCTCAATTTTGAGCCCAAGTTTTTCAATAATCAATTTCCCCTTCTCAATATCTACGCCTTCAAGATATGGTACCTTCATTGTCTCCGGGCCCAAACTTACTGTAAGATTTATTATTCTTCCTGCTTTGACTTTTGAATTAGGAAGAGGAGTCTGGATTATTACTTTTCCTTCTTCTATGATCTGATCATATCTTCTCTCTGTAACAATACCTTCAAGATCCCTTTTTTTTAGCTCCTCAATTGCGGTCTCTAAAGATAAATTGCAGACATTTGGTACAATAATCTCTTTGCCTCTCCGTACGATGAGAGGCATAATAACGAAATTAGCGATAAAAATGCCAACAACAAAAAACGCTAAAACTGTAACTGCATAAAGAATTATTTTTTTCATTCAAGCACAGTGGCGACAACAAGACTAATGGCACTTCCTTTTTTCACCATGCTCCCTGCACTGGGACTCTGACGCATAACTATACCAACATTGAATTCTGTACTGACTTCCCAAGAGATGTTCCCTACTTGAAAACCGCTATCCTCAATGATCCTTTTGGCACTTGAAAGAGATTTGCCAATTAGTCTCGGCGCACGTGCGAGTTCTACACCACGACTCAGCACCACACTGATTAGATCGCCTTTGTTAACTCTTGATCCAGCGTTCGGTATGGTTGAAATTATTTTATCCTTATCGATAGAAGCATTCTCCTCGCTCCTAACTTCCCCGACTTTCAGCCCTAACTCCGATAGCCTGACAGTTGCTGCACTCAAACCCTGTCCCGTAAAATCGGGTAAGATGATGTAACTTGACCCTTGTGATATAAATACTGTTACTGTTGATTTATTTCTTACCGCAGATCCAGGGAGTGGTGCTTGACGGCAGATAAGGTTCGCGGCCACCCTTTCATTCTCTTCTTCACCACCAACTACAAGTAATAATCCTCGAGATTCAGCAATTACACGTGCTTGTTCAGTTGTCGACCCAATTAGATCAGGAACCATTGTATCAGTAGGAGAGGTTCTAGCAAGCGGAACTACAAAGAAGAAAATCAGACATACAATAATCGAAGTAAATAATGAAACCAAAAAAGATATTAAAAAATTCTTCGCGCCGTTATAATACATAATTCTCCTTTCCAATTAAGCTTTGTTTAATGATGACAGTGATAAAGTAAAGATGACAAAGATGACTGAGAATCACTGTAATCTTTTTGTTAACCTCAGCAATCATCCCGACCCACATTTAAATATCCGAAAATTTTACCGCTATACATCATAATGTAATGAAGCATACGTGTACCCGAGTTCCTTTCGCCAAGAAAGGTGCGGGAACGGAGAGGGTGGGATTTGAACCCACGATCCCGATTTCTCGGGATACACGATTTCCAGTCGTGCTCCTTAGGCCGCTCGGACACCTCTCCCCTTGGTTTATGATTGAAAACCTGCAGGTTTTGCTTGCATTAGCAAGCAGAATTTGTTTCATTTTATTCTTTTGTCCGAGCCCTTATTTTCCTTGGAACCTTCGTCGCTCTTCTTATCTTCCTCTGGAGATTCAATCTCATGAAGACCTTTTTTGAACTCTTTGATGCCTTTACCTAAACTCTTCGCAAGATCCGGTATTTTCTTTGCGCCAAAAAGCAGTAGAGCAATAAGCAATATTAACAGAATTTCCTGCCAGCCGATGTTCATTAATCCTCCTAAAAGATTATACGAATTATTCACAAAATGTCAATAATACATAGGAGAAGGCTCATATAGGGCGCAAAGAAGGCAGAGATAGGGGAAATTTGAGGTTTTTTATCTTTATTGCCTTCTCTCGCCATCTTATGCCTTCTTATCCTCTCTTCTACCTTATTCTTATTGCCATCTTCTGCCCTTCTATCCCTCTTCATGCCATCTTTAGTCATTAAACCTATTGACATAATATTTATTATAGTTATAATACAAAAAATAAAGGAGGTGCAGTGACTAATTTACACTTTAATTACAAAGATGTTTTCAGAGCAAGCAAACTTGCAATAAGTTTCAAGAAAATATGGGTTGCATTTCTAGGCTTCCTCATCGCTTTTGTTGGTTATGGGATATTATCATATCTTTCATATATGGTTGCCGGCATAGAGATTGGTGAAGTCTGGGACACATTCCGCGTAGTGCCAATTTATCCGATCGGGTTACCGTGGTATACATGGATTGTATGGGCAATAGGATTCCTGTGGTGGATTTGCGTAGCTCTCCTGACAGGGGTGGCGGTCTCCAAAATTACATATGAGCAACTGAGAGGTGATGAATTCTATGAAATGAAGGAAGCGATAAAATTTGCTATAAAAAACGGCAAATCAGCAATACTCACTCCATTTGTCCTTATTCTCTTTGTAATCGTACTGATTATTATGGGAATCATTCTATCTTTTATTACCTGGATACCATACGTCGGCCAACTCTTTTTCGTAGTAATGGCAATACCAGCATTTGTAGTTTGTGGTTTTATTATCTATCTTCTGATTGTTCTCATCGTCTGTTTACATATAGGCCCCTCCATTGTTGGCGAAACAGGCAATGATACTTTTGACACCCTTTTTGAATCATTTTCAGTGCTTAATGACCAGTCATGGAGGTTCTTTGTTTATGAAATCTTGTTACACATTCTTGTAATAATAGGTATTGGTGTAGTTGGATATCTTGCTGCAAAAGCTATATTCATTGGCCAGGATGTGCTAAGCATAATTGAGCCAGTTGGTGCAAAACTGAGCAATATTTTGGAAAACGCCACGTATTACGTAAAGATCACGTTACCGCCCATATGTCCAGATTCATACCATAATTTCTTCACTGAATATGTTGAATGGATTGGTATGCCAAATCTTCTTTTTCCACCTGAATATATCCCTCCTTATCAAGGCTGGGCTGGTGCAATTGCTTCATTTATTTTAGGAATTATGTACTACTTAATAACTCTCTTCGTAATATCATTCGGCAGCGTAATATTCTGGGCTGGTAATACATTGATCTTTACGGTCCTGGTGAAGAAAAAGGACGATAAAAATCTCCTTGAGATAAAAGAAGAATCATTCGAAGAACCAATAGCAGAACAAAAATCCGAAGCAGCAAAAGAGAAAAAGACTAAGAGAACCCGAAGAAAAAAAGAAAAAAAACCTGAAGAGGATTAGAAAAAAATACTTAAAGCGATAAAGGGGGTGCGCAGCACCCCCTTCTTACTATGAAAGCAGGTTACATCTCAATTATTGGAAAACCGAACGTTGGTAAGTCAACCTTACTTAATCGTCTATTAGAAATAAAACTCGCCATAGTAAGTTCAAAACCGCAAACAACAAGAAAACGTATTCTTGGGATACTTACAGAAGGTGATTATCAATGTTATTTTGTTGATACGCCAGGCCTAATGGAACCGAATTACGAACTCCAAAAATTGATGATTGATCAGATTAAAAAAGCGGTTAGAGATGCTGATATAGTAGTCTGGATGGTCGATCCTTGGTCAAAACCAGATGATTTCCCTAAGAACTTTTTCGATTTACTGAAGATGAAGCCTGTCATATGTGTCATCAATAAGATTGATCTTATCTCAAAAGAAAAACTATTACCAATCATTGACGCCATAAGGACTCTTGATTTAAACGAAATCATAATGATTTCAGCCCTTAATGGCGATGGTATTGAAGATCTTAAGAAAACAATTTTCAAATATCTTCCTGAAAGTCCTTTTCTGTATTCCAAAGAGGATATCTCGGATAGTCCTGAGAGATTTTTCGTTGCGGAGCTCATACGGGAAAAAATATTTGAATTTTTCAAAAAAGAAATACCCTATGCAACGTGTGTGGTCATTGACGAATTCAAAGAGAGAGAAAAAGGCAAGGATTATATAAGAGCGGTAATATATACTGAAAGGGATTCACAGAAAGGAATTCTGATCGGCGATAAGGGTGTTGCACTGAAAAAAGTTGGTGCAGAAGCCCGTAAAGAAATAGAACATTTTTTGGGAAGAAAAGTTTATTTAGATTTATGGGTGAAGGTCAAAGAAAAATGGCGTAAGAACAAAAAATTTTTAAAGGAAATAGGATACTAAAATGTTTAACAGGAAATCAGGTTATTAGGTGGTGGACACCGGGAAACAAGGCATCGGGCTTTATCCCCTGATGTTCTGATACCCTGATGTTCTTCACCCTAATATCCTGATCCTCTGATGTCCTTTTAAAAGGAGTAAACATGGATATTAAAAAGATTAAAATCGAGCCAATTGAGGGTGTAAATATGATCTGCGGATACACCCACTTCATAAAAAGTGCTGAAGATTTGTATGAAGCTCTGGTTAACGCACATTCGAACATCAAGTTTGGACTGGCATTCTGTGAGGCATCACAAGAGTGTTTGGTTCGCTACGAGGGAAATGATTCAGAATTAACTAACCTCGCAAAGGAATATGCGTATAAGATTGGCGCCGGACATTTCTTCATAATATTTCTAAAAGATGCATTTCCCATCAATGTCTTAGATCGCTTAAAGAGTTGTCCAGAAGTTGTTAGAATCCTGTGCGCAACTGCAAATCCTGTAAAAGTTCTCCTCGTTGAAGATGAACAGGGAAAAGGCATCATTGGTGTCATCGATGGCTACGCATCAAAAGGAATTGAAGATGAAGATGCGCGTAAGAAACGCTATGATTTCCTAAGAAAAATAAAATATAAATTATAGAATAAAAAAGACTTGAATCATCTTAAAAAATATTACCCACTTCCTCTAATAACTTGACAATACTTCAAGAATCTGTTATACTACCATGTAGATGGCACAACGAATCCTAAAATTTGGATATGCAGGTTTGGATATTTCATTTTTGATTCTAAATTCAAAAAAAATAAAAAATATTGGACATATGAAGTGCTGAACAATCACAGAAACAATCAAGGAGGAATTATGAGGATATTTAAATCTTTCTTTATTCTCTTAGTACTTATCCCCATAGGACTCAGTGCACAAATTCAAGCAAGACTTCATCAACCGCCACCAAATAAATTAATGATCGAACATCTCTGGTGGGTAGATCTGCATAATCAATCGCCGCAGACCTACACTGTTTTCCTTCGCGGAAGAATAATTGAGGAAGAAGATGGTCTCATCTTCAAAGCTAATTCCAACGAAATCACACTCTCCCCGGGCATGACAAGGATTAGACCAAGAGATATAACTGAAGTAAAAGATGTTACATACAATCCTGAGTACAAAGAATTTATTATACGGACTGGAACTGTTCCTGAAGGGGAATATGAAGTCTGCGTAGACGTCATAGATGCACAGACAGGGCAGATGTATATTGAAAACCACTGTATCACTGTTATCGTCCGTTTCCCAGAAGCATCACGACTCATATCACCAAGACATGATGTGTTACTGAAGCAAAAAAAACCCCTCTTCACCTGGACTCAGCCGACCCCTTTTCCATCCGGTGAACGTGTTACCTACAGATTAAGGATCGTTGAGGTCCTGGAAGGACAAACATTAGAAGAGGCGATTCGTGCAAACAAACCTTGGTTTGAGCAAAAAGGACTCACGAGAGCGTCACTGAATTATCCTTCTAAGGCACGACCATTCGAGATTGATAAGACGTACGCGTGGCAGATTCAAGCATATGACAGAAATGGTTATCCTTTGGGCAAGAATAATGGTTTGAGCGAAATATGGAGATTCAGATTGAGAGAACGTATCCCAGTAATAGAACGTCCTCGTGTTCTCTATATGGGCGATTTCATATTGAAGGAGATAAATTATACTTCTGGATCTCTCTACGATTCGCTCTCAGGAACTGCACAGTCTTTTTTCCTTGAGAAAAGATTGCCTGGTCACTATGGAGGACCAATCTTTGTGTACGCTGAGGTTCCATTTGAAGTAAACTTCACGAATTTAAAAATAACAAGAATAAATGCAGATACAGGACGAGTCATTGAGGGTGAAATCGCGGAGACCTTTGCTTCGCCAGTCGAAGTGATGGTGGAACTTTATTATCCAGTATACGTACATGACATCCACCTCTGGCCTGACTCTGCCCACGGTACTGCAGGCATAGGAGCACCTTGTCTTTTTGAAGAAACAGGATGTGAACCAGCAGAACTTGGTCCATTCGATTGCAGGCTTAGTCCGCACATTGAAATCTACAAAGAGCTCGGGATCATGGATAGAGGTCCATTCAGGATTGGTGAAACAGGTATTTTGGTGATGTCAAAAGAAGAGATAGAGATTGATCTAAGTAGAACAATAACTCCCACAAAAATAGGCATAACCTTTAGGCGAGGAGAGACAGTAGAGCAACCTGCAATGGATACATCGAATACAGGATATCTTTATGGAAGATATACGTTTGACGATGGTCTCCTCACGCCATACGGATTCAGCGCCACGCTTGAGCTTGCATCTCCATGGGTATTCACTTCCGTAGCGCCAATGGGATATAGGATCACGCTCAATAACGGTTATCTTGAAATTGATACGTGTAGAGTGCTAGAAGGAAAATTCTCATCAGGGGATATCACCCTTCCATACGGCGACCACGGAGTAAAGAATTCATCAGGCAATCCTGTTGTTGTTAATTTTGATTCGCTCTTGGTTGATTCGCTCCTCAACCTCTCAGGTGACATACATGTCAAACAAGAAATGCAATGGGGAGGATTTGGATATTACTGCACTGAGGGGAAATTTAGACTCCCGGCAGATCCTTATCCCTACTACCCGGTTGCACAGGACGATAGTTTCCCTGTATTATACCCTGACATTGATACACTTATAGGTCTAGCTATGGAAATGAATCGAAATAATGATACACTCATCGTCTATACCAAGGATGCTCGTTCTTTCTTGAAGTTCAGAGAGATGGGAAGCGCTTGGTTCAATTTAGAGATGCAGGGTATGAGAGGTTATGTTGCTTCCGATGTTGAAACTCCCACAAAGCAAGTATATCTTGGTCATCCTGGCGCACCCGGCTATCGTGCAGATAGCTGTTTTGCCACACAGTTCCGTCATGACGATAGTGCTGGTACGTACATCAAATTTTGGTTTGTAGGTAATTCCGCCTTTGATGCAGATCTGGGTGGTGGGTTCAAAATTCCTTACCCATGTAAGATACAACCCTTTTTTAAGAACCCTCCTCTCAGAGACATGGAGGTTACCTCGACAGCCACCCTTGTTGGTGGAAAGGTCGAATTCTCAGATACGTTGACCCTAGAGTACTGGGGCGTCGGAATCACCTCTGAGCGCGGCATAGTAAGCGTAAAAGTAGGTGAAATTGTCTACACCAATGCGGACATACACGAACCAGCGCACTTTTCTAAAGGGTTTAATATCGTCTGGGGCGAGATGTTTGCTGATGGTGACTTAGGTGAATTTTTCTTTAACCATAACGCGGCAAATCAAAAATTTGATGGTTTTCCAATCACCCTCGACTCAGCTGCACTTTCTCGATATGATCCAAGTAGAGACGGCGAATTGGTCGTGCGCTGCGGCATACACTTCAATTTCTTTGGGGAACCGGATACTATAATCACAATCCATGATGCGAAATATTCGAAAACTTCTCCGCCTTTTTATGGTCGATATGTTACTACTGATCCGGAAACATTCGCACTGTACAGAAATTGGGGTTCTGGGCTTTCTGAGATGGATTTTGACGCCGTAGGATATGACGAAACGGATCAAAATGGATTTGTTGGTGATGGTGATGTTGACCTCGCATTTTTTGTGGATTCTCCACTATATGCTGACATTGATATTGATAGCCATTTTATCAAAATATGCATTTCAGAAACCCGCCAACACAATCTTGCTCTTCTACACGTGAATCTTACTGGTCTGGGACAGATCTGGGGATGTGCAGCAATTGAAGGTGATGAACTCGAACGCATTGTCATTGGCGCTCGAATGGAAACAACAGTGGGCGGCGGTTTTGAAATCCTCGTTCCAAAAGCCGGGGTTGGGGTCGAGGTTAAAATGGCGATCACACCCAATATATCGCAGTTCGTAGCTGAAGGGATGATGTATCTCTATGTTTTCGGTGCTGATTTGGAGCTAACCGGTCATGTAGCACTTACCTGCGATCGCGCAAATTTGAGTGTTGAGGGAGATGTCAGCGGTGCATTCGATTTGAGTGCTCTCGGAGTGGATATTGAAGCAGACGGCCAGGCTAATTGGCATTTTGGAATTGATGCCAACTATATACAGGGTAAATTAGGCGTCAAGATATCAACTCTAGCAATCGGAGCTGGACTTTCTGGAGGACTGTTTATAGGTTACAATGCACCAAAAGAAAAGGTATGGGTTTTAAGAGAAGGGAGCAGTCTTAACCGCAGGTTTGGGGTGAACATGGACAATCTTCCTTCTATCATTACGGGCGCATATGTATTTGGTGACGTCGATTTCACCATCGGTGCAATTGGCATTATCGAAGGTGGAATCGAAATCTATGCGGGTGTAGGCGCTTTTCTCAACTATACTGGAAGCGATGCGCAGTATGATCCATCACTGCCTGCACCATATGTTGTTGCGATAGTTGGTATATATATTCACGGTGAAATACTTTGGGGCATCGTATCAGCATCTGCTTGGGGTGAATTAGAACTGTATTTGGGCCATCCTACCGGGTTTGAAGGTACTGTTGGTCTAAGAGGATGCATACTTTGGGTTCTCTGCGCGAGTGTGGATGTTACTGTTGGATGGAACACAAACAAAGGCTTCTACATTGATTGAACTCAAAGGAGGAAAGAAAATGAAGACACAACATTTGCTCAGCATTTTATTATTATGTTTGATCCTGTCATCACCTGGTCTTGTTCAGGCCTGGAACCTATATGGCATAAGTGGTGATGTCGTGTCAGGCAAGACCTTTATTCTTTTAACGTGGCCTAGAGATAGCACGGTGGCAGGATTTAATCTCTATCGCAAAGAGAGTGCTACAGAACCATATCCTGCAGAACCGCTCAACAGAGAACCACTTTCAGTGATGACGGATTGTAATCAAATTAAAAACACGATCGGATATGCCTCTGCTGAGTGGGAGAAGATTGCCCTGGTATTGTCAGATTCAGTAATATTTGATCCCTGCAGGATCGCATCGATTCCTGATACAACTCAAAAATTCGAACGCTTGCAGGCTCTCGCTCACGCCTATTGGAAAATAGGTGTCATAATTGGTCAGGCATATGCAGATAGTGCAGTCACAGTAGGTAAGACTTACTGGTATGAGATCCGCGGAGTAAACAAGACTGGAACAGAAATCGGCGTTCTTGATACTGATGTGCAAGTTACTGCGGGGATGTATAGCCCTCTTCCAGTTCCACCTGGGTTTTCAGCAGAACCTGGTGATGCCAAAGTACAGCTCACCTGGGATGAAATGGATGATGCGCTTGGATTTGACATCCAAAGGAAAACCAGCACAACACCGGCAGTCAAAATAAATGAATCAATTACTGTTGCTCAATGTATAACAGATTTAGCGGGTGATACAATACCTATGAAAAACTGTTTTATCGATTTTCAACGCTGGGATACAACAACAGGTGATCCAATAAAGCATTTTGTCGCAGGCGACTCAATCGATGGACCGTATAATGGCACCACATATAAATATCGGGTAAGGGCACTCGATATTCTGAGACGATCCGGAGCCTGGAGTTCATGGGTGAATGCAACGCCCCAGGACAGCACTCCACCAGCAGTACCTCAAAGTGTGAGTGTTACACCATACGTTGATGGGCTCGAAACTAAATGGCTCAAGGTAACCTACGATGCTGAAGGACACAAAGAATTAGAAGGTGTTGAAGGATATCACCTTTATCGTTTTCAATCACCAGATACATTAGGCGATAGTATCCAAGTCGCTACACTTATCCCTCATCCATCAGATACTGCAGTGCAATTTGTCGTCTATAAAGACACAGATCCAAATCTTCGATCTGACTATGGTGAAAAGGATTACTGGTATCGGGTCAAAGCTGTGGATAGCGCAGGAAATACAAGCTCACTCTCTCCTGCAGCTGGTGGTCATTTGCCCGATACAACACCACCACTGCCGCCAAGCCATCTTGACGCTACAGGTTTTGCGGATCATATCACGCTTGATTGGGAAAGACCCAGTCCTGTCCCCCCTGATCTCGCTGGTTATATGATCTACCGTGGCATCTGTGGTGGCGACAGTGTATGTGCAGAAAGCGTATGTGTGGGTAGTCTATTTGTGCGCGAGACACAAACCTGGGTGTGCACTCTGTGGAAGTGTACAGAGAAAGAATTCCGGATTTATCCGCTCCATCCCATCGCCAATATCGATGATCCAGACACCCTTCAATATGGAGACTACAGTGTGCCTCTTGATGCACCGATCTGCTACCGTTATGCAGTAAAGGCATATGATCGAAGCCAAAATCTGAGCGATACATCGGGTACGATTTGTGAAAGATTACGTGAAGGAACACCGCCGCCGCCGCCGATCATTTCAGGATTGAAGGCGCGCGACCGAGCAATAAAGGTCGAGTGGATTGCTCCGCCAGTCCAGGATCTCTTTGGCTTTATTATAGAACGTGCAGAATCGGAAACTGGTCCTTGGATACAGGTGAGTGATACGCTCGATTTCCCTACGTCTTTTGGATGTGAGGATATCCCTGCAACTAATATCTGGGCTGCTGATTCTATTTTTTCGTTCTACGATACCACCGTCGTGCCTAAAAAGACTTACTGGTATCGAGTAAGAGGAGCTGATTACGGCAAGAATATTGGTGATCCATCAGTACCAATAGAAACGTATACCTATTCAATCACTGGACCACCCAAACCCACGGGTGTCTCGGTAAATCAAGTTCCGGGTGAATGTGCCATTAGGATAAACTGGAATCCAACATATGATACAACCTACCTGGGTTTTGCAATCTTTCGTAGTTCATCTGCGGATCAAGGTTATCGTCAGGTTAGCCCGATTATCCAGGATAATGAGTACATAGATAATACAATAGTCGCAGAAAAAGAGTACTGGTACAAAGTTCAATACTTCGGAAAAGACGGAAATCGATCCCCTGTATCAGATCCTAAGAATGGTATGGCGACACCTTAGTAGGAGGTAATTAGTGATGAAGAAAGTACTATTATTTTTTGCCTGTATGTTGATCATAGGAACAAGCTTCTCCTTTGCAGGAGACGAATATATAGAGGAACACTGCTGGCGCTTCAAGAATGAAACGTATTACAAGAAATGGGATTCTGACATGGGCGACTCGATCACGTATCTTCCATGGGAAATATATATACAAAGCTTCATCGGTATCTGTTCAGATTCGAATTTGGCAAAGGTACTCTGCCCTCTAGACTATGCCTTCTTTCATGCATACAATGCTGCATTCAAGGTCTGCGAAGGCAACTGTTTTGGTATGTCGCTTTTAAATACGGTCATTTACAAGGAAGAAGGCCATTTTGGTTATTGCAAACCGATATTCACATATTCAGGTGATGAACACGGGCCTGCATCAGCAAAACTCTGTACCACCATAACAATCATGCAATGCCATGAGTGGAGTCACGCAGGCATTATGTGGATGCTCGAGAACATAAATGGAACCCGTGCCAAGGATGCAAAATACGCCTATGAACAGATAGATTACTATCTTTCAATGGATGACCCGCCACTTGTCACGCTGGTTAAAGACACAGGATTTGAAGGACATACATTAGTGCCTTACCGTTTAGAAAAAAGCGGCGGCAAATGGTATATCTATTTGTATGATTCTAATCGATGGTATGCGGATAGTGCTGAATTCTATGATTCGCTCCGGAATTATATTGAAATAGATGAATCAAGTGGCAATTGGTCATATAATATGGGCTGGGATATTGACATGGGTGCGTATGACATATGGGGTTCGCCAGATGGATTCATCTTTGCCACACCCACATCCTTAGTTAAACCAAGTTCACGTAACCCGTTACAGTTGGGTGCAGTTCAGGATGCGCTCAATGGAATATTCCTCACAGGGGCTGGATCTTCGGTTGCCCAGATTACTGATGAAAAGGGACGCCGCTTCTACAAAACTGATGCCAATGTCCACAGCCGCTTATCCGATGTAGAGGATAATCCACATATCAAGATGAAGAATATGATACGTATGATACACTCTTCTGCCAAATCGAAAGGATCTCCGCCTGAAATCTATTTCATGAAAGCGGGTGCTGCAAAGAATATGAAAATTGATATAGCAAGCAAGGGGAAAGAATATACATTTCATTTTGCGGGAAAGAATAATCTGGTTAGTATCAAGGCAGAACCTGGGCTCTCAGGTCGAGATAAAATAGAACTGCAAAGAATAGGCAACGCTTCACAAGAACTCATTCTGCAAAGCACTCGTGGCCCAGCCGCGTATGCAGTGGAACTCTATCGTCCTATCAGCGATGAGGTTGGTAGAATTTTCAAAGTCTCCAACGTGCGGACCACTGGTACTTCACCTGTGAAAGTACGTTTGAGTAAAAATCTTGGTTCAATTCTAATAAAAAGTGAAGAAGAATCTATGAAATGTGATTTGGAGATAATTCAGACCATAGGTACGGAAATTTCTAAAATCAAAAAGAAAAACATAGATGTATCTGGAGTTGAATGGCAAGAGGTTTCACCGACTGACTGGACAGAACTCCAAGATGCAAACATAGAGGTGAAAAAAGTAACGCCAAAAGAGGAAGAGGTTCCTCAAGAATAGAATTATGCCAAAGATAGTAATAATATCAGTACTGTTTGCCACATTTATTTATGCAGAAATTGTCGAATTCTCAGGTTCCACTAGTCTCTATGCAGAATATAACCCTATCAACGGAAACGCACCACAAACATCTACATCGACTCTACGATTTGATCTCAACCCTGAGCTTAAAATTGCAGGGATGCCACTCACACTGAATCTAAATTTCAGTACTGAAGAGTCAAATTTGCGTCAGGCGGTAAACAAATTCCTCATCTTCTTGGCTCCAGCGAATCTTGTGAGGGAAATAGTCCATCTTCCCAATTTTGTCTTCTCTATTTCAAGTATTGAAATTGGAGCTTGTCATCCGAATTATTCACCTTTTACACTCACCGGTGTTCCTGTTCTTGGCGGCGCAACAGAAATTAACCCTTGGGGAGTTATCTATCTCGCCGGCGCTATTGGTAAAATGCAAAGGGGGGTCGAGGGTTCTGATTCAACTGATGCGGCATATAGCAGAAATCTTTTGGGTGGAAGATTCGGCATAGGAAGTAAATCAGGTTCTCACTTATACTTCACTTTTCTTCATATAGATGATGATACCGGGTCCATACCTACTTATACCTTGCCTGTCGCAGGCGATAGTGACACGGTGGATGTAATAACGCCCCAAGAAAATTACCTTGTGGGAGCAGAATTTAACCTGTCGCTATTCCAAGATCACTTTGTCCTGAAATCAGAGCTCGTTGGTTCTGAATTCACAAGGGACAAAAGGATGCCTGCGTTAGAGATGCCAGAATATGCATCGTGGTTCGGTAATGTTTTTAATCCACGCATGAGTAGTGTATTCGACTATGCCTATTCCATAAAACCTACTTTTGATATACTTCATACAAAAATCTGGGGCGTATATAAGATGGTGGGTCCCGGGTTTTCCTCACTTGGCGCTCCTTACCTGCGTAATGATGTGTCATCTCTGGAAATAGGTATAGATAAAGGCTTCTTCAACAAATGCGTATCACTCTCTGTATCTCATACCAGAGAAAAGGACAACCTTATAGGGAATAAAGCAACAACAACTTCTTTCCAGTCATATTCTTACTACCTTGGTCTGATTTTCACTGGTATCCCTTACCTTTCGGTGGGTTATGTTCCCTATGACCAGCAAAATGATAGCCTTGAAACCCACACCGATGTTCTGACAATGAGCACTGGATACACATTTGACTTATTTAAACTAAACCATTCTCCCAGCGTATCCTTTTCTCATCAGAAATACGATGAGTCAACTGAAGTGAATAATTTCACTTCTAACAGTTATTATATTAATTATGCTATCGGCTTTGGATTCCCTCTCAATATCACTGTCGGTTTCGGCAAAACCAACACAGATTATACTACTACGAAAACAAGAACTACTGCGTTCGATATCAGTACTGCCTACACCTTTTTCCAAGTATGGACAAATACGATTGGATATAATCTCTCATCGGAAAAACATGAAGGATCAAGACATGGTATTACTTTTGCTTCATCTTTACCCATCTGGGGAATATGTGATATGAACCTTGGTGTAGAAAGGAATATTTACAGGGAAAGAAGTCAAACCATAAACGACTATGATGAATGGCGTTTTATGGCAAGTTTATCGAAAAGCTGGTGACACTGTAAAATAGCCCCTTAAAATAGAAACCCACTCGACAGACGCATTTTACTTCAAGTAGATAGTCTTAATATATTGCTCATCGATTTCTGACTTAATGTGTGCGAAGTAGATCCCCTGTGCTAACCCTTTTGGTCGCCACACATATTTTCTTTTGCTGCCGTCAAATCTTTTTATCAAACTGCCATCAGGCATGTAGATCTTAACCTCACAAGGTATATTCGATTCAATAAGCACGGTTTCTTTAAAAGGATTAGGTGAAACCCGCACCTTAAGGCGTGATACTCGAACTTCGTTGTTTTGTTCTTTCTTCTCATCTATCCCTGTGAGCTCGGAATATGCTGCGTATATGTTCCAGTAATTGTTTCTATCCGTTGTCCAGGTGACCCATATGTGTGATGCTTCATCACTAATAATCGCTGGATCGATATCATTATGAGAATCGTTTGTAACCGCCTGGGGCGAATTCCATCCGCCACTGTAATATGAGTAATAGATATCCCAATTATCGTTCCTGTCAGACATCCAACACACCCAAGGTCTGCCAAGTTCGTCGATGGTTATGGAGGGGAGTATATCATCACCAAGATCGCCGGTGAGTGGCTGAGGCGATGACCATTGCATGCCATTATAATATGCATAGTAGATGTCAGCCTGATTATTAATCCATCGGTGCCAGACACACCAGATTTGATTAAGGCTATCTACTGCTGTCTGAACTGATACATTATCGAAGTTACTCGTATCAACAGCAAAAATATTCTGCCATGTCCCTGTGTATTTACGCCCGAATATATGGTAATGGCCTTGTCCACTACTTGACCAAAAGACCCAAACATTATTGTCTTGATCAACTGTAATTGCCGGATCGGTTTCATCTTCCTGGGTCTGGGTCAATGCATAAGAGTTTACCCAAGAACCTCCGGATTGAGCGTTCGATACATAGATATTAGCGTTGCCGTCACGTAAGCTTTTGAAGGCAATCCAGACCTTATCGTCGCTACCAGCAGCAAGTGTAGGTTGAACATCATGCCAGTGGCCGCGTGGTGGTACATACTGCGTAGATGACCAGGAATTATTGTAATAATAACAAGTATAAATATTAAAGTGATCATATTGGCCATAATCACGAAAACTCTGCCATCCTGACCACAATCTCCCGGTGTTATCAGTAGCCGCAGCAGGAAAGAAATCATAGTATTCATGCCAGGCGATGGACTCGGCAGGGGCAAAACCCGAACCCGTAAAAAATGAACCGTAAGTGTCTGAACGTACAATTCTACCAGAATCCCACAAAATCCACAGTCTGTTTTGGGCATATCCTATGGTCGGGTGACCATTGACAAACTGGCTATTTTCAACCTGATATGTAGTCCAGTCGCGTACAAGATTGCTCCCATGATTTGGTTTCTTAACCTGTACTTGGAAAGGATGATTTAACACCTTCAAAGATGGGTCACCCAGTATTAATGTTCCCATAAACATGTAATAATTAGCGGTATGCCATTTTTTAAAGGCATCACCAAAAGTCGAATCGTTACTCAATGAACCGTAAAGGCTTGCCAAGCTACTTATGCCGTACATTAATGAACTACTTGCCATGACAACTTGGCTGTAAGAGTGTGAAAAGAGATACCAGTTTGCCAAGTTGTTTTTCTCAGTAAATCGCGCTGCCATGCAGCAATTGAGAAAATAGAAAAAGGCATTAGGATCGACAAATGGAATCTCAAAACCATAAACCGAGCCACCGCCATGAACTCCGCCAGCTAAGAAAAATGTATGCGCCCAACATGATGAGTGGGCAATGAGATGTACAAATTGGTATTGCTGGTCCAAACGGTTTTTGTAATCATAGGCAGTTGTAGTGTTCTCGTTATTGATAACGTCAACAGTATTGTAGAGCACCCCCATACCATGATCATTTGGATACCAAGTAACCTCATTGTATACTAATCCTCGATTAGGTAATGTAAGCGCACCGGTACGGTATTGGTGATTCACACTGAAGTAATCGTTGATAAGCCTAACTTCACTGTCATAGGTCAAGCGTGACGCATACAATCTACCTACCCAGATTTCAGGCTGTACATCGCCGCCTCCAGCGCTATGCTGATCATAGAGACCATTTGTATTAGCATCAATCCAGCTGCCATCAAGATCACTGAAAAAGAAATCGACAGGATAATCTTCACCATATGAGCTCTCTTCCCACCAGGCGATCGGCAGATCACCGATGAGCA
>Ga0209427_10002910_pt1 | contig 20105 bp, 18 predicted proteins | sample DeeMarSWOR136_30_FD_187465 | JGI IMG/M metagenome (GOLD analysis project Ga0209427, IMG submission 187465) | Marine sediment microbial communities from White Oak River estuary, North Carolina - WOR-1-36_30 (SPAdes) (version 2) | ecosystem: Environmental > Aquatic > Marine > Intertidal zone >...
CGAACTTTGGGAACAAAAAGATACTTGCCAACGGCTACTTTGACCGTTCCTTCGAATTCGATGACTCCCTCTTCTAAAGTGGCTGTTCCTTCTTCTTCAACAACTTCTTCGCTTTTCTTACAGGCTGTCTGTCCGCCCAAGGTCAGCATCAAACAAAGTCCGAACAAAATGAGATACCGAATCCTTGTCATAGCTCACACCTCCAAATGGTTTATCATGCCAAGCGTGTGCACTTTTTTTCGTAAGCTTATGCTGTGCGCAGTCAACGGAAATCATTTATACCATTCGAGGGACCAAAAGTAAAGAGGAAAAATATCAATGAACTGGGGAGATTGAGGTTGGCTTACCGTCTTCTCACCTTTGATCCGGACGAACGGGGAGTGCGACTGGAGGAGCTCCGGGAGACTGACCGAGAGGATTGTTTGCCACTCCCTGAAAAACTCCGAGAGGAGGATATTTTTCCGGAAAATGATAAAGATCGACTCGAGGATGATTTCACCCGAGAAAATCCACTCGAGGGAGAGAGATACGAGCTTCGCGGCGAAGAGTAGGAGGAGCTTGATCGTGATCGACTGATGCTGGGGGAACTCCTGTAACTTCCCCAGCTTGAACTCAATCCTTTCTGGATGTACGAGGAGTTCGGACGGATATATCCTCTTGACGAACTCGATTGGTAGACTGATCCCGAACTCCGAGAGACAGGACTCCTGAAAGACACTTCGTTTCTCGATTGATAATAAGAGATCCGCGAGGATGAACTGGAACGAGATTTCGTTGCCGAATAACTGCTCAACGGATGACTGGAAGTGGGGGTTCTGATAGTCTGGGTGACGGATCGACTGGAGCTGGGATAGATTTTGAACCGATCCGCTGTCGTTTTTGATCCTCCAGATGGATTTCTCAGGCTTTCACTGACCGTCTTTGGTGATGAACGGGAAATTGTCGATCCTCCAGTGCTCCGAGAGGAGTAATGCTTAACTGAGGATTCAGGCCTCAAATTTCTGATGGTTGAACGAGAGTTCCTTTCCAGGGAGGAAGAGGTGCTAACTCTCGACTTTGAAAAATCAGAGACGCTCCTTCTTGAGGGATAGGTTTTCAGGCTCGAAGTGGAACGGGCGCTCCGGTCGATCCCTGTCAGAGAGCCTCGAGAGGTTTCAGACATTTTTTGAGAGAGAGGAGAGCTTCTAACAGGTATTCTCCCTGTCGATGGTGAATGGGACAACGTCGTTTTTCCCTCAGAATCCGAGCGGATCGGCCTGGATGATCCGAACACCGAGGAGGTGCGGCTGAGTGAGTTTGACTTGACAGATTTCGACGAGGACAGGGGAGAGGCCCTTCCTGACGCAAAGCCCTGGGTGACCTGCCGAAGAGAAGATCGAGCCAGGGCCTTCTTGGCTGAAGCGGTGACTATGCCATCCGCATTCCGAACAGGTCTCACAGCCGGCTGTTTGGCTGATAAGGCTATTTTTCCCAGTCGTGAGACTTGGTCGCGACCAAGAGCGACTTTCGAGATGCGCTTAGCCTGCAGCTGATTCTTATGGACGACGGTCAAGGCTCGAGAATGGACAGGATAGTAACGGTCATAATGGCGCCCATAAAAACGGTTGTTGACGATGACCACAGGATAACCGTAATGGCTGAGTGGGCACCAGCCGACATAATCATGACCCCAATACCAGTGGACCCAGGACGGGCCCCAGTGGCGGGTGGGAATCCAATACCAACCCAGCCCCAAACGCCAATGCCATCGGCCATAGTGGTAGACACACCAGCCCCAGGGTTCATACGAGACCCAATTCCAGCCGATGATGGGATACCACACCCAGCGGCCGTAGTAGTAGGGGCGCCAATCATAGTAATGATATACGGTCGGCACCCAGACATAACCGTAAGGCTGTTCATACACCCAACGGCCGTTGTCAGCAAGCTCTTCTTCGTACTCGTACATTTCTTCTGGTAAGTATCTCCTGGTACTGGTTTGAACGTAACGGGTATCACGCGATTGATTCCAATCTGCAAAACTATCCTCATAGGTGCCGTACAAGGAAGCCGGATCTGCCTGAATGTATCCCTCCCTGGCTACGACTCTTTCTTGACTCCGGACCATGAGCGAGGTTTCTGCCCCTGCGGCTTCGGCCTTCCCCTCGAGCACAGAGAATTCGCTCTCTCTGTTTTCCACGACCTTTAAATGGTAGAGTCCTTCTTCCAAGATGTAAAACGACCCATCCGGAGTGTGAATCTCAAAATCCTTTTCTCTTTTCAGAGAGTTCACTCTTAAGAAAACCTCCCCTGAAAGGAGATGAATCTTGATCAGGTCGTCTCCTTGCTCAGGAAGACTGACGAGATCCACTTGAGTGTAGCTGTTGATGCGAAGATAGTTTCGTCGGCCAAAATGGAGTTCCGCCCGTCCTTCACGGGTCCCGATTTTATCGCCTTGGATCAGGACCAAGTTTACCACTCCTTGTTCATAACCCATGTCTCCAGTTCTCTGGATGTACACATCTCCGTTGACATAACTCAATCGTGAGTAGCTGTAGCTGTAGTATTCTCCTTCGGAAGAAGATAAGGCAAACCCATACAAAAATACGAAACAAGCGAAAGTCATTGAAATCTTTTTCATCTCTCCTCCTTTCCGTAATAGACTTCTGCAAAAAATATGCCAATCATCTCCTCCTGGAGGTGACTTCGGGAACAGCTTTCATTGTCCTTGTTTCAGGACAGTTGGCAACATTATATGCCATGAAAAGGAAATCCGATGGCCCTCGAACCACAAAACGAGGGAAAGGTATAGCTGATAGGATGTGTGAGGTTAAACGGGCTTTAATAGATTCTGATGCGTTGTTTATCGGAAAGTGGGTAGGGAGATCCTTATCCAGGCATGCTAGACTTAGGGGGACCCCAAGAGGTGCGTCTCTGGTGGGGGAAGGATGTAGCCTCTTCCAGGCTACTCCTTCCTCTTTTTGAATCTTATCCGACTGGCCTCGTCAAATCAAATGACAGGAGACAGAAAAAGAATATCAGGCCTTCTTCAGGATGGGCATGCCGGTTCTTTCGGTCTCGACAGCTTTGTATCCGGCGGGAACGGCATCCATGGATCCTGCCCTGATATCACGGGCGAAGAAGTAGATTCTCTGCATCCTGCCGCCCTTCAGGTTGACATCTTTGTAGTGAAGATAGTAAGTCACCCCTTTTGAATTTTTGAATTGATACGCCATCTCTCAAACCTCCAAAATGAATTTATGGGATTAAAAATGGTATCCTAAACTCAGCCCGAATAGGTGAGCTGTATTCTTATAGGTCCCCTCTCCCAGGTTGATCGCTCCGATCGTATAGATATCCCTGTTCGGGCTTTCTCGATCTTTGAAGGGTTCATACTGATAGGCAAGATCGAGTGTGAAATTCTTGCCTTTGTAACCGAATCCGGCCGTAAACCCCAACCGGTCCGCATCGGGCAGAATCGGATCCACGGATTCAGTCGGCTGGGGATTCTTATCATAGAAAAATCCACCGCGTAGAGCGACATTTTCGTTGAGCATGTATTGGATTCCGGTCCGGATGATGTATGTATTATCCCAGTTTTCCTCAATGTGTTTGTCTTCGAACTCAACACTCGGATCAGGGGATGGTACATCAATCTCAACATTAAGCGCGTCAAAAGAGCCAAAGAAGTAGATATGCACATCCGCCGAGAGCATCAGGTTATCGGTGACCCAAAAACCACCTCCGAACCCTAAAATATGAGGAAACTTGAAATCAAGAGCTGCGGTCCCTCCTTTGACAAAGGATAAGGCATAAAGAATATTTTGTTCCACACCTTGTTCCACAATCGGTTTTACTGCTTCTAATCCTGGAGGAACTGTAGCTGTGGCTGTGGCGACGGCTTCGTCCGTAAACAATGCCAGGTCGCCGTCGAATTTGACCGTGAAACCGCTTCGCCAGTTGACGCCCAGGGAGTAATTTTCTCCCTTGTACAGAAGACCGGCGTTCCAGCCGAAAGCATTGCCAGTCCCATCGAGATCAGCGGGAATATCAACGGTAGCGGTAACTGGGACTTGAAAAGGAAATGGAATCACAGGGGGTCCGAGGGGAACTACAGTTTCAATATCATCCTTTCGTTCGACGAGTTCGAACGAGATTGTGGCATGAATATATGAGATGCCAAACCCGACCGAAAAATTATCGGTCACCTTGTAGGCTATGCAGGGGTTGAATATAAACGTTTTCATATCATCTGCGATCGATATATACCGCAGAGGGTAATCCTCAGGCCACTTTGTCCCCAACCCGAAGGGACTGAAGAACCCAAACCCGGCCGCTAATCTGTCATTGATTTTGTGGGAAATATAGAACGTCGAGGGATAGAACCACTGCTTCTTCAAATCCACAGTCTGAAATCTAGGGTCGGGCCAGTTGGGCAGGTTGACCGAGGCGACGGCGGTGATTAAGGTCGTCCCAACAGAGATGTGGGTTCCCTCGAGCCAGGCAATCCCGGCTGGATTGTGAAAAATGGCTGTCACATCATTGGCTACCCCGATGAAGGCCCCAGCTATTCCCATGGCTGCAGCCCCATGCTCGTAGACCAAAAAACCGGCGCCTTGACTCAGAGAGCTTGTCCCGAGAAACAACAGAAAAAATAGAGACACGATAGCGATGGTTTTTTTCATATGAACCTCTCTTAATTGAGTTTTTCCTTCTGCATGAAAGTCGGTCACAGTGATGATTTTGAACAATTTACCTGATCTTGTCCCACTTTTTATCGGAAAAAAGGGAAGATGTCAAGACAATTTTATATAAAATCTCCCCTCTTTTCCTCTGATAATCATCAAGAAACGCCCATTCAAGATGCTCCGGACCAGTCCTGACCACACTCTTCTTCAGGTATCGGGCCTCCACCGATGCTCCCAGAGACATCGACAAAAACGTCTCTGACACTCTCCTCAGTGGACAAATCCAACGGAAGGCGGAACTTCAGCCGGCGTGATCGGGCCGAAATTTTCTTCGTATCTTTTCACGTTCGACTCTAAAGCCTCCAGGAATCTTTTAACATGGGCCGGGCTGAGGATGACCCGAGATATGAGCTTACCCATTGGTCCGTCAGGAAAGACAAAGGCAAAATCGAAGATGAATTCCTCCTTAGTATGCCGGATCGCGGCCAAGTTTGAGTATGTCCCAAGGGCCGTCTGTTCGTCCACCTTTATATCAATTTTTTTCTCGGTCATCCTGCCTCCTTTTGGTCGTTCGAGACCGGTTTTGATTTAATTCTTCCTGAATTCAGGGGAAATTTCAACCTCTGCAACTTTATTTTCTGGACACACGCCTGGTTCATTCCCACTGGGCACATCCAGATAAAAAAAATTTTTGTTTTTTTTAAAATTTTTCTTTACAAACTTGACATTTTTGCTATAATAGAAACAGCTCTCTTGTGCGGGCTGGAGAGAGCCCCCACCTTTTAGGTTCCCATCATCAACCCCCCTTTTGCTGACAACAGCCCGCACTCTATACGAACCGCGGGTAGCTCGGAAAAAGCGAAATTCAGTTTGCCTTTCAGGCGGATTGGTGAAGAAAACCTGGTAAAGGAGGCTGGGAAAAAGGACTACTTGATCGGCTCTCCTTCAGGGTACTTGGCAATCACTTCGGCGGGAACCTCGAAGACATTACCCCAACCTCCGAAGCGCTGCAAAACGCTCGGGGAAGTGATCCCTCTCTTTTTTCCACTCTGGATCAGGTAAACCGGACGATTGGGTCGGTTGCTGCTTTCGATAACCAGCTTTCCTTCGAACGTCATATCGATCATCGGTCCTTCTTCCATCTTGTCCAGCGTTTCATAAGAGACTTCGACAAGATGCTGCCAAGGGTCCTTCCCTCGGTTGAGGTTGTAGTTGTAACGAAAAATGCTCTCTAAGTTTTTGAACGCGTGCTTGACATAGACACCGGGCCCTCTCCGTTCGACCAGGTACACCGTAGCGTCCCTGGCTTTGACGTATTTCTGATGGAGGTAGGCCAAATTATCGGCAGCAGGCCAGCGGGAAAACTCATAATCCATCCTGTCCAAGGTCCGGTGACAGTTGGCCAGAGCATAGGGACGCCCCCCCCCTCTCTCCATTTCCTCCTCCAATTCCCTGAAAGACCGGGCCAAATACATGAAAGCGTTATAAAGGTTCGTTCTCAGGTAGCTCGTCTGAAAATAATCTGAACTACCACCGGCCAGCTTCAAAAACAATCGACACGAAGCCGAAAAGGCTTCGGATTTGAAGAGGATTGCCTGCTCTTGGTCGGAGATGGTTCCCCGCCATCCCTTGAAGTGATCATAACTGCTCTGGGCCAGGTAGGTCGCCTGCTTCTCTAATTCGAGGCCGAGACGGTAGATGCTTTCCCGGTTCTGTCCAAAAGAGGACAGGACGAATAAAAACAAAAAACAAAATATACTGAGGCATTTCCCGATTTTTGGTTTCATCATATATCCTCCCGTGATGGGCACTGGAAAAATATCTAAGATGAGCGGAATTGTCAAATCAAACTGAACTCCTGAATCTTGACTCCCCTTTTCAGAGATGCTACATTTCGATCACTGTTCGATGAGAAAAATCAAACAGGAAAGGATCCTCATGCCGGCCAAAGAAACACTCGAGAATCGATACCGAAGAATCCATTCCCAGCTCCAGGGACTTCTCAAAGACACCCAAGACAAGACAGCTCGGATGGCCACCACTGCGGCTCTCCTCCACCATAAGATGCCTCATTTTTTCTGGACCGGTTTCTACATCCTGAGGGAAGGCGAGCTTATTGTCGGGCCTTACCAGGGACCCTTGGCCTGTCAAATCCTCGAGAAAAACAAAGGTGTCTGCTGGGCTGGGGTGAAAACCAAAAAGGCAGTTGTCGTCCCCGACGTTCATAAATTTCCCGACTACATCGCTTGCGACAGCCGCTCGAATTCAGAAATCGTCGTCCCGCTCTTCGACAGTCACCATCAGGTGTGGGCTGTTCTGGATGTGGACAGCCAAAAATTCAACGCTTTTTCGGCAGTCGACAAGGAGTGGCTGGGAAGAATCGCCAGGCTGATCTAAACTTCCCTTAATTCAAGGCACAAATGAAAAGAACAATCGACTTCATAGCCTGGAAGAGTCCGTCTATCTCTGCCTCTTCCCTGAGGCTGTGTTTATAGCGACCGTAGGTCCTTCCCAGGTTCAGCGATAGAATCCCTCGTTCGACACCTAGGTTGGCCTCTGTCGAACCGAGAGGATCAACCTCCAGGTCTCTCACCTCCAAAAATTGAAGGATATCGACAACGGTCTTGACCAGAAAGGAGTCCTTGGCTCCGGGTATCTGACTTGCTTTGGCCTCATCGTTCAAATCTATCGTCACCTCCACTCCAACTTCTGAGGCAACGTCGCGGACTATCCGTTTCAGCTCGACCTGAGCCCTCTCCAGCTCCTGTTGATCGGCGGAGCGCAGATCAACCGTGAATGAGGCCTCGTGGGGAACAGCGTTCCGAACCTTTCCCCCTTGGATCATTCCGATGTTCAGGATCGTCCATTTTTCAATCGGTTCGGAGAGGAGCTGAATGCGGGAAATCCGGTCAACAGCCTTGGCTGCAGCCAGGATGGGGTTGGGCACCCCGCGGCTCTGCATGGTGTGGGCGCCGGGACCACGGAAGGTAATCGTCCCTCCTCCAAACCCCAGAGCCCCATAATGGATCTTGCCTAAATCCCCATCGAGGGCGATCAGCAAATCGAACTTTTCTGGGCTTGCCTCCAGGAATTCTTTCAGGCCCACCAAGCCGATTTCTTCTCCGACAGTCCCTATAAAATAGTAGGTGTGGACTGGCTCAAACCCAACCATTTTCAAGGCCCGCAGGGTCCAAAGGAGGTTGATCAGGCTGGCCGTATCATCTCCGATACCGGGGGCTTTAAGGACATTGCCCTCCCGTTTGACCTGAATCTCCCAGACACCTTGGAAGACAGTATCCATGTGGGCCGAAAAAATGATCTGCTTGCCTCGATCAGAGCCGTGCCAAATCCCCACGACATTGCCCGAGGCATCGGTGTAGACTTCGTCCAGCCCGATTTTCTTGAACTGTTCCTGGATGTACTCGGCTCTCTTCTCTTCGTGACCGGAGGGAGCGGGAATTTCCGTCAGAAAAATCCACTCTTCGATGATTTTATCCCTGTTCCCATCGAGGCAGGAAAAGATTTTCCTGACTAGAGAAGAGCCGGCTATCTCCGGTTTAAAAAGAGACTCATCGGCCAGAAGATATGACAGCATCAGCATGACCAGCAGAAGAGGGATGACGAAAAAAGGCAGTCTGTACTTTCTTTCCATTCTCTTCCTCCGCGGACTAATGTAAACGCAGTAAATAGGGTTACAATCTCTGTGCGGCCTGAATCCGCCCAAAAGAGGATGTCACAGGAATAATTGCGTTAATATTAATTTTATTCACTGAAATGCTTGATTGTCCGGATGACGGCCTGGGCGCACACTCGGCAGAAAGGTTTTTTCCCCCGCGTGAACATCAGGCAGTCGAGCATGGGACGGTAAAGACCCTGAGAAGCATAACCTGCGCCTTCGAATGCTCCCACCTTGTCTTTGAACCGACTCCTGGCCAAATAGGCCTCGACGTTTTCTTGGTGAGTTCGGAAGAGTTCCTCTCCTTCTTTCTCCCATTTCTCGATTTCTGATTCAGCTGCCCCTTCCCTTTTGAGTTTGCTGATTTGGGCGTTAATCTCCCGTCTTTTCTGCTGATAAGCATTATCCATCCTGTCGTAGTCCTCCTTTTCCCAGGGCGTGGGAATCTCTATTCCCGGACTGAGGAATCCCTTCCACTTGAGGTTTGTGGGGTCGAGCAAGGCCGTGATATTCGGCTCCGTAGGTTCTACACCGGCCGGATAGAACTCGTTGTAGGCCACATCAGAGGTGTAGTATTCATCGGCCAGACCAGCGAAGGAATGGCCGAACTCATGGAGGAGAAGGTATTCGGACCATTGGTTGTGAGCCGTGAACACGCAGTAGAAATTGTAGATGCCCCCACCGCCGTACCGTTTGTGGTTGACCATGATGATCAAGGCATCATACGGCACCGCGGCCGCAATGTCTCTCAGACTCCTGTTGTCCTCGGTCAGAAGATAGCGTTCTGAGCCGAGAGAGTTGAAGCTGGCCTCGACAGCCGTTCTCCGGAAGACTCCGCGGCAAGGCTCATCGCAGCCGCTCTCCTCAGACGGCCGAAAAACACCATAGATGTTGAATCGTTCTTTGTATGTCGTGTAAGGCTCAAGACTGAGAAAGACTTCCGTAAAACGTTCGAGATCCGACTGGAAGAGTCCCTCCTCTTCCTTCCGGTATCCTTCGGCGATAAAAGCCAAATCCACCTTCTCCCCCGGAGATCCATTTTTCAGGATCTCGACCATCTTGGTCCTTGTATCCGGACTCTCCCGGATAATACCTATCCCAGCCGGGTCAATCTCCTGAGTATAGAGAAGATTCAGGTCATTTTTTCTATCCCTGATCTCGATGGTAAACCGGATCCTCTGCTTAGGATAAGGAATGAGGGCTGTTTCATGGTAGGTCCTTTTTATCCCCTTGAGGGCTGAATCTGTTGTCTTATACTCGGCAAAATAGCAGTCAAATCCTTTGGAGTAGATGAGTTTTCCGGAGAGAGCATCATAAACTTTAACGTAATACCTCCCGTTGTCGAACCGATCGATCAGATGGTTCTTGGACCCGGCCCAGGCTCCCTGTTCGTAGATTCTGTCGGTGGTGATCCATTCGACTTTGGCATCTCCTCCGTGAAAATAGTCGAGGCGCATGGTTTTCTCGACAAAAAACTCATCAAACCAATCAGACTCGTGACCGATGAGCCAGCCTGAACAGGCTAAAACAAAAACGAGAACAGTCGCTCCTCTTTTCATGACGCCTCCTTATTCCTTGTTTTTCTCATCCTCGCCACTTTCCCTGCAGTCTCCATGATGATCTTGACTGCCGCTGCGGCAGTGATGGCGGTCGGGTCCCGCTCCGGATTAAGCTCGACAACATCCAAGCCCACTATAGGCGTCTCAATCTGATGGATTATCTCAATAACCTGACGAGTGGTGAGGCCTCCTGGCTCATGATGGGAAACACCAGGAGCAAAGGCCGGGTCGAGGGCATCCAGGTCAAAGGATATGTAAAGCGGGCTTGAAAAATCCAGAGACACCCTTCCCGAAACATCCTTCATCTCGATCATCCGCACACCGTGTCTCCGAGCCTTCTCTCTCTGTTCGCCCGTGGCCGCCCGGATGCCAATCTGAACCAAGTTCTGAGCCAATCCCTCTTCCATTATGCGGGCGAAGGGGCAAGCATGGGAGTAGCGGTCACCGTAAAGTTCGTCGTAAAGGTCAGGATGGGCATCGAAATGAAGGATATCCAGCTTATCGAATTTTTTGGAAAAGGCCTTCACTATGGGGTAGCTTATCGAGTGATCGCCGCCCATAACAATCGGGACAGCTTTCTTGTCCAGAACGGTTGAAACCTTTTCTTCTAGGCGAGAAAATACGTCCCTGAAATCTCCGGAGGCATCCACATCTCCGAGATCAACCATGTCCAGGTCTTTCTCCAGGTTGACTCCCAACTCAGTCCAAGGATTGATGGCTTTGCTCGTGGAGGCCGCCCGGATTGCCTCAGGCCCTTTCGAAGCCCCCTTGAGATAACAGGACTTGGTATCGAACGGAACGCCGATCAGGGCGATGTCGAATTCAGGACTCTGCTTTAAGGCTCCACCAAAATCACTCATCGACTCTCCTCCTGATTTTTTGGCTGGAGAATTTCATTCCTTTCTAGCCATGATTACCGCTGCGTAGCTGACGGCGGATTGGGTGGCCTCCTCCTCCCAGAAATCATAATCCAGAACATTTCCTTGACATCCGGGCAGGATTTCCATGAGACACGCCAGACAAGAAAAGCCGCAGACATTGTATTTATCATCAGCCTGTCGTGATTCCGACCAGAATTCCTTTATGTTTCCTCGGCACAGGGCGTCCAGGAGGAACTGATCATGCTTCTTGGCTTCCATGAGCAGTGCCGAAGCGCTCTGTCTGTGACCAAACTTCAACCCGATATGCGAAAAATCAACACCGGCGATGATAAGACTCGTTTCCGCCTCAGCTGGCCAGGCCCTCAAAACTTCCAGGAATCGATTCATGCCCGGAATCTCTTGAGGTCTGCTGGCTTGATGGAGGTGTTTTTGAAAAGATCCGCACAAAATCGGCACCGAAAGAAACTCTGTCCCGAATAGATACTGGAGAAACAAGAGTTGGAATTCGATGGAGTGTTCGCTCCGATGGGCTAGGTCATCGGAAGCCACGATTTTATCGCCCGCCAGGCGGAGCTCTCTGACCCAATCCTTATCTGTCCGGACAAGCCCTAACGGCGTTTCGAAATCTTTTTCTGTGAGGGAAAACAGAGAATCCCCGAGGTTATGACCCGTCCCGAGGAGGAGGACTCTCTCCGGAGGACAATTTTGGATCGTTCTGTAGGCTTTGACGTAGATCCTTTTACCGATTTTCAGATCGATGTGAGGGGCAACCAAACCCGAAATTCTCTTTCCCACCAAATCGGAAAAATGATCCGCGGTCCCAGAAAAAAAAGAATCTAGGAAATCCCGGAGTTCCTCCTGATTTTTCGGGTAAGATCGGCCAGCATGAAAAGCCTCCCTCTTCTTAAGGAGAGCATAGGAAGAAACGATTCTTTTCCTTTGCTGCCGGTAACGTTCACTGTCCAGAAGAAAAAGAGAATCCAGTTCAGCGATCACCTGTTCCACTTCTTCAGAAGAGATAAAGACCCCCTTCCTCATCCGGATGAGATCGAGTTGGATGTCGCGGATATTCCGCTGGCCATCGATGAGCCCGACAAAATGGAGCACATCGCCGAACAGAAGGAAAGGCTCCTCGATCAGACCGAGGGAATCCCTGAAAAGAAAGGCCTGTTGTCCATCATGGACGGTGGGGATAACCTCGATATCTTTTCGTAATTTGGGTACCATTTCCTTCATAGGCAGAACAATCTCATCTCCCCATCTTTTACAACGCTTGCTCTCAAAAAGCAACCAACAAAAAAAGAGGAACCATCTAATTTTTTTTACATTCCCTCTCTTTCTTGTCATTCCTGTCTTTCTTGTCATTCCTGTCTTTCTTGATAGGGGTAGGAAGAACCAGTTACCTGGCTCCTCCTCCCTCCGAACCGTGCATGCGAATCTCCCGCACACGGCTCTCCAGCCGGTGGTTCACCTTCGAGAGGATTGACAGGCTTCTGCATGGGCTGTGACCATGGAGAACAGCCCAAGTTCAGCAAAGTAAGCATTTGGCCAGCGTAAATGATCAAATCCTCGACCAACCCCTGTCCGCCTCTGACGTTTCCGTAATATGCTGCGTAACCTCATTCTTATCCAGCCGTCAAAGTACGGAAAAGTTCTTCTATGGCTGTGTTTAAAGTATTCAAACCAGCCTTTTGTCGATCGATTAACATCCCAGATAATCCTTTCCAAACTGTGTCCGTTAGTCCGTTTCGTCTTGGATCTTATTATTTCCCTGAATCTGTTAGCGCTTCTCCGACTCGGCCACCGTGTTCCTCTTTCAAAGTGGTAACCCAAAAAGTCAAAGCCTCCCACCTGGGTCGCATCGACGATTCGGGTCTTTTCCGGATGTAGTTCTAGTTCTGCTTCCCGTAGCCATCGGGTCACCTGTTCCAGGGCCTTCTGTGCTTCTTTCTCACTCCGGCAGAGAATGACAAAATCATCAGCGTACCGAACCATCTCTATCTTCTTCTCAACCATGTAATGATCCATCGGATCAAGGTATATGTTCGACAGCAGTGGGCTTATCACTGCCCCCTGCGGTGTCCCTTCTTCCGGTGTCCAACCAGCGGCTGTTCCCATAACTTCCTGCTTCAGATATTGCTCGATCAAGGCTATCATCCTGCCATCTGAGACTCTTGTTCTTATCAGCCCTATCAACTTATCGTGTGAGATCGTATCAAAATAACTCTTTATATCTGCATCCACCACCCATGTGTTTCCCTGCTTGAGCAGTTTATCCACTCTACGCAGCGCATCCTTACACCCACGTTCCGGCCGGAACCCGTAGCTCTGCTCTCCAAAATCCCGTTCAAATATCGGCTCCAATACCATTCGCATCGCCGTCTGCACTACTCGATCTCTGACTGTGGGTATTCCTAACGGTCGCTTCTCTCTCTTCCCTGGCTTGGATATCCAGACTCGCCTGACCGGCTGTGGACGGTAGGCCCCTTTCTCCAGCGCCTTAGTCAAGCGGGTTAGGTTCCCTTCCAGGTCCTTTGAAAACATCTGGATCGTCTGGTGGTCTGCTCCCGCGGCCCCCTCTTTCGCTTTCACTTTCGTAAAGGCAACCCGGAGCACCTTCAGCGAGTAGACCTTGTCAATCAAGCTGAACCATTTGCCTCCTTTCACCCCCTCCTCGAGGGCCGTCAACATGCGTTCCGTCCAGACGCCCGGTTCAACCCAAGACCAACGCTCCCGGATCTCTCCGGCTTGTTTAGTCCTATCGGACACTATCGCCGGTTTGCTTCCCTGACGCCTGTCGTTCATGCATCCACCTCCCTGCGCTCCCTTCGCTCCACCCCCATTACAGAGGCTTCATCACTACTACGGGCGCTCTGACTCCTGAACAACTCTCCTCATCGTCCAGGCCTCCCTGCTTAACGTATCCTGCCTTCCTGAGCATTCCGTCTCCAACCACCTTGCTCCTCACCGCCGCAGCTTTCTCACGCCACCCTCAGCCCGACGACTCTCCTGATCCCTCAGGCCTAGACTTCGCCATGAATGAGCTGGCTCGTCGAGGATGCCCGGCCGAATCGAGTTCGCTATCCTACGGACTGCTCGTTCACCTCCAGTTGCTTCCCACCTCACCTCACGGTGACGCAGTTACTTTCGGTTACAGGTGTGTGACGCTCACCTGGAGAGGACTTGCACCTCCCTGACATCTATACGCTCACAGGCGCACTCATCCCTGCCTGCGCAGGCAGGAATCTAGATATATCTTTATAAACATTTACATTATTACTGGATACCTGCTGAAGCTTATGCCTGCACCTGACACCTGTTACCCGCCTGCGTGGGCACATGCTTCACAGGTGCAGGCTACTCAGGTGCAAGCTCTGTCAGGTTGCATGAACCTAGTAAAATAAATAAATCAAACCCCTTTCAGGGCCCCATTTTCACTTTCTTGAGAGGTAATGATCTGGTATGATGAGTGAAAATCTCTGAGGAAAATTGGCGTGACGTTTCGAAGCCGGATGGAAAAAAAATTCGACCGCATCTATCAGGAGGCGTGTCAAGAAGACAAGGTCATCCCTCTGGATATGAGCAGGGATAATTATGTTCTATTCTCAGACCATCATAAGGGCGATACCAGCGCCGCCGATGATTTCAGGAAAAATTGGCAGCTGTATGACCATGCCCTTTCTTTTTACAAAGATCGAGGATTCCGGTTGATTGTCCTGGGAGACAACGAAGAACTCTGGGAGAACCGCTTCGACCAAGTCCAATCCCATTACAAAGACCTCATCGCCAAAGAAATCGAGATGGCCGTGGCGGGTGCGCACATGAAAAAGATCAGGATCTGGGGCAATCACGACAAAGAAGTCTCCCTCAGAAGATTTCGACGAGCTTATAAGGATTCCGTTGTCAAGACCCTGGATCAAGTCGACTATCGAGAGGGCCTCTGCCTCGGCAAGGACATCTTCCTTATCCACGGTCATCAAGGGAGATTCTTCGACGATATAGCCTGGAGGGTGAGCCGCTGGGCCGTCCAGATCATCTGGAAAACTATCCAGAAGCTTTTCCAGATCGGCATCGATGGACCAGCAGAAAACATCAGAATCCGGGAAGACCTGGAGATGAAGTATTACGCTTGGGCCAAGGCACACCAGCTGCTTTTGGTCTGCGGTCATACCCATCAAGCCATTTTCGGGTCCCTGACTCACTACGACCGCCTTCAGATCAGGCTGGAGGACTTCAAGCACCGGCTGGAAAGGGCTCCCGAGCAGAAAAAACAAGAAATCCGGGAAGAGATCCGGGGCATCCAGAAGAAGATCAACGAGGTCCTCCGCCGCCGATCAGGTATCCCTCCTAAATCATTCGGCCGGAGACAGAAACTCCCTGTTCCCTGTTATTTCAACGATGGCTGCTGTGGTTACGCCAACGGCGTCACCTGCCTGGAGATGGAAAAGGGACGGATGCGCCTGATCAAATGGCAGCGTCAAAGCCGGCGCAGGACCGTTCTGGCTGAAGCGGATCTGTCTCTCCTTCTTCAATACGTCAAAGACAGCCGCTCCACAGATGCCACTCTGGAATCTCTCTTGAAAGAGAACCCCCTTGAGTGATGCCTTTCTGTATCAAGGGGGCCTTGAAAGGAGGGCGGGAGAGGAATCCTCATCCTTCCTTGTTCACAGCCTCGACTGAGCCTTGGATGAGGCGCTTTGTCAACACCATTGAAGCTGTGCAGGCTGATGATGGCAGAAGACCTTTTAGCGGTCAATCACCCCTAAGGATGATTCGAGGGGTGAATTTGGTTTTGGCTTTTTTTTAGGTCTGAAAATGATTATAATTCTTGATCATCAAATATATGAGGAGGAGACATGGAAAACATAAAGCATATCGAGACCGAAGAGGACGCGATGAAGCTCATGAACACTGCTTTGGAGCACGAATGGGCGGTCAGCCTCGAGTACACCCTCCATGCTTATTCCATGCCAAAAGGGAAATTTTTCTACGATGACCCGGTGATGAAGACAAAGACTGATGCCCGCCGCCAAACGATCCAGATCGGAATCGATGAGATGTACCATTCTCTCCAGCTGGGCATCATCATCAAACAGATGGGAGGAGTGCCTTCCTTTAAAACAGACGAAGTCCAGCGTTATCCGAAAGTCATGGACAACTGGAAACGGGATAAGATGACCGAGAACCTGGTGACCAACCTCTACCAATCCGCCGAATTCGAAGAGGGCACTTTCCCGAAAATTCAGAACATGGTCCTCAACATCTCCTACGACGAGGTCCGCCACTCCCAACAGTTCCAAGCCATGATGGAGACCATGAAGATGGCTGGAGAGGAGGATGCCCGCTGCTACCAGCCCAACCCCGACGCAGCCGACAAGGAGGAAGTTCAGCTCCTTCACGAGATCACTCGAACAGAAAACGAACTCATGCATCGTTACTTGAAATATGTCATCGACTTCAGCGAGCACCAGGACCTCAGCCAGCGCCTGTTCAAGAATTCCATCGACCATATGAGGCACTGGGACAAAAACTCCGGGATCCTGATTAAAATGGGCGATGTGATCAGGATCGAAAACGCCGAGACCGACGCCGAAGGCGTGGAGAAGAGTCATAAACCCATGCCCGACACCTACCCTGGAGAAAACCGGATCTCTACTCTGGAGACACTGATTCCAGCCGAAGAGAACCTGATAGCCAAGTACGAGAAGCTCATTGCTATGGTTCCGGCTGGAGAGATAAAGGACCAGCTCCAGCTTCATCTAGCCCTGGACCGGGAGCATCTGTTCACCCAGAACTGGCTTCTGTTCAATGCCAAGAAGATCAAAGGTCTGGTCTGAATTTCATTTATCTCCTATTTTCTTGAAATAAGATACCTATTATTATATATAAATGGTGAGTTCCGATGGCGTCAGTGCTGAAGATAGATAACCTCCACAAATCCTTCAAAGTCGGGTTCATCCCCAAGAAAAAGAAAATCCTGAAAGGAATTTCCCTCGAAGTCGAGGGCGGAGAAATTTTCGGCTATCTGGGGCCGAACGGGGCGGGCAAAACAACTACCCTCAAGTGTGTGCTGGGGTTGATCTTTCCGGATCAAGGCCAGATTGAAATCTTTGGTCATCCCTATCTATCGCTCCGGGCCAAAGAACGGCTCGGATTTCTACCAGAAAACCCATACTTTTACGATTATCTGACAGCCTCGGAATTCCTCCGCTACTGCACCCAGCTCACCCTCGTCGATAAAAAAGAGAGAGAAGACAGAATCCGAACACTCCTCCGGAAGGTGGGATTGGAGGCCTCAGCTGACCTCCAGCTGCGTAAGTTTTCTCGGGGCATGCTCCAGAGAATCGGGCTGGCCCAAGCTCTGATCCATGAACCCGAACTCGTCTTCCTGGACGAACCCCTCGGAGGACTCGACCCGCTGGGCCGGAAGGAAATCCGAGACATCATCGTCCGCCTCAAGGAGGAAGGCAGAACTGTCTTCCTCTGTTCCCACATCCTCCAAGATATCGAGATGATCTGCGACCGGGTGGCCATCATCCTCGATGGAGAGATCATCAGCCAAGGCAAGCTCCAGGACCTGATCTCCGAGAAAATTCTGTTCACCGAAATCATCCTCTCCGGCGTTGAGGCCGAGAAGCTGGCTGGGTTGGGAGAGTCGCTGTCCACCCCTGGCGGAAGAACCCTGCTCAAAGTCTTCGAAGAGGAAACGATCGACAGCGTCCTGAGGCTTGTCCGAACCGAGAACGGAAAAATCCATTCCTTAATCCCGAGGACAGAAACCTTGGAAGACTTTTTTGTCGAAAGAATCAAAGGATGAAGATCAGAGCCATCGCCGCCAACACCTTCCGGGAAGCCATTCGGGATAGAATCCTGTACCTCCTGCTTTTCTTCGCGGCCGCCTCGATCATTTTCTCGCGCATCCTGGCTCTTCTGACTGTCGGCGACCGGGTCAAGATCATCAAAGACGTGGGGCTGGCCTCGCTGTCTCTTTTCGGAGCCCTGATGGCCATCCTGATGGGGACAGGCCTCGTCTACAAAGAGATCGAAAAGAAAACCATCTATTCCATCCTCTCCAAGCCCATCCACCGCTATCAATTCCTGCTGGGGAAATATCTCGGCCTCGTCCTGACCCTTTTTGTCATGTTGACTCTTATGAGTGTCATCTTCCTCGTCCTCGTCTTCTTCCACACCTTCAACGTGGAGTGGAAGCTTCTGGTTGCCATCTTCTATATCTTCGTCGAAGTCTGTCTGATTACGGCTGTAGCCCTCCTGTTTTCCTGCTTCTCGACACCGATTCTCAGTTCAATCTTTTCCCTCTCCTTTTATCTTATCGGCCACCTGTCGTGGGGACTGGAGAAGACCATCCAGAAGATCAAACCAGGTCTCGGGAAGGTCCTGGCCCAGATTCTGTACACCTTCCTCCCGGATCTGGAGAATTTTAATTTCAAGACCGAAGTCGTCCACAATCTGTCCATCCCCTCCAGTATTCATCTGTATTCGATCCTGTACGGCCTCTTCTATTCAGCCTTCCTGTTGGGATTGGCGATGTGGATCTTCCGGAAGCGAGACTTCATCTAGATCCATGAGAAAAGGCCTCATCCTCCTCCTCATTCTCGTGAGCCTGGTGGCCTTCATGGCTTTGAAAGTAAAGACCGACCAGATCCTCAGGGAAAAAATGCCTGGATCGTCGATCCTTTACATCCCGTCGGGAAAATCACTGAAGTACGCCACCTTTGGCTTTTCTTCCCTTGCTGCGGACCTCATCTATCTCTGGGCGATCCAGTACTACAGCGATTACACTATTCCTGAAAGATACAAGCATCTCGACCATGTCTTCTCGGTCATTGCTGAGCTCGATCACCGTTACCTCGATCCTTATCAGATCGGAGCGCTCGTCGCCATCTATGAAGCTGGAGATGTCGAGGCCGCTTATGAAATCCTGGACAGGGGCCTGGAAAAAAATCCCGAGCAATGGATCTTTCCTTTCCAGGCTGCTCATTATGCTCAGATGATAGCCAAGGATTATAAGCGGGCTCAAGAATATTATCAGAAGACAATGGACATCGAAGGATCTCCGGCTATCGCCAAACGTCTGTACGCCAACGCGGCCTACGAGCTAGCAGATTATGAGACGGCCTGGGCAACGTGGAAGGACATCTACGAGAACACCGAGGACGAGAGGATCAGAAGAATCGCCTCTAACCACCTCTACCGGGTCAAAGCCGCCACGGATCTCAAAGCTCTCAGAGAGGCGGTTGAAAAATACAGAAGCGCCTCCGGCCGAAATCCTGTGGAATTATCGCAGCTTGTGAGGTCCGGGCTTTTGCCCTCTCTTCCCCAGGACCTGGACGGGAAGGACTATCTCTACGATCCCCAAACGGGAAAAGTCAAGGTGCCGACGATCCCATGGAAACGATAATCCTGATCGTCGTTTTCAGCCTGGCCTGGGGCAGCTTTCTCAACGTCATCATCTACCGTCTGCCCCTTCGGATGAGCCTCCTCCGCCCGCTCTCCTCGTGTCCCCACTGCCAGGCCCGGATTAAAGTCTACGACAACATCCCTCTTCTCTCTTATCTCCTTCTAGGAGGGAAGTGCCGCAAGTGCAGGGCAAGAATCTCTTTTATCTATCCTCTGGTCGAACTCCTCACTCCCCTTTGTTTCATGATCTTGTATTATCATTTTTCCTTGAGCGTACATTTTTTTACGTCGGCATTTTTTGTCAGTGCCTTGATCGCCCTAGGGTTTATCGATTTCACCCACCAGATCCTCCCGGACGAAATCACTCTCCCTGGTGTTATTCTGGCTCTCTTCTATGCGGCTTTCCGTCCCGACCTCAAGCTCATCCAAGCCCTGATGGGAGTTGTCGTCGGGGCTGGAATCCTGCTTTTAATCTACGGAGCCTATTACCTTTTGCGGAAGAAGGAAGGCCTGGGTCTGGGGGATGTGGCGATGATGCTGATGATCGGAGCCTATCTCGGCTGGAGACAGACTCTGTTGACTTTGATTCTGGCCTCGCTCCTGGGGGCCTTGGTCGGTGTCTTCTTTATTCTGTATAAAAAGAAAACCTTCCAGTTTGCCCTTCCCTTCGGGGCTTTCTTGGCAGCGGCGGCTTTTGTCTCGCTTATCTGGGGAGAGAGGATTATCACCGCCTACTTATCCGTCTATAAGACTTAGTCCCGAAAAAACCACCCTCAACAGAAAGTCCGAAGCGGAATGGGAATTCAATCCAGGGTTCGGGAGGCAGGGATCCTCAGGCACCTCGGATAGGGGTCTAAGGACTATCTCAGCTATTCATCCTTAGGGGATGAACTTCTTGATAATC
>Ga0209427_10002911_pt1 | contig 20103 bp, 12 predicted proteins | sample DeeMarSWOR136_30_FD_187465 | JGI IMG/M metagenome (GOLD analysis project Ga0209427, IMG submission 187465) | Marine sediment microbial communities from White Oak River estuary, North Carolina - WOR-1-36_30 (SPAdes) (version 2) | ecosystem: Environmental > Aquatic > Marine > Intertidal zone >...
AGGGATAACCAAGGAAGAGGTGATGCGGTTCTTAGAGCCGTTCACCAGGCATCCTGAGGATGTGGCTGGACAGTGGGATGTTCTGGTGGATGAGCTTGAATTGTCACACGTCCTGCCTGACCGAAAGATTTTCGTGGCTGTCAGTGAACATAAAGTGACTCTGGATAGAGAGGATCTGCTCGCTCAATCTCCAACGGATGCCAGGGAAGCGCCGGCCTCGTCTGCGCCTGCCGGGCCAGTAGCGGTACCACTGATGCAAGAAGAGCAATTAGAGCAGCTGAGGAAGATACTGGATGAGTTTGTGAAGGAAAAGCAAGAGCTGCTGGCCGCCATTCAATCGCAGGATATTGGCAAGGTTGAATTCCAGCAGATCCTGAATCTTCTCCAGCACACGGACATCGCCGAAGCGGAAAGAGCAGTGAGGGAAGCCCAAGAGAGATCTCGTGCGGCTGAAGAAGCTCCGCCAGCGGAAGGAGAAGGAGCTCCTCTTCCCAAAGGCAAATACGTGGGAGTGCTGCCCGACCAGGATATCGTGGGTAAGGCAGAAGAGGATCTCTATCCTGCTTTTGAAGACCTGAATTCCCAGGATACTGAAACGCGGGCTAAAGCAGCCTCGTGGCTGGTAAACCAGGAGCCCAAGAAATTGGCAGAAGCCGGCTTGATGGCGGTGGCCTCGAATATGCCGCTGAGGGCCCGAAGACTTGCGGCAACGGTCATCCAAAAAGCTGGAGAACCTGCCATGGAAGCGTTCTTGGAAAAAATAAACCCGGACGCACCCATCATTCCTCTTATTAATTTCGTCATTGTAGCGGATCTGTTTGTCGGAAGCCCAAAGCTTCTCCCCATACTGCGCAAAATAGCTCTTACGGGACCGACTGAGACAGTATGTTCTACGATCGAGATCCTGGACCAGATCCCCGGAAAAGAGGTCAATATGATCCTGCTCGAGGTGTTCAACATGGCTGCGGGAAAGGTCAAGATGGATATCCTTTCTCTTTTTGCCAAGCGCAGGGTCATCGAGGCTGTTCCTCTCCTCTTGGAATTAATCAAGCCGAAAAAGGCCTGGGAGGAAGAAGGAAGGGTTTCTTTGCAGGAGAAGGTTTGCAGAACTCTGGGACAGATCAGCGCGTCAGAGGCAACCGATATCCTCGTTTCTGTGGCAATGGTGCAAAAGCCCTGGACCCTCCTCAAGACAAAACCTGATTCTGTTCGGGAAGCCGCGACCTGGGCTCTCAAGCAGCTGCCGGATAAAGTGAAGATCAGGAGGGCTCTTGCTGTCCTGAAAAGCGATAGATCTTCTTTGGTGAGACGGGCCGCAAGACAATAAGGGCTCGCTTCTTTTTATTTGACATTTCCTTTGATCGTTCCTATATTTTGAGAGCCGCACGAGGAGGCTTTTTTTATGGAAAAAAAAGAAATTTTGAAGGATGGGACAAAGGTCCTGGTCAGGGAACTCCATCTCAAGGACCTGGACCGGCTGATGAGGTTCTACTCCACTCTCCCTCCTGAGGACCGGAAATACTTAAGGATCGACGTCAAAAACCGGGAAATCGTCGAGAAAAGGATCAAGCTCACCAAGACCGGCGATGTTTTTCGCCTGGTTGCCCTAGTCGATGATAATATCATCGCTGACGGAGCTCTTGAGCTTTCCGGAGAAGAGTGGCGCAAACATCAGGGAGAGCTCCGGGTCATCGTAGCCAGACCGTTTCAGCACAAAGGCCTGGGAATGATCATGGTCAGAGAGCTGTATTTTCTTGCGGTCAAGAAGAACGTAGAGCAGGTGGTCGTCAAGATGATGAGGCCTCAGGTTGCTGCCCAGAAGATTTTCCGAAAGCTTGGATTCCGGGAAGAGCTCCTTATCCCCGATTATGTCCGCGACCAATCCGGAAAAAAACAGGACCTCATCATCATGACCTGTAATATCAAAGAGCTGTGGAATGAGCTCGAGCACTTCTACAGCGACTCGGACTGGCAACGCTGCCGATAGAAAGATTGCATCCCCACATTCGATATTTTCAAAAAAATAAAGATAAAGGGGCCGCATCTCAACATTCGACATTTCAAAACTGAGGGACAATAAAGAATAAAGGAGTTGCGGATTAACATCTGAAAATTTAAAAAATCGGGGCAATCAGTCTTTCAGGAATTATGGACAGTCCATTTTTTCTTTGTCCAAGCGGGCGAAGCACGGCAATCTATTCCGAATAAAAGCGCAGCATCTTAACATTTGATATCAAACAGCACTGCCTGAGATTTTCTGTATTGATTGCGGAGTGCAGGATATTTTTTCAACTCTAAAAAAGCATTAAGGATTGCCGCTGTGATGGATTATCATCCCGCTTCGCTCTTAAGTATACCGTAGAATCTGTCTCTGGCGTATCTTTCGATCCAGGGCTGGTGTCCGCACTTCTCCAGGAGGATGAACCGGAAGTCTTTGAGGACGCGGGATAGCGGACCTTTTACACCCTCGGCAGGATGGGGATCATAGTCGCCGTGGACCGCAACCACCGGGCACTGGATAGTACTCCCTGACTCTAAAAGCTGTCCACTGCTCCTGAGTTTGCTGGCCTGGTCCCAGACCCTATGGAACACGTCGTAGCGGCATTCCAGGGTTTCGTTCTTGTGGGGCAGGGGGTCATACGAGTCAGCTTTGGAGATCAAATCTCCAAACCGGACCATCGCCGTGTCTTTATCGCCGCTAGCGGGATCGTTCAAGGTCTCAGTCACAGAGAGGAGTTCTTTTTTTTCTTCCTGGCTGAGCCTGCTTAACCGGATTTCCATGATGTCCTGCGAATATTTTTCTTCGAAGGGGCCGCTCTCGATGAGTATGAGCTTTTTCACCAGCGCAGGGTATTGAGCGCTAAAGATAAAACTGAGCCATGCTCCCCATGACCAGCCGATCAATATGACAGGAAGGCTCCCGCTTCTTTGCAGTATGTTTTTCAGCTCCCGAACTTGTCCTTCAACCGTTGTTTTAGTCTGAAGCGGTTCGAGAACGCCCCCCAAAGAAGAAAGCTCGCGGGCGACCGGCGCCATCTCACCGGGAGCTCCTGGTCCGCCATGGATAACCGCCATGATGAACGGTGCTTTCCCGTATTTTCTAGGGTTTTCCATATCCCTGTCGATTCTGTATTCGGGTTCAACTCCGAGGTTTTTACCTCACATCCTTGAGGGCGTTAAAGACTTCATGTTACTCGGATCTCTGCTTCTGGCTAAGAGAAAGATACTTTTCGTAGGCCTGCTGGACGCGTCCAGCTGCAGCGTCGCCGCGATGGACGTAGAGTCGATAGCGGAGGATGACCGGATTTCCCGGTTGGAGAACAGCGGGTTTGAGCCCGGGCCAGGAGACATTGAGTATGCCCGCGTAGCTGTTGCGGATGAGCCAGGTGGTTGGAAATCCGGGGTGGTCGGGCGAGACAAATATCGCCACGCCGAATTCTTGGGTCGACATATCCGCCCAGCGGAATGGAATATTTGTGGAGTCTTTCGTCAGCAGGCCCTGGTCGGTGGAAAGCGCAGCGCCCTTGAACATCGGGGCGCCGCGGATGCACAGCCCGCCGTAGCCCTTATTTTGGTCCGGAGTGCCTTGGAGTTCGAGCGGACCGCCGACAGCCTCGAATACCAGCTCCAGGTCGATAGCGCGTCCTGCATCCTCTGCCGGAAGAACATGCAGTGTGGCGGTCTCTTTGGCTACAGTCTCGCTCTCATCCAGCTTCCAGACGTTCTCGGCGCTGATCGCAGCCGCGCCGTTCTTCACCTCTCGCTTCAGCCAGCGGGCAAAATGCTGGCGCAGAGATGGCGTGTCCGGTTGCCAGGTCTGGGTGTTCTGGCCGCGCGTCCTGACGACCGGCCAGGTCCAGAATACGCCGTGATGGTGCAGATGGTCCTGGGGAAAGTCAGCGGTAAGCACTGTGCCATCCAGTGAATACAGCGGGTGGATGTAGCACGACCGCGTATACTTCGGGTCCACGCCCGGAGTGAGCTGGTCGCTGAAGCGATAGGTCAGGACCTCAACCTGGCCATCGCGCAGCGTCAAGGTACCCTTCGCCTCATCTTCGCTGAACGTTATTTGAGACGAATCGGTCATTGCCATATAGCCGACCGAAGCTAAACTGATCAGCAGAATCAAAATACTCGCACGCTTCATAATGATCCTCCGCCAAGGTTTAATCACTCATGTCTTCGATTCACCCTGTCGCTGCCTTCAATCAGTTCGATGACCTTGGATTCATCGACATCAACGCCCAATCCCGGCCCTGCGGGTACATGGGCGATACCGTTCTCGATGCGAAGCGGCTTTTTCAGGACATCAGCGGTGAGAAACTGGGGGCCGTTGAGCGCCGCCGGTTTCATCAAGCCGAAAGCTCCGTAGAGGCCGAGCGCGGCAGCGAGCGAGATATCCGGGTCGGTCAGGCCGCTCCCCAGCCATATCAACTTGTGTTCCAGGCAGAGCTCGATCTGGCGTTTATTCGAGGCCAACCCGCCGCAGCGGGCGGGTTTCATGGCCACTCCGTCGAGCATGCCGAGCTTGATGAACTCTTCCAGGTCAGTGGGCGAGACCACGCCTTCGTCCATCAAAATTGGCAGGGCGCCCTGTTTTTTTAGGGCCTGGTAGCCGCTGATGCGGTTAGGCCGGAGAGGAGATTCGAGCACATCAACCCCTGCATCGGCCAGCCTCGGTGCCGCCTTTAACGCCGTGTCAGGCTCATAGCCGCCGTTGGCATCGGCCCAGAGGAATGTCTCCGGAGCCTGACGCCGGACCTCGCGGGCCAGAGCGGCGTCAAAGTCCGGGTCCGGAGCGACCTTGATGTTGAAATGGCGGTAACCGCGTTTTTTTCCCTCCTCCATAACTTGCCCGGCATCGTCGATGTCTGTCACGTTGACCGTCCAGCTGAGCGTGATCGGTCCGCCGGCCGGTCTGCCCCACATCTGCGCCAGGGATTTTCCCTGGAGTTTGCCAGTCAGGTCGTGGAGAGCCAGGTCGATCCCAGCCCGGCTGATGGGCATACCGGTTGTAAAGCCAGGAGCGACAGCCCTATCCATCTCGGCATGGGCTCCCTCAATATCTGTCGGATCGCGCCCGATCAGCACGGGAGCGTAATAATCCCGCAGGATTACGGTCGCTGTTTCTAGCGTCTCATAGCTCCACTTAACGATTGGCAGAGCCTGGCCCCAGCCAACCGTGCCGTCGTCGGCGGTGATCTTGACGATGACCGCGGCCCGGCCAGCTGAGCCGTGGGGCCCGGTGAAGAACTTGAAATACCCGGTCATCGGATAGCGCAGGGGATAGAGGTCGATGCGGTCGATCCTGACCTTTGACTTTATTTCTCCAGGCGCCAGCCGCGGCCAGCCCAGCGCAGCGGCCGCCGCAGAGAGGGTTCCGAGAAATTCCCGCCGGTTCATCACCGCCACCCGCCTTTTATGTAGTGTTTATACCGCTTGGCAACCAGGCCGGTCCTCACATTGCCCCTGTGGACCAGGATGCCCACGCGCTGCGTGATCGATTCTCCTTTTTTCAGCATGAATGGTTTGCCGCTCCGGTCGTCCGGCCGTCTCGGACCGAACGTACCGTACTCGCGCGTCAACCAGCGGTGCTCCTGGCCGTCGGGCCACTGGAACACGGCCACCCCCTCGGTTGTGCTCCCGATGGTGTTGGAGTAGTCGATCCAGCGGGCGACTTTCATGTTGGTGGCCTCCTGGCCTGTGGCGCCGCTGTCAGCGGTAATGGTCCCGCCGTTATCACCGCTGAAAATCGGGTGCAGGCGGAGATATGGCCAGGCGTAGTGCACGTCGTCGCTGACGAAGTACAGATCGCCATGGGCAGCATTCAATCGGAAAGTTATATCGAGCAGATATTCGCCTTTGCCCAGAGCATGGACCTTTAGATGCCTCTGTTCCTCCAGCACCGGACGGCTGCCGTCCATCTCCCATACGAGCTTTACCTCGATCACTGCCCTCTTACCCTTTGATTCACAGCGGATGAAATCGAGATGGCGGATGCGGTCGCGGAACGGCGGCCCGTAAGAGGTCTCGCCTGTTTTCTGGCCGGAGTAGAGCGCGTTGTAGGTGCTGACCTCTCTTTCTCCGGCCAGCCGGACAGTGTCGGCAAACCAGAAAGAGCGGTGGTGGGGATACGGCTCGGTCTGCTGAATAAGCATGTTCTTTCCCGAAGGGCTGTTCAGCGGCCAGTAGTGAGCCAGGTCGAGCCAATGGATATGCTGATAGACCAGGATTTCTTGGCCGTCGATAAGCACCTGGAGCTGGCCGGCCTCATCATTCCGGCGCAGCTCGATCTCCGGCGAGTCAGCCAGAGGTCCTGCAGCCAGCGCTGTGCACAGACAGATGGATAATATGACTCGACCCGCCATCGGAGCTCTTTTCCTGTTTATATGGACCACGGATCACGGTGCGGATAATCAAGCATGCGGTTAGCTTCGTCGTCGTTAATGAAACGCTCGGCTTCGGGATCCCAGCGCAGCTTGCGGCCTAGTTTCATGGCGATGTGCGTTATCACGCAGATGCTGTTCGAACGGTGGCCCGCCTCTACCGGTGCTACAGGATCTTTCCGGCTGCGCATGCACTCCAGAAAGTTTTTCATATGGTTTGTGCTGCGGTAGAGTTTGATCTCATCATCGCGAATCTCCTCACGGAGGAGCTCCCGGTCAGAGGGCTCGATCGCGCCTCGCCTGACGAAGACAAAGCCCCGGTCGCCTTCGAAGCGAACTCCTGCCGGGTCCCCTGTTTCCATGATCAGGCGAACACCGTTGGCGTACTTCCCCTCGGCGCGGAAGGTTGTGTGCACGTCAAAAAGTCCCCGGTCAGGAAAATCCGCCTTCGCCTCGATCTCGATCGGACCGCTGTCGTCCGTGCCGTTTCCCCATTGAGCGGTGTCGTTCATGTGAGAGCCCCAGCCGGTGATCATTCCCCGGCAGTATTCTTCGACTTGAAGCCAGCCGGGTCGGTTGTAGCTTCTCTGGGGATGGACACGATCCTCTGTGAACGGAGCCTGAGGTTTGGGACCCAGCCAGAAGTCATAATCGAGGTTTTTCGGCACAGGCATCGGTTGCGGATCTCCGGTCCCCTGGTCCTCTGGCAGCCAGACGTGGATGGTGTGCAGCTTGCCGATACGCTGGTTGCGGGTCATCTCACAGGCCATCAGGAAATATGTGGATGAGCGCTGCTGCGAGCCTACCTGGAGGATCAGCTTGTTTTTGCGAACCACTTTAACCAGTTTCCGGCCTTCGGCAACATTGTAGGTCAAAGGCTTTTCCAGGTAGATATCCTTGTCAGCTTTAGCGGCAGCGACAGCCATCGGAGCGTGCCAGTGGTCGGGGGTGACGATCAGGACGCCATCGATGTCCTTGCGGGCTAGCAGCTCGCGGAAATCGCGGTAGGCGGCGCAGCCTTTGTAGCCTTCTTTCTCGAGTTCCATGGAGTAGATCTTATCCACCAGCCACTGGGCATCCTCCATTCGGTGCGCGTCCACATCGCAGACAGCCACCACACGCGCCCCGGCCTCTAAGCCGCGGTAGATCAGCTCCTGCATATCGCCCAGGCCCTGCCGGCCGACGCCGATGCAGCCCATCAGCATCGTGTTGCTCGGGGCCGATTGGCCGAATATCCTGGACGGAACGATTACCGGGGTTAACAACGAGGCCGCGGCGGCCTTGAGGAAACTTCGGCGGGTGACGCCTTTTTGTTTTTGCGATCGAGACATGATTCCTCCAGTTAGACTTTATCGAGATTTGAGTTAAGCTTGTGAGTTGAAATTCCCCTCATCTGTTTTTGTTCCAACCTGTGTACTGCGAGACAAACCTATCACGATGAAAATGATGTTGTCAATGTCGGGGAAAGAGGTAACGTTGTTCGGCGGGGCGTCCTCCCCGGCGTTAAGAGCCTGTGTTTCACTGCGTCAGGACAGGAACCTGGAATGACTCTCTGGCTGGCCTTCAATCCAAGAGCTCATCCGCCTCAAGGGATGGAAAAAGAGGCAGACAATGACTTTTTAAATTAAGCTGGAGAGGAGAGAAACCCCTCCCTTTTATTCTTAAGAAAAAGAGAATCTAGATTACGCTAATACTATTTCTTTTTTGCTTTCTTTTTTGGTGCAGCTTTCTTTTTTGGTGCAGCTTTCTTTTTTGCTGGGGCTTTTTTCTTAGCTGGCATAGTATCTCTCCTTTTTTAAATTCCTATTTCTTAATGCTCCTTTTCACTTTGGTTAATGGTATTTTATTCAAATTGCGATAGAATAATCAATTTTTTTTTTCATTTTTTTTTATTTTTTTTCTTTTTATTTTCATCTTTTTCTATTTTACTTGACGCATTATTGAATAAGATCGAGCGACATGATCCATCGTATTTAGATATTTATTCATCAGCTGCCTCTTAAAATCATCCTGGATCGGAGGAGAGAGTTCAGGAAAAGCCCAGGTGCTCCTCTTAATATTTTTAAGAAATCCATCGCGAATGGATGTTTAGGTTTGAAGAATGATCGTAAAAAAATACATATAAAACTGGAGCAATGGAAATTTCTTATTCAATTTTAGAAATCGGATGTTTGTTCTAGATGGATTGTTCCGATTGAACTAAGACGTCAAATTTTTTTGAATTATAATGATCAGGACGATTTCTTCGATGCCGGCTTTTTGTAGTCCAGGTTCTTATAGTGCATCATGGCATTGAACACTAGAAAAAACGATCCGTGTGTCTCGTGACGCCACATCGGATTGATGCTGAACATGACAACATGGCCCTCTCCAAGTTTGCAGTCGACAACTGCCGGTGCTCCGGCGAGCTCTTCGCCGTTTGCCAGACCGCCGCTGATCAACAGCTCATCTGCTTTTTGGGCAAAGCGCAGAATCGTCTTCGACTGCGATGGCTGGGCACCGAATCTTCTTTGAGGTTCTTCTTCGGCTCCGCGCGATTTCTGGAACTCCTCGATGGTCTTCTGGCCCATATCTCTCGCTCGCCCCTGGACAATATCCGGGTCATCAGGTCCGCCACGGCCGCTCGCCCTTCCCCGGGAAATCCCTCCCATCATCATGAAGAATCTGCGGTCGAAGCCGCGGCCGGCGGTGAAAACCGGCGAATTGCTGAAATAGACGCCCAATTCATTTCCGTAACCATAGACGATCGGGCTGGTTTTATCCACCACCTCAGCTTTGAACACGCTTCCGCGTGCCCACAGGTCTGGTGTGTCCTTTATCGAAATCCCCTGAGCCAGGCCGAAATGGATCGGGAGTGACGAGCTTCCAGTAAGGGTTATGAACAGGCCGCCGTCTTTGATGAAATCGCGCAGGTGCAGGATGCCTTCAAGCTCCAGCCCTCCGCGCATATCGTCAGTCGACGCCTGGCGCCCGATATTCGGAGTCAAATCAGACTTCTTCCAGGGCATCGGTTTATCGCCGCTCAAACCATTCACAATGCTCATCGCATCTCCGCGGGCCGGACCGAACAGGATGACGTCATATTTATCGCGCAAGCGCGGATTGTCGCGTACATCGTGGATTGAAATGTAATCATAGGGTATTTCCAGTTCGTCGAGGGCGATACGAACCCAGCCTTCGTCCTGGGTGCTCTGCCAGGTGTGAACAAGCGCCACGCGCGGAATATCTATCTCCAGAGTGGCTGCTTTCGGAAGAGAGGTCACAGCATAGGCTGTAAAACCGAATTTTTTGCCGGCTTCATCGAGAACACGTTCCAGGTCTCCGGGATTTTCATCAGTCTTGATAATGAATGTCCCGGCATTGAACGACTTTTCTTTTACTTTAAGCGATTCTGCGGCAGCATGCATTTTGAGGTTGCTGTGCTTGAAGGCAAATGCTGCCAGCGGATTATCGGCGTTATGGTTGATAAGGAATGCTTTTGTCGAACCTCTTTCGAGATTTTCTGTGCCTCCCCGGACTGCGATGTCTTTCATCAGACTCATCGGGGCCGATAGAACATCAATATCCTCGACCCGAACGGTCTTGATATTGTAGAGCGGCCCGAGTGTCCAGCCTACGTCATCGTAGGGCCGGGGATCGTCTGTGTTAAAGTACTGACGGTCGAGCATCATATCCGCCATTCGTGAATAGGGCTGGTCCATTCGGATGATGTAGCTGCCCTTAGGGTATTCGGTTCCTTTGACAGTGAACGCTTTGTCGGCTTTATGCACCTCGACTCCCTGCCACTGAAGAAGTTTCAGAAGACGGGCCACCTGTCCGGGTCTCGGGTCATCTCCGGGGAAGATGTAGGCAGCCGGTCCTTCGGTACGGGCTTTGGCCACAGACCGTTTGCTCTTGAGATAAAAGTTTTCCATGAACCTTTCTTTGTTGGCTGCCAGATGATTCATCCCGACCAGCAGTCCGCTTTGCTGGAGGTTGACGTTGTTGCGGATGGACCACAGAGTCCGGCGCAGCGGCGGGTTGGGCCGGTACCAGGCTCGGTCATCGCGGTTATTTATGACCCGGGTACTCCCGTCACCAGCGCCCTGTGTTTCATAGAAACGTCCGATCGCGTTATGGCCGTTTGCGGCGTAAAAAGCGTAATTGGGAGCCCAGCCATCGTAGAATTGATGCGTCCAGACTCCCGGCACACCCTGCCTGGTCAAATCGTTCACTTCTTGATAGGCGAACTGGTGCCATTCATCGATGACGATCGGGTCGAGCCAGGCATTGTACGGCCCGGTTCCGGTGGAAATATAGAGGTGAGGTCCGGACTCATGCAGGTCATGCATGACCTGGGGGTGATACTCCAGGAATGTTCTCATGATATGTCTGCTCAATTCCAGAGATAAGGCGAGATTGTCCCGGTTGTTATCGTGGGCGATGTACTTACCCCAGTAAAGTGGCCTGCTAGGGAAGTTGGACTCCGGGTCCTTTCGCCTGGCCATGGCTACATCGACCTGCTTATCGCGGCCGTCCACTTCCAGCACCGGGGTGATCATTATGATAGCGTTCTCGCGGATGGTCCGGATGAAATCCGACTCGTCGGCAGCGACTCGGTAGGCAAGCTCCATCAGCATCTCTGGAGACCCTGTTTCGCCGGAATGCATGGCCCCTGTGGCCCAGTACATAGGCTTTGCTTCGCGGGTCAGCTGCTTTGCTTCCTCTTCTGATATCTGGCGCGGGTCAGCCAGTTTGGCGTTGATTTGTTTATATTTTTCAAGGTTCTGGATCGTATCCTCATCGGAGATGACGACCAGGATCATCTCACGCCCTTCCTCGGAAGTGCCTCCCGGGAAAACCTTGACCCGCGGAGAGGCATCGGCAAGCGCCCGCATGTATTTATGGACTTCATGGGAGTAACTGAGCACATCAGCGGCACCGGCGATGTGTCCCAGCACATCCAATGGCGTGGGAACACCCTCAGCATAGGGAAGATAATTGACATACTTCGTCAAAAAATGAGCATCCGTGGTGAATTCGAGTATCTTTTTCGTGTACTCTTCATCGATTTTCTGCTTCTGGCCGAGGATAGGATTTGCTGACAAAAATATGAGAATACAGACAGTGAGAAGCAGGCGGGAAAAAGCTTTAAGACACAGTGATGTTTTTGAAAAATAATGAGATGACATTCGCATGATAATACCTCCTTTTTATTGTTTTATGTTTCTCACAGGATTGTAAGGCTCCGGATAGGGAAACGTAAGCGCAGGCTGGGAGGAGACGCAGGGATGGGAACCAGCAAAGGTGGGGGACGCTCCTCATAGACATCAATGACTGCGATGAGTTCAAAATGAATATTGAGTAAAATATTCATTTTTAGTGCACAAGTCAAGTCAATACGAAAAGTGAATATTATAGAATTGAGTTCGAATAATGAAGCAAATGGAGAAGTTGCGGTAAGGTTGATGTGTATAAATGAAGAAAAGTACAGAACAAATGGTATAAGGTTTTGGGAAGTCCGGGATCGCGCTTTTTTATTCGAGAAGCTCGGCTAATTTCGGAATTTCTGACCTGAGCTGGTTCAGAAACAGGTCAAAGTCTTCAAAGCCGACCAGAAATATATGTTCCTGGTCTGCTTCAATGCAAAGAGCCCGATCTCCTTGAAGAACCAGATATGCTTTGCGGCCGTTCTTGAGGGTGAACCATCCTGTGCGGATCTTACCGATTGCACTTCCTGACTTCTTCTTCACAGGCCGCCATTCGCTGTTCTCCAGTTCTTCTACCCAGGCTTTTTTTATCTCATCAGCCTGGACAACCTGGGTCTTTGTCAGCGCTGCCTTAAGAGTCATTTGATTCTCACTGACTGTGATCGAGCCTGCTGTTTTGATGGATAGGATGAAGATTCCGATAGCGATACAGATTATGCCGCCGATGGTGTAGTTCAGAGGACTTCGACTCCCTTTAAAAATTCCGATAAAGACCAGGGCTCCCAGAACGATCATGCCAATTCCCAGGTAGGTAAATAGCTTTACGGTAGGCAGTATGAATTCCATGTGGGCCTCCAAATGTTACTAGCATTATAAACGATGGCAGATAGAATTTAAACTGCCTCGCTCCCGGCGTTCCATCGGTTTTCTTGGCACTAGAACAAAAATTTACAGGAGAAGAGTTGAATTGGATAGAGATCGATTCTGCTGTTGAATATATACATTTCATTCTTAATCTCATCCTTTTGCGACCATCTCCCGTCCATCGATTGACTGATTTAAATTCAGTGTGATAGGTTAATTTCGGCCTGGATAGAAGGCTGTCATTAATTTTGAAAAAAGGAAAATGAGGAATGGAGAACAACCTAAAAGCGATGCCTCTGGGATTATCCTGTCTCTATTTCGGAATACCTGCGCTGTATTTCTGGCTGCTGACAAAATTTCTTACACCGTATCTTAACATTACAGTCGGAATACATGCCGCCTTGAGCTGGTTCATTACAGGTTTCCTGATTTTTGTTCCCCTTTTTTCAATGGCATTGGCATTGGCAAAAAAGGAAGGAACCGCTGAATCATTCCGAGCGATTTTCCTGAGATTAAGGCTAAGAAAATTCACTCAAAAAGACTGGGCTTGGGCAGCAGGTGGGCTTGTTGCGACTTTTGTTTTGACCGGATTGATAATGGGAATTTCGGAAATGATCTCCAAAAAGTTCGGGATACCTGCACTCAAAACCACGCCTGGTTTTATGGAATTTGAGCCCTTTAGAGCAAGTGAAAGATGGCTGCTTTTGGTCTGGCTATCGATGTTTTTCTTCAATATTGTAGGTGAGGAGATTTTCTGGAGAGGATACATAATGCCGAGGCAGGAACTTGCCAACGGTAAATATGCGTGGTTCATCAATTCGGCCTTGTGGGGTGTGTTTCATTTAAGCTTCGGAAAGGATTTATTGATGATCCTTATTCCGGTTCTTATTATCATTCCTTATGCTGTGCATAAAACAAAAAATACTTCAGTGGGGATATTTATCCATGGTCTTTTAAACGGTCCCATGTTCGTGCTCGTATCTTTGGGGATAATAAAATAAATTTTTTTTGAAGTGCTGTATGTGAACTCAATAGATGACGTAATGAGTTTTAAGGCTTGAAATGAGATTAATTCTTTCATATGATGACGAAAAGTTTTTTTGAAGGAGGAGAGTATCATGAGTTTATGTTTCTGTCGTTTTCTTTTAGCCCTCGGTATCGTCGTGTTGACGGTATTCTGGTGGCCTGAATCCTGGGCAAAATGGGTTATTGTCGCAGCCGCCGCCCTTCTGGCCATAATGAGTCTTTTTTACAAGACATGCTGCTGCAGAAGCCTCAAAGGGGTAGAGCAGAAGTAAACCTTTCCTCTAGTAAGAATTCCAGGGATATAAAGCCACTTGGGGGGCTTATAGAAGACACCTTTCCAAGAGACAGATTCATGATTGACTCTTCAGCCCGGCCAGCCGTTCCCTGGCATCTTTAACCTCAGCTATTCCCGGATCAGCGTCTTTCCAGATGTTGAGGAATTCCTCGTAGTGCTCTATGGCTTTGGCTTTATTGCCCTGCTGTTCGTAGATCCTGCCCAGCATGTAGAAGCCCTTGGCGTAGATGTCTCCATCCCACAGTCGGGGATAGGTCATGGATATTATCCTTTCGTATTCCTCGCGAGCTCTTTCTAAGTCTTCTGCCCTGTAATAGGCCTGGGCCAGAGAGTGGATAAAGCAGGGACGATAATCTCTTCTGTTGTCCCGTGTATAAGGCAATAAGGAGATGGCCTTCTGGAGATAGTCTATGGCTTTTGGATAGTTCTCTCTTTCCAGTTCAACACTTCCCATCAGATGTTGGTGATACCTGATCGCCTTCCTGTAGGGACTTTCTTGAATCAATTTCCTCAGTTCCTCGGCAGTCCTCACAGCATCTGGAATGGATTCCATCCCCAGATAAGCCAGTCCCTTTTGATACGTATCGATAATTTGTCCGTATACCCTCCCATTCTTCATATCATAGTCGATCAACTCTTCGAACAATTTCGAAGCTTCCTCAAAATCGCCTGCCTTGGCATAGAAAGGAGCAAACTGGGCTTTGCTGGCTTGTGGAGCCTGATCAAGCATGTCTCTCAATTCCATGAGTTTTCCCTTGGATACCTTCAAGTTCGCCAGAGTTCCTACAGCTGTAAGGCCCAATCTTTTGTATGCCTGCTCGGCCTCATCAAAATTTCCCTTAAGATGGAAAATATCGCCTTTTAACGCGAACGGCCCGAAATCACGTCGCAAAGAGATAGCCTTTTCCACTTCAGCCAGGGCTGAGTCATATTCTCCCTGGCAGAGATAGATGAGGGTTGAAAGCTCATAGAAATTTTCATTATCAGGGTAATCATTCAGAGCGCTCCTGATAACCTGCCTGGCTATGTCGTACATTCCCTTGACCATGTACATGTCGATGACATTTGAGTAAACGAGGAAATTCACCGGCCTGAATGAAAGCCGCACCCTGTAGAGCTCTAAAGCTTTATCCCATTCCTCCTTGGTGCTGTAGACTCCTCCGAGGTTGGTGGTTGCGATTGGGTCTCCCGGATAAATTTCCAACAGCCTCTCGAAGGCTTCGATAGCCTTGTCCAGTGTCTTCTCCGATGTCCAGTAATAATCTCCCTCGATAAGATAGCGCTCTCTCTCCGATACGCGATTCCGCAGCTCGAAGGCCTTTTGGCGTGCATTGTTCCTCGCAGAAGCGAATAAGGAACCGATGTTGCCGTAGGCACTGGCCATGGACCGGTAAGCCATGGCAAAATCGGGATCGATCTCGACTGCTTTGAGCATCAACTCAATGCTTTTCGGATACTCTCCATTGAGATGATATCGTCTTCCTTCGCTGTAAAATTTATAGGCTTCCGGGGAGGCAGTGGTGATCTTCCCAACCTCCTCATCTATATCCGTTATGATCTGCCTTTCCGAGAGCTTGAAGTTCACCTTGATCCTCTTTGTCAGCTCGTCCACCATGGCATAAAAATCCTTCTCGCCGTGTCCTTCCACACTCTCTGAACCGATAAGCTCTCCTGTGCTTGCCTTCTGGAGAGAAACATTGATCCGGAAAGTGTCATTCGCTCTGGTGTAGTTTCCGACCAGGACACTCTCGACTCCCCCCCGGCCGGCGACCTCCTTTAAAACTTGAGAGGAATACGCGCTTGCGTCCAGCTGGTCGAGTTGCTGGAGGATGTCGAAAAGTCTTTCCGCGCTTAACACCCTGATGTGTTTCGATTGGGAGAGGTCAGTGATCAACAGGTCGGAAAGAGCATTTCTCCAGTGGTCCAGGTTCTCATCGCCGGTGTTGTTCTTAAAATACATGACAGCGAGAGAAGGCATGTCCGATGGGACCGGAACAAATTCTCTTCTGGAAAAAGGACGGAAGATCAGCACGGCGATGACGGCAAGGGCGACGACAGCGACGGCAGGAATGAGAATTTTTTTCAGGTTAAAGGTGACTGTTATCTCTCTAGATGTGCTGGGTCTCTTTCTGGGAATCACCCTTTCTTCAGTAGGGATGCCTTCTTCAATTTTGCTCAGTTCCGACAGAAGCTCCTCTGCCGTCTTGTATCTCTTCTCTTTTTCTTTTTCCAGACACTTCAGCATCACCCGGGAGAGTCCCTCCGGAATCTGGGGATTCAGCTCCCTGGGATCCCGGGGTTCTTCGCTCTTGTGCTTCATGGCTATGCTGAGCGGGGTTTCCCCGGCGAAGGGAATCTTGCCGGTCACCATTTCATACAGAATCACTCCCAGAGAATACAAATCAGAACGCTGGTCAACCTCTAGTCCCTCTACCTGCTCGGGCGACATGTACTCAGGTGTCCCGACCATCACTCCCGCGCCGGTTATCCCCTTTGACCTTAGGGAGCGGGCGATGCCGAAATCCATGATTCGTGCATTCCCGTCTCTATCTATCATGATGTTGCCAGGCTTCAAGTCACGATGGATCACACCTAATCTATGGGCCTCAGCCAACCCTTCAGCTACCTGTCTGGCTATGGTGATAGCGGTCCCGACGGTCAGTTGCCTTGACCTTCTGATGAAGCTTCTCAGGTCCTCCCCTGAGACATATTCCATGGTGATGTAGTGCATCCCTTGTTCTTCACCAAGGTCATACATGGCGCAGACATTCTTGTGTCTTATTTTCCGGGCCATCCTGAGCTCATTGCTGAAACGTTCTATGGTCCTCTTGTCGGAGGCGATCTCAGGCTTTATGAGCTTCAGAGCGACTTCTTCCTTTATTTTCTTGTCTTCGACCCTGTAGACTTCACCCATGCCTCCTCTTCCCAGCTCTTCGATGATCTCGTACCTGGAGGCAAAAGTCGTTCCTCTGGTCAGGTCTGTCGCGGAAGTCTCGATGGTCTTTGTGGGCAGGGAAGAGATATCCTTTGCTGAGGGAAGGGGTGTGGCGCATTTGCCGCAGTAGACGGTGTTGTCCGGGTTCTCGAAATGACATTTCGGACATTCAATAGCCATTTTTTCCTCGGTTTACCTGGCAAAGAATATCAATTAGCTCGGAAAGAGTCAACCTGACTTGAAATGCTTGGATCAGCATTATTGAAAATTGGATTATTTCATGTGTGTGCGATTTTTTCGTAATATGCTTCGCGTCCCAGGTAAATCTGAAGTTAAAGATTTGAGAAAAATTTTGATTTTATTCTATGTTTTGTTCTGATTTTTGAAATTTTTCCAGAATTGCAGGGGCGATAGAATTTTTGAAGAGGCAAATTTTTTTAGCCTGAGCAAATCTTTATCTTCGGCGATGAGATAGGCAGCACCGGATTTTTTTGCTTAAATCAATAATCTTGCGTGTTCAGAATCTTTGCATATATCCTGAGGAATTTCTTCAACATCGATCAGTGTGTCATATTCAGATATGCACATGAAATTTTTTGGCAACCTTTTTTACTAATTTTTCGTAATAATATATAGTAATATACAGGAGAGCTAAAATGGAAGTCTTATCACGGGCAGACGAGATACTTCTTCTGGCCATTCTCAGGCTTAAAAATAACGCCTATGGCGTCAGCATAGTCAAGGAAGTAAAACAGCGCACGGGAAAAAAACTCAAGCTGGGAGGACTTTGGGTCTCGTTGGATATACTGGCTAAAAGAGGACTGGTGGAAAAGCGTATGGGAGACCCGATCCCGAAAAGGGGAGGGCGCAGCAAGATCTACTACTCTCTGACTCCCGCCGGACTCACAGCCCTTGAAATGGTGAATGAATTCAACCGGTCTCTCTGGAAAGGGATAGGAGAAGTCATAAAGGACTCAAAAGCTTAATGGGAAATCACAGCTCTCCAAAACCTCCTCGCCTGTTTGTGAAGCTTTTTGAGCTTATCGCCAGGTCTGAGGAACAGCGAACGATATCCGGCGACCTGGATGAGCTGTTTGCCGACCTGGCTGAAGAAAGAGGGCGCTTCAAGGCTTTCTTGTGGTATGGTGGCCAGATCCTGAGCGCCTGTCCTCTGCTCGTTATTAATTCTCTTTACTGGAGGGTGTTTATGCTTATCAATTATCTAAAAATCACGATCCGCAATATCCGCAGGCACAAGGCCTATTCGTTTATCAACATAGCTGGCTTGGCCATCGGCATAGCCAGTTGCATGTTGATTATGCTCTGGGTCCAGGATGAGCTGAGTTATGACCGTTTTCATGAACACGCAGATTCTCTGTATGTGGCCACCTTCAGCAACGGCAGCTTGGTCACACCCACGGCTCTTTCGGGATTTCTGAAAGCAGAGTATCCGGAGGTGCTTCACACCTCGCGTTTTATCGGTATGGGAAGCAACCTTTTGAAATACGAAGATACGGAGATCTATGAAGCAGGTGGCGTTATGGTTGACCCGGACTTTGTCAAAATGTTTACGATCTCATTCCTTGGGGGTGATCGGAAAACATCGCTTAACGATCCCCATTCCATCCTGATATCGGAGAAACTCGCCCACAAGTATTTTGGAAATAAAGATCCCCTCGGTCAAACCATGACTTGGGCTGCCAGTATTGACTTGAAAGTCACGGGCGTATTCGAGGATTACCCCTCCAATTCGCACATCAGCTTCGAATACATACTGCCTCTGGCCTTATCGAAAATCTGGAATCCGAACCCGGACACATGGGAGTATAACAACATCAGGACATACGTGCAGCTTCGCGAAGGAACGCCTGTCAAGTCTGTGGACTCAAAGATATCAGATGTTGTGGAAAGACACCGGCCGCAGGATAAGCGTCCTCTATCACTGCAACCGGTCACACGGCTGCGTTTGAACCCGTACCAAGGCCGCGGAACCATCACCTACGTTTACCTGTTTTCAGCCATGGCCTTCTTTATCCTGCTCATAGCCTGCATAAATTTCATAAACCTGACTACGGCTAAGTCTTCAACCCGGGCCAAGGAAGTGGGTGTACGGAAAAGTGTGGGAGCGTGTCGAGCCCACCTTATCCGGCAGTTCTTCGGGGAATCCCTTTTTCTGACCCTGATCGCCTCTGCGTTAGGCATCGGGCTTGCCGTCCTTGTCCTGCCGAAGTTCAACAACCTGAGCGGCAAAACCTTCACCTGGGAGGTGCTTTTCCAGCAGGAGGTCTTATTGGGTATATTCTCCATCCTCCTTGTCACGGTTTTGATCGCTGGCAGCTACCCGGCGCTTTTCCTCTCCCGCTTTCAGCCAGCCAGGGTGCTGACAGGTAAATTGAAAACCGGGATGAAGGGCGGAATGCTAAGGAAAATCCTGGTCGTGGTCCAGTTTTCCCTGTCCGTCTTTCTTGTCCTCGGGACTGTGATGATCTACAGGCAGGTTCACTTCTTGCAAGAACGCGATGTGGGCTATGACCGGGAGTGCATCGTTATCTTCCATGCTGGCCCCCAGATCATTCAAAACAGGGACACCATCAAAACCGAGCTTCTATCCAACCCCAATATCCAACATTTTACACTGGTGGATGTCGCCCCGTACAGGTGGCAGTCGAACGCAGGGGTAGGAGATGTAGACTGGGAGGGCAAGACAAATCAACAGGTCAAGATGGTCATGACGTCTGTGGACTATGACTTCCTCGATACCTTCGGATTGGAGATGGCCGAGGGGCGCTTCTTCTCCAAGGAGTATGCCACGGATGTGTCTGACTCCTTTGTGGTCAACCAGGCAGCCGTGAAGGCCATGGAAATGGAGGACCCGATTGGGAAAGAGCTCAAAGTCTGGGATTATAAGAGGCGGATCATCGGCGTGGTCAAGGATTATCACTTCGAATCCCTCCACAACCCGATCATCCCCATGGCCATGAGAATAGACCCCAGGGGGTATCAGCAGGCCTGCATCAGGATCTCTCCTCACCGTGTCAGTGACACCCTGGCTTTTATTGAGAAAAAATGGAAAGAGATATACCCGAGATACCCATTCGAGTACCGGTTCCTGGACGATGTTCTCCAGAGCCTGTATCGATCCGAGCAGAGCATCGGGACTGTTGTAACTGTCTTTACTGTCCTGGCCCTTTTCATCTCCTGCCTGGGCATATTCGGATTGTCCTCGTACACTGCCGAGCAACGCACCAAAGAAATCGGCATAAGAAAGGTCCTGGGCGCCTCTGTCTCGAGCGTTGTTAAACAGATGTCCAAAGAGTTTGTTTTTCTGGTGATAATCGCTAATATCATTGCCTGGCCCCTGGCCCATTTTCTGATAAGCCAGTGGCTGCAGAGGTTCGCCTATCGGAT
>Ga0209427_10002912_pt1 | contig 20103 bp, 11 predicted proteins | sample DeeMarSWOR136_30_FD_187465 | JGI IMG/M metagenome (GOLD analysis project Ga0209427, IMG submission 187465) | Marine sediment microbial communities from White Oak River estuary, North Carolina - WOR-1-36_30 (SPAdes) (version 2) | ecosystem: Environmental > Aquatic > Marine > Intertidal zone >...
CGTGCTGGCCACGGCGGAGATGCTGATGAACAAGCAAATCTACTCCGATTCCTTCCTGAAAATATATGCCAGCATGAACAAGTAGCTGTCTGACTTGGCCGCAGTCAGTAAGCACCGATAGCAGTTAGGCTTCAAGCTCCTCCTTCAAGGAGGTGACCAGTGCCATTGTTTTGTCCGCGGCCTCTTCAATGGGAACGCTACGGCTTTGGGACTCACGGCGCAGCTTGATCTCAACGCGGTCCTGGGCCAGGGATTTCCTGCCGACAGTCACCCTTACCGGGACGCCGATGAGATCGGCATCCTTGAATTTCGCCCCGCCGCGAAGCACCCGGTCATCCAGTAACACATCGATACCCCTGCTGAGTAATTGTCCGTAGATAGTCCCGGCGACCCGGGCGACATCTTCATCGTCCTGATTCACGGATGTAACAATGACCTCAAAGGGAGCAATGCTGATCGGCCAGATGATACCATTGCCGTCGTTGCCCAACTCAATGGCGGAGGCGAAAATGCGATTGATGCCAATGCCATAGCAGCCCATAACACAGGGCTTCTCGTGCCCCTGTTCGTCGAGGAACTTCGCGCCGAGCTTCTTGCTATATTTGGTCCCCAGCTTGAAAACCTGGCCCACCTCAATACCCTTCTTAAAGAGCAGTTCCTTGCCGCCATACGCATCGCCCTCCTGGGCATAGCGGATGTCAGTGACGATGACGTCTTCGCCCTCCAGCGGGAAATCTCTTCCCGGGACAACATTCTTGATGTGATAATCGGTCTTGTTCGCACCAGCAACACCTGACGCCATCGCTGCGACAGAACGATCGATAATCATTTTCGAGACTTTGTCTGCTATTCCTATCGGTCCGGCAAAACCGACTTTGGCGCCGGTGACTGCTTCGATGACCTCTTCGTCGGCCAATTCTACGTGCTCACCGCCAACCACCTGGGTCAGTTTCTCGGTGTTCAACTCGTGGTCGCCTCGCACGAGCGCAGCAATCGCATTGTCTCCGGCGTTGTAGATAAGCGTCTTTATCATGTCTTTCGGCTGGGTCTTGAGGAAGGCACAGACTGCTTCAATGGTGCCGATATGCGGCGTGTGCACCTCTTGTGTCGGTGGCATATCGGCTTCGGTTTCTTGCCTCGGGACGGGGTCCACGGCGGCTCTTTCGAGGTTAGCGGCGTAGGAGCCGTCTTCAGTGTAGACAATCGTATCCTCGCCCGATTCGCACGGGACCGTGAACTGGTGGGAACCGGAGCCGCCCATCTCGCCGGACTCGGCCTGGACAATCACGTACTCAATCCCACAGCGCTTGAAGATCCGGCAATACGCATCATACATCGCCCGATAGGATTCATCGAGTCCTTCTTCGCCGGCATCGAAGCTGTAGGCATCCTTCATCATGAACTCGCGGGACCGAACGGGACCGAACCGGGGACGAAACTCGTCGCGGAATTTGGCGCTGATCTGGTACAGATTGACCGGCATTTGTTTGTACGACTTTATCTCCCCGGCCGCCAGATACGTCACAACCTCTTCGGCGGTGGGGCTCAGCACGCTGGTCTTGCCGTGCCGATCATCAAGGCGGAACATGGTCGGGCCATAATCAACGCTGCGGCCTGTCTTCTCCCAGAGCTCAAGCGGCTGCATGGACGGCACGAGAATCTCCTGGGCACCCGCCCTGTTCATTTCCGCCCGAACAATGTCCGTGATCTTGAGCAGACAGCGCCAGCCAAGCGGCAGATATGTGTACGTTCCGCTGGCCACCTTGCGACACAAGCCCGCACGAATCATAAGTCTATGGCTAATCGTCTCGGCATCCGCAGGAACCTCCTTCACTGTGGGTATGAACATGCGACTATATCTCATATTACATCCTTTGTGGTAGGTAGATCACGGCCCATCGTTCGGTCAACTCTAAACTGACAATACATAGGGCGTGTTTATAGTCCAAAGATCGAGGCGTTGCAAGCATATTACGCCACCAGCGCCTCACCGAATTGAGGCGGCGTACCATACGGAGAGAATCGTCTTCGCCGCCAAACGTGCGGAGGCGGCTACGCGGAGCCCATACTCGATCGCGCCAATGCAAGCTGTTGGTAGATTCCCGAGTCGGGATAGCTGATGATGCCTTTCACGTTGAGTGCACCGTCTATTGCCCAAGAGACAGTCAACGATCACCTATGAAGAGCTCCAAGTCACATGCTAAGACTCGTGTTGCCCCACGGGCGTCGAGATAGCCGGATCAGGATCGACAGGGGAAGTGCCGTCCACCGGAAAAGATATATCGTCGATCCACGCCGCGTCGTCACCGTCGGAGGCCAAACCATCCTTGGAATAGGTCCACGCGAACGCTCTTGTGCCCTCGTTAACTGGAAAAGACACCTCAGCCCAATCCTGCTCGCCCGACCATTTGTCCTTTTCCTCCCCGTCGACGTAAAACTTCAAATAGTCGAAGCCCGATTCCGAGGAGACTTTGAAATAGAAGGTGAACCATCTTGGCTGCCTTGCCTTATGCAATGTGGCCCTGGCCCCGGAGCAAGTCGCAACCCTGGCACAGCAAGCCACCTCAGAAAGAAAAGAAACCTGGACGATACTCAAAACTGGCAGCTTGAGAGAGTTGCCAGCCCTTCTCGTCTCGAATCGATCATTGAAAACGTAGGCAAGATTTGGTATCATATCTGTGTCGTGAATTGAGGATGGCCTTGTGTCGAGCTTGATTGACACATTTACCAGGCTCTTGTGCGCTGCACTGCTTCGTGAAGGAAGGGACTACCGATTTTTTAATGACGACCTCGTGAAGGACCTCATGGTAGAGGTTAAAGCGGCACGCGGAGTATCAGGGAGACCTGGAGTTGGGGAAGATGATGAGACATTTGAAATGTAACGCTGCTGTTTCGTCCTTGGCTTGGATGTGGATTGCGACGTTTGCTCCTTCATCAGCCAGCGGGCAGATGTCGACGTTGCCGAATGGTGTGGCGTCCGGAGATGTGACGCAAACCACCGCTGTTCTGTGGGCACACAGTACGGCTCTCGGAGAGGTAAAGTTTGAATATTCTACCTTTGACCATTTTGGCATAATAGACGGCCATGAAACTGTTGCGGTTGTGGATGTGGATCAACCCGTAAAGGTGCAGATCAACGCGCTCATCCCGGCAACCCGGTACTACTACCGTGTTACTAATGCACGGAACGAAACCGCAGTTGGTGAGTTCCGGACACCTTGGGACATGGGTATCCGTGCGGGTTTGTGTTTCGGAGCGTCGGGCGATTGGCAACAGCCACCTCCCTTTCCCAGTCTGAAGAATGCTCCGGAACGTGATCTGGATTTCTTCATCAAGCTCGGAGATAGCATTTACGCCGATTCCGAGACACCTGCCCTTCCACATGTTATGCAGGCACGCACGCTTGAGGACTTTCGCATCAAACATAACGAGAATTTATCATCTCGTTTCGCATCGAACATAATGGCCTTATTGAACGCCTCAACATCCATTTTGGCCACGATTGATGATCATGAGATAGTTGACAATTTTGCTGGCGGTGCACTCCCGGGCCAATCACCGGATGCCCCGGATGTTCACCTCTTGGAACCGCCGCTTTTCACGGATATGGTTGACTTCGTCAACGAAACGCGGGTGTATCAAGATGCTCTGCAGGCGTTCCAGGAGTACCATCCGATACGGGACGAATTGTGGGATACGCCCAACGATGCACTTACGCACGGCAAACCCAAGTTGTACCGAAAGACTACCTACGGAAGCGACGCAGCCGTTCTTATTTTGGACACACGGTCTTATCGCGATGCCCCTTTGCCCGTCGTCACAAATCCGTTCGATGCAAATGAGGTCAATTTTTTCCTGGTCAGTTCATTCACCGCAGGTCGCACGATGTTGGGGCGTGCTCAAATGGAATGCCTCAAGAATGATTTGCTCGATAGCCAGCAGGACGGCATCACGTGGAAATTTATCATCATCCCTGAGCCGGTTCAGAACTTTGGCATCATTTTCGCTGAGGATCGATTCGAGGGATATGCCGCCGAGCGAACCGAACTACTCAAATTCATCCATGATAGTCACATTGAGAATGTCGTGTTCATTTCCGGTGATTTTCATGGGACGATTGTGAACAACCTGTCTTACCAGGAGTTGCAGACCGAAGCAACAGACGGTTCTGTGGTTGTAAGCTCCACGCCGATAGGCGCTTTGGAAGTCGTCACGGGGCCGGTGGCTTTCTTTGACGGGCTTTTGGGTCCGTCTATCGTGGACTTGGCCGCATCTGCAGGTGTGCTGAGCCCATTTCTGAAGGCGTTCTATGACAAGCTTCCTGTGGCGCCTGATACGGATAGTGTCGTTAACGATAAAGATGATTTCTTGAAGAGCCTGATCAATACGCAACTTGAGGTTCTTGACTATGATTTTATAGGGCTCAATGAAAACGCTCCGGGGGCCCAAGGGTTGATTGATTCTGAGCTGCTCCGAGGCGATTATCTGGCCTGCCACACCTTTGGGTGGGCAGAATTTGAGATTCTTCCAGAAACCCAGGACCTTCTCGTGACCGTCTATGGTGTGGACGCGCACAGTGAGGCTGACTTGCTTGCCGACCCCAGTGATGTGCTTGACCGGACGCCACGAGTGGTCTGCCAATTCACGGTACACCCACATTGTACAACGCCGAGCAAATCTCGCGACACCACGGCTGTCGGTTTCGCGGGTGGAATGTGACCAGCGGAGCGCGGCTCAATCCGCTTCTGGTTCGTCAGTGCGATCGGTCCCCAGGGTAGCGATAAGTGCCAGATGAATAGGGAGTACTGTTTGAGCTATCGGTCGGTTCTCGGTACAATGGTGTAGCTTTGTTGGGAAGTCCGGAGCCGAGCAGAATCATGACCGATGTCACGCACATCTTGAACGCAATCGAACAAGGCGATGCTCGAGCAGCGGATGAATTACTTCCGTTAGTATACGAAGAACTGCGTCTTCTTGCTGCTCAAAAGCTATCTCAGGAAACGCCAGGTCAAACGCTCCAAGCGACCGCTCTGGTCCATGAGGCTTATATACGGTTGGTCGGAGAGGACACGCCGAATTGGGTGAATCGCCGGCATTTCTTTTTGGCAGCCTCTGAGGCGATGAGGCGGATTCTCATCGACAACGCGCGTCGAAAGAAGAGCCAACGACGCGGTGGTCATCAACAGAGGGTCGATTTTGATCACATGGGAGTAGTCGACAAGAATTTGGCTGGGGATCTTCTTGAACTTGACGAAGCACTCACCAGACTCACCGATCACGATCCTGACGTTGGCGATCTTGTTAAACTTCGTTATTTTGGAGGTCTGACCCTCGAACAGGCGGCCAAAATCAAAGGCGTTTCACGTCGGACAGCCGGGAGGTACTGGAAATATGCCCGTCTGTGGTTATATCGGGAAATGACCAAGGGAAGTGAATAATAACACTCTTGTAATAAGGCCCGTTGGACCAACATCTTTGTTGGCCTTAACACGATTGATGAATGGCTGTTCACCCACTCTTATCCCGACAAGCCAAAATTTTCTTGTTTTCTTGAATTTTTTCTGTCCCATTTTTCGCACAAATTACGCGATGTAAATAGAAAGCCATTTTGGTGGAGTTATGTTATGGTGAAAAAACCAACAGACATCAAATTGATTCTTGCTGAAGCTTCGGAAAAACCAACCGTTGAGGAACGATCAGCATATTTGGCCCGTGTATGTGGAGACGATGTCTGTTTAAGGCAGGAGGTTGAATCGTTGCTTCAGATGGAAGACAAAGTGGGCGATTTTCTTGAATCCCCTATACTCGATCCTGATATGACTCTGGACGAATCTCCCTTGGCGGAATCCCCTGGGACGGTCATCGGCCGCTACAGACTCCTTGAGAAAGTCGGCGAAGGCGGCATGGCGGCGGTTTACATGGCCGAGCAGCAAGAGCCGATACGCCGCAAAGTAGCGCTGAAGATCATCAAATTAGGCATGGACACGAAGTCGGTCATCGCCCGCTTTGAGGCCGAGCGCCAGGCGCTGGCCCTGATGGACCATCCGAACATCGCCAAGGTCCTGGACGCCGGAGCCACCGATACGGGCCGGCCTTATTTCGTGATGGAACTGGTCCACGGCTCATCCATCACGGCGTATTGCGATAAGAACAGATTGGATACATGTCAGCGTCTGGAACTCTTCGTTCAGATCTGTCATGCCGTGCAGAACGCACACCAAAAAGGTATTATCCACCGTGATCTCAAGCCATCGAACGTCTTGGTGACAATGCACGATGATAAGCCTGTCCCAAAGGTCATTGATTTCGGCATTGCCAAGGCGACCAACCAGCGTCTGACGGAAAAGACGCTCTTTACCCGCTACGCCCACATTATTGGGACGCCGGCGTATATGAGCCCGGAACAGGCCCAGATGGGTGGGCTCGATGTAGACACACGGACGGACATCTACTCTCTGGGTGTGCTGCTCTATGAGCTGCTCACCGGGACAACGCCTTTCGACGCGGAGACGCTGCATGAAGCGGGCTACGCCGAGATGCAGCGTATCATTCGAGAGACCGATCCGCTCAGGCCGTCCACCAGACTCAGCGCATTGCGCGATACCGTCATCGAGATTGCACAGCAGCGCCGTACGAATCCCGATACATTGAAGAAGCTGATCAAAGGTGACTTGGATTGGATTGTAATGAAGTGCCTTGAAAAGGACCGCATTCGGCGATACGAAACGGTGCATTGTCTGGCCGAGGATATCGAACGTCATCTGAGACATGAGCCGATCCTTGCCCGTTCACCGAGTCTTGTTTATCGTGCACAGAAGTTCTGGTGGAGACACCGGTCACATATCGCTGCGTCTGCTATGGCCACCGTACTCCTTATCGCTCTTGTAGTAATGATTCTAATGTATCGAAGAACCTCGAAATTGCAATGGGCCAAAGGCGAAGCCCTGCCAAAGATAATGGAATTTGTCAAACAAGGGGACTACACAGCGGCATTTTCTTTGGCCAGGCAGGTCGAGGACTATATTCCTGAGGATTCTACCCTTAAGGATTTGTGGCCACAGATATGCCTGGAATGCTCAATTACGACAATCCCGGCAGGTGCAGACGTCTTTGCAAGGAAATTCTCTGCTCAAGAGGGTACGTGGGAATATCTTGGCCGTTCTCCTTTACGGGATGTAAGGCTCCCACGCGGAGCATATCGCTGGCGGCTTGAAAAAGCCGGTTATGAGCCGCGAGAATGCGTTGCGTCGGATACGTTTGAGGTTTTATTGCAGGAGAAAGGTGACCATCCGGAAATGGTCCTCATAGGTTCACAAACTTGCGGCAGATACCTAATGGATAAATTTGAGGTCACGAATGAGCAGTTCAAAAGATTTGTCGTTGCGGGAGGATACGAGAATAAGGAATATTGGTCTGGGCTATTGTTTGTGAAGGAAGATCGTAATCTTACCTGGGATCAAGCGATGGGGGAGTTCTGCGATAGAACCGGCCAGCCTGGTCCGTCAACTTGGGAGGAGGGAAGCTATCCCAAGGGGCAGGAATTGTATCCTGTCTCAGGCATTAGTTGGTATGAAGCCGCCGCCTATGCTCGTTTTGTAGGCAAGAATCTGCCCACGATCTCCCACTGGTTTGAAGCCGCACAGATCCGCGACGCATCGCTGATTCTTTCCTACAGTAATTTTAACCGGAGTCCGGCACCTGTAGGAAATCACCCGGGTATGGGTCGTTATGGTCTTCACGATATGGCCGGAAATGTCAGAGAATGGTGTTTCAATGCCACGGATGGTTCAGGAACGCAGCGATATATCCTCGGCGGAAGCTGGGCCGACCCAACTTATACATTCCGGGAAGGGGATCTGCGGTCTCCATGGGATCGTTCTTTTCTCAATGGAATTCGCTGTGTTATATATTCCCGGGAAGGGGAGCAGGCACCAGAGGCGCTTTTTGCATCCCATCCGCCGTTTTCCCCGAGAGATATCTCCAGGATAGCATCGTTGGCGGATGGGGAACTCGCTGATCTTTTAGCTTACTATGCCTATGATCGAACCCCACTCAATTCCATCGTCGAACCCATGGATGATTCTTCGTCTGTGTGGCGTAAAGAGAAGATTATCTTCGATGCAGCGTATGGCGATGAGCTTATCACAGTGTATTTATTTCTACCTAAAACAGGCCGTCCTCCGTATCAGACCGTGGTTTATTTTCCAGGAGGCGAACCATTATACAAACGCTCGTTCGAGGGACTGCCATACAAAATTGAAACAGAATTCATTCTCGCCAGCGGCCGAGCCCTGCTCTTTCCCGTGTACAAAGGAACCTTTAATCGTCAACGAACTCCCTCCGGAGATTGGAGCGCGGAAAGCTTTCGCCAAAGGCCTATGATGTACAGGGATTGGATCATCCAAATAGCAAAAGACCTGAGCAGATCGATCGATTATCTGGAAACGCGAGAGGATGTCGATCCGGAAAAGATTGCCTATTTGGGCTTCTGCTGGGGCGGGACTCTCGGGTTTATCATGATACCAGCGGAGAACCGCCTTAAGGCGGCAATCCTGGTCTCGGGGGGATTGCCACCGGTGGACGTCGAGCTCCCCCGGTTCGTTGAACCGATTGTTCTGGCGCAGGGGATACGGATTCCCATACTGATGCTTAATGGCAAAGAAGAGTCGCGGTTTCCTTTGCGAACCGCACAGATCCCCGCCTTCCAACTCCTGGGCACAGCGAACGAACATAAGCGGCACAAACTGTACCCGGGAGGAGAGGAATTTTATGGGCTGTTCCTCGAACAGGTTCAACAAGATATCCTCGACTGGCTGGATTGCTATCTCGGAACCGTTAACGGAAAATAAGAAGAAAATGAAGTGAACTGAGTGGTGAAACTATAGGGTTGATGAGTCACTGAGATTGCCGGCAAGCTCGTCCTCCCAGCCGACTTCAGGTGGTTGGTTTGCCCGCTTTGAAATCGGACAAGATCTTTCTTATGCAAACCAGATAAGGATGACGAAAATGAAGATGCAAAAAATGATATATCCTTCAAATAGCGTTATTTGCAGAAGAAGTATTGCTTTCATTTTGGCAGGCGTTGTCGGCACTGTGTTATTTGTACTGCCCACCTCGATATGGGCACAGACCTGCGAATGGACGGTTTACAATGCCTCTAACTCTGGATTGCCCTTTAATGGTATCACTGTACTCGACTTTGACTCTCAGGGAAATGCATGGATAGGTACGGGGCAATGGTATGTCCTGGCCGGCGGTGGTCTGGCCAAGTTTGATGGAGAGAACTGGACTGTGTATAACACTGCAAACTCCCCCTTGCCGAACAATGATCACTTTGGCCTTGCTGTTGATTCCCAGGGTAATGTATGGAGCGGGACAGAAGGAGGCTTGGCCAAGTTTGACGGGACGAATTGGACTGTTTACAAGACTCACAATTCCGGTTTACCGAACAATCGTGTGGCCACTCCGGTCTTTGATGATCAAGGTCATCTTTGGGCTGGGACCTGGGAGGGTGGTCTGGTAAAATTCGATGGTGTCAACTGGACTGTCTATAACACCGCGAATTCCGGATTACCCAATAACATACCTTTCGCAACGGCGTTCGATAAGCAAGGGAATTTGTGGATCGGGACCGTTGGCGGTGGTTTGGTGAAATTTGACGGAATGAATTGGATCGTCTTTAACACAGCCAATTCACCGCTGCCCAATAACACGATATTCTCTATTTGCTTTGATAGCCGGGGAAATCTGTGGATTGCGACAGACGGCGGAGGTCTGGCAAAGTTCGACGGAATGAACTGGGTTGTTTTCAACACATCCAACTCCGACCTGCCAAGCAACCGCTCGTGGTTCGTTGTAGTAGACGCTCACGACAACGTATGGATCGGGACGTATGATCGCGGCATGGCGATGTTCGATGGAAAAGAATGGAGGGTTTACAACACATCCAACTCCGGCTTGCCGGACAACATGCTCAATCATATTGCCATTGATGCTCAAGGAAACGTATGGATTGCCACTCAGAATGGGGGACTGGCTGTGTATCATATAGGAGAGCGACTGCCCATCGTCGACTTTAACGGCGACGGCATTGTGGACATCAAAGATCTCCTGAGACTCATCGAATCCTGGGGCCAAGATGATCCACTGGTTGATGTAGCGCCACCACCATTTGGTGATGGTATGGTGGACACTTTGGATTTGGAGCTTTTGATGAGCTTCTGGAGACAACCGGTTGATGATCCCACGCTGATGGCCCACTGGGCGCTGGATGAGGCAGAAGGTGGCGTTGCCTACGACAGCGCTGGTGCGAATGATGCCTTTGTTGTCGGTGGCACTGCGTGGCAGCCCGGCTGCGGACAGGTCGATGGTGCGCTTCAGTTGAATGGGATCGATGGTTGTGCTGTCGCTGGCCCAGTCCTGAATCCATCAGATGGCCCCTTCAGCGTTCTTGCTTGGATTAACGGTGGTGCGCCAGGGCGGGTTGTTTTGTCGCAACAGGGCGCTACCAACTGGCTGGCAACAGATACCGCGGGTAACTTGATGACAGAGTTGAAAGGTGCCGGTCGCTCGGCAAATCTTCTACAGTCTCAGACGGTCATTGCCGATGGCCAATGGCACCGTATCGGCTTCGTATGGGACGGTGCTAACCGGATTCTGTATGTTGATGATCTCGAAGTTGCCGAAGACACACAGGATGATCTGGAAAGTTCAGATAACGGTTTGTACATTGGCGCTGGTACCGCGATGCAACCCGGAATCTACTGGTTCGGCCTCATCGACGATGTCCGTATCTACAATCGAGCGGTGAGCCCGTAGGAAATCGCGGCACTGGCACAGTACGCCACCTTAGACGATAGGATGAACCGTTGCGGCGTCCGAACCGGAGCGGCAAGGGTGTGCGGACCCGCCGCAGCTTCCGTTAACGGGCATGTAAGCAGACGCAGGGGCTCTGAGAAGGGATGTCGGCAAATAGAGCCCCTGCTTCACGGAGGAGAGGATGATCAAAGCAGGGGCTTGCGTGATAGTGCATCCTCGGACGCACTACCCGTCCTCCTTCCTTCACCAGCCCTAATGAGCTACAATCAAGTGCCAGCACGTCTGTCGAATGTAACGGTTTTTCTGAATATATTGCTTGTGCGGGTCGTATCGATTGGCTCTCCATTTCGCAAGCGAACCTGTACCGCCGAAGTCTGTATACAAGAAGAAACTTGGCGTTCCGGGCGGTTTGAGCCACGTGCTAAAGCCGATTGAAAGTCCGGCGCGGACCAAGTAATCTAACGGGATTAGGCGTTCTTGGAAGGAATGAAGGAAATGAAGATGAACTCAATCTTGACCGCGGCGATGGTGATGGCGGCCGCCGGCAGCAGCGTGGCGGACTGGCCCGGATATCTGGGGCCGGATGGAAATGCAACATCGGCGGAGAAGGGGCTGTTGAGATCCTGGCCTGAGGCGGGGCCGAAAGTCCTGTGGACGGTCCCCCTTGGGCCGGGCTATGGTGGGGCGGCCGTCAGTGACCGCAAGGTCTATGTGCTGGACCGCGTTCGGGGCAAGAAGGACGTGCTGCGCTGCCTCGACCTTGAGACGGGCCGGGAGCAATGGTCGTATGCGTATGATGCGCCGGGCCGGGTTAGCCACCCGGGCTCGCGGAGCACCCCGGCGATTGACGGCAACTACGTTTATACGTGCGGCTCGTTCGGCGACGTTTACTGCTTCGACCGGCGAACGCACAAGCCCCTCTGGAACAAGAACGTATGGAAGGATTTTGACGGCGGTCGGCTGCCCCGATGGGCGATCAGCCAGAACCCGCTGATTTACGGCGACTCGGTGATCCTGGCCTCGCAGACGCCAAAGGCCGGGGTCGTCGCCTACGACAAGCTGACCGGTCGGGTGAAGTGGGCTTCGGCGGCGCTTCCGGGCTTGGCCGGGTACGTCAGCCCGAAAGTCGTCCATATCGCCGGTCAGGAGCATCTGGTCATGATCACAGCCTGTTCCAGAGACGGCGCGACAACCGGCGCGGTCGTGGGCATGGACCCCAAAACAGGCAAGAGACTCTGGACCTATCCGAACTGGCAGTGTCGGATTCCGATCCCCAACGTCACAGAAATCGGCGACGGACGGCTGTTCATCACCGGCGGCTATGAGGCCGGCTCGGCCATGATCGAGCTCGCCAAGGGGGGCAGTTCCTACACTGTGACCGAGTTGTACAAGACCGACGATTTCGGCACGCATTGCCATCCGCCGGTGCTCCACGAGGACCATCTCTACGCCCACTGCACGACGAATTCCCGGCGGGACGGGATGGTGTGCATGGATTTGGCCGGCAAGGTCAAGTGGAAAACGGGTCGTTCGCCCATCTTTGACAAGGGCGGCTTCCTTCTGGCCGATGGCCTGATTTTCAGCGTGGACGGCAGGGAAGGGATTCTGCACCTTATCGAGCCTGATCCTGCGGGCTTCAAGCCGCTGGCGAGCGCAAAGCTGCTCGGTCAGAATGAATGTTGGGGGCCCCTGGCTCTGGTCGACGGCAAGCTGCTCATCCGCGACCAGAAGCAGATGAAGTGCGTCGCAGTCCGGTGATCGGATTTCGCCCGGGGCCTCCAATGTCGCCTCGTCCTCGGTCATAGGCGGCCGAGCGGAACAGAGCGAAGAAGCCCCTGCCGTGCGGAGGAGGGATCAAACAGGGGCTCAGATTGTCGCGCATGGCCAGCGCACTACGTAGTCGTCTCTACGTGGGAACCCTCGCTCCGTCGACTTTGTGCCAAGCCTGCCGACCACAGTTCCATTGTGGCCGGCAAACTTAGCTGCACAGAGGAGGGATGTGAGCGTATTAATGCCATTTCTGGCCCGTTCACTGCCGCGGCGTGCCTTGCAGCGGTTTATCGGACGACAAAACTACAATCGAGTGCCACCCGCAGTGCCAAATGTAACACTTTTTCTGTGTATGGCGGTTTCTCGGGCTATTCTGTACTATGGGTACCTGATCGGAGAGATTTCGCTTGACGACGAGAGTTCGGATGTGGTATACAACGAATAGGTGAATAGGGTGCATTCTGGCTGTTTCGCAGGAGAAACTTCAGCTTTCCATGAGAATTGCCGATATGCCAAACACCGACGCAGTGCATGTAAGAAACGCTGAAGTTACACGCTTCACAGATGGAATTCTGGCTCGTAGCGTCGGACGCTCGTTTTCCAGGGAAGGGACGCTTTGATCACGAATAATGTCCTGGGACAAGATGCACAAAACACATAGAAGTCGTGTTTTTGTTTGGATCATCTCAAATTAGCAGCTCATTTGAAGGAGACCCGTTATGTGTAAGAGATTGATCATTCTCACCTCATTTCTTGTGATGTTGATCCTGGCCGGCAATGCCATGGCTCAGCTCGATCCGGCGTCTGTTACCGACGGGCATGTCTATCTGTTTGAAAATGTCGGTGCCGATGTACCGGACGATTCACCCAACGGCCATACGGCCAATCTCATTGGAAACCCACAAGTCGTTGACGGCATCAAAGGCAAGGCATTACAGTTCGATGGTGTCGATGACGGCGTGCATATCCCCGATTCAGCGATGATCAACTTAAGTACTCACCAGAATCATACGGTGGTGGCTGTATTTAAATGCGACGATGTCGACAAAACAAACAAACAGGTCGTATACGATGAAGGCGGAACCACCCGCGGGCTCAGCATCTACGTCCACGAAGGGTTGGTCTATGGCGGAGGATGGAACTTGAGCGATTATACACCGGAATGGACGGGGACGTTTCTCTCGGCGCCGATTGCTCCCAACACGTGGGTGGCCGTGGCGCTAATCCTCCGGGACGGGACCGCCGCTCAGGAGGACGACAAGTTCGAAATGTGGGTGAATGGGGATCTGATCGGTAACGGCCCCGGCGCTGAATTGAGGAGCCGCTCGAATGATTGCGCCATTGGGTATGCCAATGCACAGACAAAATTTCATGACGGTAATTTTACGGGCGGCGGCAGCTATTTCGAAGGAGCGGTTGATGAAGTTTGGATAATCAATCAGGCGTTGACTCAAGTTGATTTGAGTCAATGGGGGGGTAAGCCCTGGCCGTATGCCTATGGTCCCGATCCTGCCGACGGAGCCCTGCATGAAGGCACCTGGGTGACCCTTTCCTGGAAGCCGGGAAAGCTCGCCGTTTCCCACGATGTCTATATGGGTGTCAATTTCGACGATGTCAACGACGCCACACGAGACTCCGATTTGTTCAGAGGCAACCAGACAACGGACTTTTATGTCGCCGGTTTCGCCGGATTTGCTTATCCGGAAGGTCTCGTACCGGGCACATCGTATTACTGGCGAATCGATGAAGTCAATGAGGCCGACCCGAACAGTCCGTGGAAAGGCGCCGTTTGGAGCTTCACCGTTCCCTCCTTAACAGCCTATAATCCCAATCCGGCGGACGAAGCCAAGTTAGTGAATCCGGATGACGTAACCTTAAGCTGGACTCCGGGATTCAACGCCAAATTACACTATGTGTACTTTGGTGACGATTTTGACCAGGTGAGCAACGCCACGGGTGCTTTGCCGCTGGCCGATGTAACCTATAGTGTCGGTACGCTTGAAAAGGAAAAGACCTATTATTGGCGGGTCGATGAATTCGATGGCTTAACGACGCATAAGGGCGCTATCTGGAGCTTCAGCACAAAACCCGACATTGCCATTACAGATCCCGAGCTGCTTTGCTGGTGGACGCTTGAGGAAGGCGAAGGAACAATGGTTCTCGACTGGTCCGGTCACGGTGCCGACGGTGATTTCGTTGGCAACCCGGCGTGGGTCGATGGCTATGACGGTACTGCACTCAACTTCAACGGCGCCGGCGATAGTGTTATCTATAATTTCCCTGATGAGACCTGGAACGCTTTTACGGTGACCGTATGGGCCAAATCGGATGTTTTATGGCAAGACAATAATAGCTCTATATGCGCCACCTATCTCACGACCGGCGGCGGCTTCCAGTTCTCTTATGATCCTGACAATAACTACCGATACCACTCCGACATAGACCAGGAGATAGGGCCGGCCTCGTTGAGTTGGGTCCACTTGGCGGTGACCTATGACGGTACAATTGCGAGGGCCTACTATAACGGTGACTTTGTCGCCACCTTTACCCCGGCACCTGATGATCTATTGGCTAACAAGTACGCCATCGGCGTTAACAGGGCCGAAGATAACTGGTTCGAGGGTTCGGTGGATGAATTCCGCGTCTATAGCCGGGCCTTGAGCCAGGAAGAAGTCCAGTTGATCATGCGGGGCGATCCGCTACTGGCCTGGGCTCCGAGTCCGATGAACGGCTCGGCACCGGACATCGATGCGGCGCTGCCTCTGAGTTGGTCACCCGGCGATAACGCCGCGCAGCACGACGTGTACTTCGGTTTAGACAAAGATGCTCTCAAGGCAGCCGATAGCTCTGATGCGACCGGTATCTATCGAACCCGTCAGAATGCGACCACCTACACGCCGCCTGAAGGCGTTGACTGGGGCGGCGGGCCTTACTACTGGCGGATCGATGAGGTTAATACCGATGGAACCATCAGCACAGGCCGAATCTGGAGCTTTACCGTCGCCGACTTCATCCTCGTGGACGATTTCGAGAGCTATACCGACAATGACATAGACGGCGAAGCGATTTGGCAGCACTGGATCGACGGCTTCGGCGTTCCCAGCAACGGTTCGCAGGTGGGTAATCTGCTACCTCCGTATGCCGAGCAGGCGATCGTCAACAGCGGCGGTCAGTCCATGCCGTTGTTCTATGACAATACGGGCGGCGTGACGAATTCGGAAGCCGTGCTGACCTTGACCGCTCCACGCGATTGGACGCGGCACGGCCTGACGGACTTGGCGCTGTGGTTCCGTGGCTACCCGGACTCCGTCGGTAGCTTTGTCGAAGCTCCCGCCGGCACTTACACGATGACCGGCTCCGGCGCCGATATTACGGGACCCGCCGATGAATTCCACTACGCCTACAAGATGCTCACCGGCGCCGGCTCGATTGTCGCGCGGGTCAACAGCGTCCAGAACACACACAACTGGGCGAAGGCCGGCGTGATGATCCGTGAGACGCTAAATCCGGATTCGGCGCATGCCATGACGTTTGTCACACCGGCTCAAGGTGTGGTCTTCGAGTATCGTGTCAGTGCGGGCCAGAACAATGTGGGCGCCGCGGGACAGGAAACCGGAATCACGGCACCGCACTGGGTGAAATTAGAACGTGATGCGGCCGGCAACTTTACCGCTTCGCGTTCAGCAAACGGCACGACCTGGGAATCTGTGGGCGCCGCCCTTCACCAGAACATCCCCATGACGTCGAATGTTTACATTGGTCTGGCGCTGACCAGCCACAATGCCAGTGCGACGTGCCAGGCGGTCTTCTCGAACGTGACGACGACCGGCAATGTCAGCGGGCAGTGGGCGAATCAGGATATCGGCATCGCCAGCAATGCGGCTGAGCCGATGTACGTGGCGATAGCAAACAGCACCGGCGCGCCTGCAGTAGTGGCCAACGAAGATCGTGCTGCGGCGACGATCGATACCTGGACGGAGTGGCGTATCCCGCTACAAGCGTTTGCCGACCAAGGCGTGAACCTGGCCGATGTGGACAGCATCGCGATTGGGCTGGGTACCCAATCCGGTATCGCAGCCTCCGGGGGTTCGGGGACGCTGTACGTTGACGACATCCGGCTGTATCCGCCAGCTCCGGAACCCGAGCCGGAACCGGAGCCGGAACCAGAGCCAGAACCGGACCCGGAACCGCAGCCGTAAGTCGCCGTTCAGCCAGGAACCAGGATGAACATCCATCTGGGGCCTATACCTACTGGGTATGGGCCCCGTTCTTTTGAGTTGTCGATCGAGAAGCGGGCCCGTGCGGACAGGGAGCCATGTGGGGGCAGCCTATGCGCGGCTCAGAGCAGCCTGCTCGGCTGATGGGGACGGCTCGGGCGCTTTGCGAGGGGGGCAGAAACAGGGGCTGCGACCAGGAGTTCGATAGAAGAACCCCTGCCTGAAGGAGGATGACGAAACGGGGGGGACTTCGATGAATGTGTGAAAAACTCCCTGTTGCTCACGACTATCCCCTAAAGAAGACACCTGCTAACTCCGAAATAGTGACTGTTCTTTCAAAATAAGCGTTCGCCAGCAGATGATCGCGAGATTTCCCTTGACCGGGAGGCGGTTGATCCGGTATAAACAAAGAGCAGGTGGAGTTCGTGTTCGCACAAAGCCCGCCCCGAGCGACGGCCAGCGGGCGGGTCTCTGTGCGTTTCGGCTTCTGCGACAGAAGCTTGGAACGACAACGAACCGCTGATACTCTCGGAGGTGCACGTTTCGGATGTGAGGTTTTCACCCAGAACAGATTACCAACATTAGAAAACGAAAGGAGAGACCAAAATGTTCCGCCAACCATCCAAACAAACCTTGCTCGTTATGTTCGTCGCATTGTTGTTCATAACAATGCCGGTCCGTGCCATGGAGAACTTCAAAGTGTCCGAGCACGGAGGTGGACACCAGATCTGGTTCGAAGCCGAGGATTACGATGAACGCAATCCCGACACGGATCAGTACTACCCGGTTGTTGACGAGGCCGGTGCGTTCGGTCAGGCCATCACCCGAGCCGGGGGTGCCGGCGGCATGATTCGCTGGACATTCGATATCAGTCGAGCCGGCGGCAAGAGTGGCACCTGGTATTTCTGGGCCCGAATAATAAATCCATCTAATCAGTCTGACTACATGCTGGTGGAGGGCGACCCAGGTGACGCCGAGATTCCCACGGGCCCACCTTTTCCTGGAAGCGATGGAACCGCGCCGTTCGAGAATGCAGATGACCGGATTTTCGAACAAAATGTCGGACCTCCCTGGGGATGGTGGGGAAGGGCAGAAGGAAGCGCCAAAGAGCTTCAAGATGGCGAGAACACGATGTACATCTTTCACAGACAGGGCAATGATACCGTGTTCTGGGATGTCTTCATGTGGACCGATAGTGCCAGCTATACGCCCAACGACGCGGATTACGAAAGTGCCGTGATACCTCCTCCTCCCACATCCGCCTCCAAGCCCAGCCCGGCGGACGGCGCGCTCTACCTGGATACGTGGGCGAGCCTCGCCTGGGTGCCGGGTGAGACTGCCGCCTCGCATGATGTGTACTTCGGCGAGAATTTCGACGACGTCAACGATGACGCGGCGGATACGTTCCAGGGCAACCAGCCCGGGACATTCTTTGTTGTCGGCTTTCCCGGATTTGCTTGTCCGGACGGCCTCGTTCCAGGCACGACGTACTACTGGCGAATCGACGAAGTCGAGGCCGACGCGACCACGAAATACAAAGGCGACGTCTGGAGCTTCACCGTTCCACCGCAGAAGGCCTACAATCCAAACCCAGACGATGGGGCCAAGTTCGTTGCCACGGACGTGCCCCTCAGCTGGACGGTCGGTCTGGAAGCAAAGCTGCACCACGTCTACTTCGGCGACGATCGGGATGTCGTTGCCAATGCCGCAGGGGCCCTGCCCCAGTCGGACACAACCTATACTCCCGGCCCCCTTGCATTAGATACGGTGTACTACTGGCGCATCGATGAGTTCGATGGCGCCGCCACGCATACGGGTGACGTCTGGAGCTTCACGACACTGCCCGATATCGCGGTCACGGATCCTGATCTGGTGGGCTGGTGGAAATTGGACGAGGGCCAAGGCACAACCGCTCTTGACTGGTCCGGCCATGGCAATCATGGCGTCCTCGAGGGTGATCCGCAATGGGTGCCCGGCCAGGTCGGCGACGCGTTGGAGCTGGACGGCACTGGCGATAACGTTTATGCCGAATCCGCTGAGTTGCCCACGGCCGCCTTTACGCTGGCATTGTGGTTTAATTCGGCCGAGGGGATGGACGCAAGCAGCTCCCGGCAAGATCTCCTGTATTGGCAGGTAGGGAACGGGCGACCACACCTCACCTTCAATCGAAGCGGGACCGGAGAAATTGGCCTGTGGCCCAACGTGGGAGGGGACTTCGATGGTCCTCTGACCACGACTCGCTCCTGGGCCGCGAATACCTGGTACCACATCGCCGGGACGTTTGACGGAACCAGCTTCAAGATCTACGTCAATGGAAATCTGGAAGACACGGTCTCGCATCCGGGGGCGCACGAAGACGCCTCGGGCTTGCTGATGGGATGCCGGACCGGTCAACAAAACTACTTTACGGGTAAGATCGACGACGTTCGTTTGTATGGCAAGGCGCTGAGCGAACAAGAGATCGGCCAGGCCATGCGAGGAGACCCGCTGGTCGCATGGAATCCGAGTCCGGCCAACGGCTCTACTGTGTACATCGCAGATGCGACTCCGCTCACCTGGTCATCCGGAGATTTGGCGGCTGAGCACGATGTGTACTTCGGAATGGATAGGATCGCTGTTGCCGATGCCGATGCATCGGATACGACGGGCGTCTATCGAGGTCGTCAAAGTGGGACCAGCTACATTCCACCCGAAGGCATCGAATGGGGCGGTGGGCCCTACTACTGGCGGATCGATGAGTCTAACACGGATGGGACAATCGCCACAGGCGCCATCTGGAGCTTTTCGGTCTTGGACTTCATACTCGTAGAAGACTTTGAGAGCTATACCGATGATGACGCCGCCGGTGAAGCCATCTGGCAGCACTGGATCGACGGCTTTGGCGTTCCGGATAATGGTTCGCAGGTGGGGTATCTCCTGCCCCCGTATGCCGAGCCAACGATTGTTCATGGCGGCCGTCAGTCCATGCCGCTGCTTTACAACAACATGGCCGGTGTAGCCAACTCGGAGGCGACGCTGACGTTGACGGCGCCGCGCGACTGGACAGAACAGGAGGTCGCGGAATTGTCGATCTGGTTCCACGGCCTTCCGGCCTCGGTCGGCAGCTTTGTCGAAGGTCCCGTTGGCACCTATACGATGACGGCCTCCGGCACCGACATCTGGGGCACGGCCGACGAGTTCCACTACGCCTACAAGACGCTCACCGGCGCTGGCTCGATTATCGCGAGAGTCGAAAGCGTTGAGCTGACCGACGTCTGGGCGAAGGCCGGTGTGATGATTCGTGAGACGCTGGATGCCG
>Ga0209427_10002913_pt1 | contig 20100 bp, 16 predicted proteins | sample DeeMarSWOR136_30_FD_187465 | JGI IMG/M metagenome (GOLD analysis project Ga0209427, IMG submission 187465) | Marine sediment microbial communities from White Oak River estuary, North Carolina - WOR-1-36_30 (SPAdes) (version 2) | ecosystem: Environmental > Aquatic > Marine > Intertidal zone >...
CGATATGTGCTTGGGAGACACCAACCAGTTGGGCTAGTTGTTGTTGAGTGAACCCTGCTTCGGTTCTAAGCCTCTTAAGATGGGAACCTGTAAAAATCACTATTTATAACCCCTAGTTATTTTTTATGCATAGTAGATATCGCAAGATATATATTCAGAGCGTTTTATAAGCTTTGCCAAGGTGAAAACCCATTGAGGAACATACTGGTCGACCATTCCAAACATATCCCTATAGAAGAGCAAAGATTTGAAATTGTCGAAAGAAAAGGACTTGGACACCCAGACTCCATATGCGACGCCATAATGGATAACGTCTCTGTTAAACTGAGCAAAGAATACCTGGAAAAAGTTGGCACGATACTCCATCACAACGCAGATAAATCTCTACTGGTTGCGGGTGATGTAGAGCTCAACTTTGGCGGAGGAATGGTGAAGGAACCTATGCTTTTTATATTGGGTGATAGGGCCACTAGCGAAGCAAATGACATTTCAATACCTGTGGAGGAATTGGCTCTTCAAGCAGCCAAAGAATGGATAGGAAGCAATCTACACTTCGTCGATCCCGAAAAGCACATTAAATATCGAGTCGAATTAAAACCAGGCTCTCCCGAACTTGTTGACATTTTTAAACGGAAAGGCAAGGTGTTGGGAGCAAACGACACTTCAGCTGCTGTGGGTTACGCTCCTATGACCCGTCTTGAAAGAATCGTATTGAAAACAGAAAAATATGTCAACTCGCCAGCTTTTAAGAAGAAGTTCCCAGAGTCTGGAGAAGACGTAAAAATCATGGGATTGAGAAAGAACAATGATTTAAACTTGACCATTTCGATGGCTTTTGTCGACCGATATATAGAAAACGAAAAGGAATATTTCAGAAGGAAAAGCGAGATTCTTGAAGACGTACGGATGTTCGTGAAGACTAATGTGACTTTTGATGGAGTCAGTGTTGACTTGAACACGTTAGATGTTGAAGGTCGAGGCGTCGGTGGCGTTTATTTAACCGTGATAGGCACAAGCGCGGAGAGTGCTGATTCAGGAGAGGTTGGCAGAGGTAACCGTGTCAACGGTGTAATACCTCTAAACCGTCCAACATGCTCTGAAGCTGCGGCGGGCAAAAACCCTGTCAGTCACGTTGGAAAAATATACAATCTTTTGACACATCACATTGCCAATAGCGTCTATGAGCAAGTGCCTGGACTTGAAGAGGTTTACATATGGTTACTTAGTCAAATTGGTAAGCCTATTGATCAGCCGGCGATTGCCGCTGCCCAAGTAGTTTTGCAGTCTGGAAATTCTTTGGAAAGTCTGCAGAAAAGCATAGCGGAAGTTATGGATGCAGAGTTAGCAAATATCGATAAGTTTACGATGGACCTAGCTTATGGGAAGATTTCAATTTGCTAGATGATCAAGAAACATTGCTTCAGGATCATTAGCTACATTCTAGCCTATTATCAAAACGTGTTAGATGCGGTAATCCTTGTAACACAAAAAAAGCATTGTTTATTTTCAGCCTACTTTTTCAGAGAAAATAATTTTCCCCTTAACTGATAAGGGCAAAAGAAAGAGAGAGGGATTTCAGCGGATTTTCTTTTGAACTATTAGTTCTTTGGCTCTTGTCTCTATGAATTCTGTAACTTTTTCTTCACTATATTTTTTGGCTTCTTGCTGTCTTTTCAGATTTGTTCTGATTGTTTTGAGAACATCTTTCACATTAAAGGGTTTTAGTATGTAAGAGTCTGCGCCCTTGTTTACGGCTTCGATGGCATTCTGCAAAGATGGATAGCCTGTAACAATTATTTTAATCATTTTCGGCGTAGTATCTTTCATTTTAGTAAGTAGTTTTGTTCCTTCCAAGTCGGGTAGTCGGATGTCTATTAACGCTAGGTTGAAAAATTTCTCGTTCGACTTTTTTATAGCCTCTTTTCCATTTTTCGCTGTTTCAACATTGTATCCTTTATCTTCTAATATGGTAGTTAGGACTTTCCTTACACTTTCATCGTCGTCAACAACAAGAATTCTGGCGTTTTCCCCCATATTTTTTCACCTCCTTTTAATTTAGATCTGATAGGGATGATTACTGTGAATGTAGTTCCTTTGCCCACAGTACTTTTTACAGAAATGTTGCTTTCATGAGCCTCTACAATACGTTTACAGATGGGCAACCCTAATCCCATTCCTTTCGCCTTTGTTGTGAAAAGAGGCGTCCAAAGTTTCTCCAAAACATTTTTTGACATGCCTGTTCCTGTGTCAACGAGGGCTATTTCTAAGTTGCCATTTGTTTCTTTACTTGTAATAGTCAGCTTGCCGCCTTCAGGCATGGCATCGATTGAGTTTTTAATGATGTTAACAAAGACCCTTTTCATCTTTTGTGCATCAATTCTAATTTTGGGCTTGCTGCGAGTTAAATCTAATATTGTGATGTTTTCGGGAACTTTTACAAGGGACAAGGCTTCCTTCATAACTAGTTTAGGAGAAACCTTGGTGAGTTCAAGTTGCTGTTCTCCCGAATACTCCAAGAGATCGTTTACGATTTTATTTGAGTATTCTATGTCTTTTTCAATGAGCTCCAGCATTTCCCTCGATTTCTTATCCGCTTTTGAAGCTAGCTTTGATTTCAAGTAATATGTGGCGCCAGCGATGCCAGTCAACGGATTACGCAGGTCATGACCCACCATTCCAGCTAGTTCACCTATAGCTGCTAATTTTTGAGCCTTGAGCAACTTTTCCTGAGATTTCCTCAATTCCCGAGTTCTTTCCTCCACTTTCAACTCAAGCTGTTCAGCATCAGCCTTCAACTGCTCCTTAGCCTCATTTAAACGATGGATGAGCTGAGCGTTTTCTATTGCCACAGCAGCTTGATGGATGAAAAGCTCCAGCGGAGCTAAAGATTCTTCAGTAGGCATCCTCCCATCCAACGGATCATCTACGCTTAATATGCCTACAATACGTCCATCAGCTAAGTGAAGCGGAGCATAAAGCAAGTCTTGTGGATCCCAATCAACCATTTCCTCTGGCGAAAGCTTGCTTGGAATAGTGCCATCAGAAAATTTTCTTCTAACCCAAGGGTCACTCCATGGAAGGTAGTAAAACTCTCCAATTTTAAAGCGTTCGTAGTCAGGGCCAAAGCGTTCTTGCCATACTTCGCCAAGTGGTTTGTTTTTCCATAAGGACTCGATTTCTTTATCTGTTAAACCTGCAGTTACTATGTCTTTGAGGTTAGTTATCTCCATTTTTTCGTCTCTGACAGAAAGGACAACTCTGCGCCACCCAAGTTCTCTAATCGCTTCGGCAATTGTTTGGAGTCGTTGGTGCAAATCTGTAGAGCTGATTATTTTAGTTGAACTCTTCATCAGTAAAGCCAATTGGTTGGAACGCTTTTCAATTTCTCTTCGTTTTTCTAAGTTGCTGATTGCGGTTGCGGCATGCGAAGCTAAGGCTTGCAGCAACGTCGCATCCTTTTCATTAAAGGCTCCCAATTTCTTGCTCTCTACGTTTAGGACTCCGAGAGTGTTCCCTTCTATCTCAACTGGAACAGCAAGTTCTGAATGAATGCCGGGAACACCTTGAACATAATCTTTGTCTTTTTTTGTATCAAGAACAAGAACAGGGTTACGCGTGTTTGCTGTTCTAACGGTGACCCCCTTTTTTGTTCCATCTAAGGGCAGTTCTAAATATAGTGGTGAGGGATACCCACGTTGGCATTCAACTCGAAGTTTACCTTTGTCTATTTTTAAGAAGGCTGCATGTTCAAAGCCTAACGTTCGCTCCATGGCGTCGAGGGTCAGTTCATAAGCTTCGTGAAGGCTGTTCGCGGAGTTTAGCTTTCTGCCAAAAAAGTCTAATGCACAAAGCCTTTCTTCCATTATTTCCCTTGTGCATGCATGTATCCCAATTCTTTTAGTGTCTTTTCTTTCTGTAGTATCCCCTTCATCTCTTCTCGAAGCCTTGTTAGATTCTTTTAAGCCTCTATTTCCATTTCCTCGCATTGAATAATCTCCTTCAGAGGGTTTTCTTTGCTTGTCAATCTTTTCTTTTCGACAAAATTTCGTTTAACCTCTATTACATACTCAGTAAATGCGAAATCTGTGGATCCGCGTGGCTCGAAAATCCCTCCTACCTTCTCATGAAGGCTTTTCATAATTAGAATTTCAAGAAAATCTGCTCCTGATCCGAAAATTTTTTCAATTGCATCCGCAAAATTGCCGATTTTGTTAGGGATTTCCTTTTTCTTGATGTTGAAGTTCTTTTTTAGGTGAAAGTAAATTGCTTGTCTTGAAGATTCTCCTAGCGATGATAATCCTTCATCAACTGCCTGGAGAAGAAGCTTTTCGAAATCGCGTTTGAGCAATAGTAGTTCCTCTAAACGAATAGGACGAATTAGTAAAATCCTCTACGAAAGCGTATAAATCGATTATGAATATATGATTTTGATTTCAGATTTGTCAGGTTTAATAGTGTAGTTGAATTGCATTTTTAGTGATTTTCTGTCATCAGGGGTAACGGTTGTTTATTAGCGAAACATAAACTTTATTAAGTATTGCGATAGACGACAAGTTAGAACGAGGTCAAGAGAATGGGCGGAACCTCCGAACGAGAATATAGAGAAAAACTCCGCAAAATACAAGAAAAACTACACAAACGAATAGAAGACATTCAGAAAGATGTAAGGAAAATCGAAAAGATCAAAGTAGAAGCACTGAAGAAAGCTGAAGACTTGCGACGCTCTGCCGACAAGGAGATAAACAAGATAGAGGAAAACATCATAAAGTCAAAGGACTTGGCATCAGAATCAAAGGAAAGATTACGCTCAGAAGTGGCCATGTTAAAAAACGAAAGTGAAGGCAACTATGTACAAGTCAGAAGACAAATAGCTGAAAGCATTGTACCTGTTGTAGCATGATACTGCTGTATCAATTTCTACAGAGTTGTCACTGCTATTCAAAGGATATTCTCAGAGAAAACATTCCAAGACCTATCTTCTTAAGTAGCTTATCCAAGCGTCTGGGTTTTGGTATTTTACTTGCAAGTGGTTTTTCCAGAAGGCTTTTGCAAGGGTTATGAAGTCTTTTGATGACAGTTTGCTGCTCATATCTTGACACTGAATAAACAATACAATTCTTGACAATTTAAGCCAAACTGCAATATTCTCAATATTTCAAAAACGGGAATATATGTTACAGCCACAACACAGAACAAGGAAAAGACTGCCAGAATATTCTTATGGAAAAATGTTTCACAAAGCCTTTATGTATCATTCAATAACTTTCATTCCCCTCAAAAAAAAGGGTGTCAGAGGCTTCAAGCCAATAAAGGCAAACTTTCTCTAATTATAAGAACTTGTGATAATTTCCAACATCGAAAGCAAAGCCTTACAAAGCCTTAAGATAATAGACTATTTACATTTCAAATATTGCTTCTTGCTTCATAAGTATGATATTGCTTAAGCCAGAAGTTGGTGCAAGCGCAAAGCGCGAAGGGGTGCATTTCCAGCTTCTTTGGGATACACTCATACCCTATTTAGGGTGCGCGCGCACATGTGGTTCGCTAGTGTTCTTTTATGAACCCAAAAAAACTGTAAGCTAATGCTTTGAAGAAATGTTGATGGGAGTAGACGAACTGAAACTTGAGCTAAGCGTGATTGCTATTGTTCTAAGCTACGTAGAAGTTTACGACTTTCTCCATTTTTCTTGTAGGAAGCCAGCCATTTTTCTTGAGTTCTTCGATCACTTTTGCGATTTTGGGTTCAACGTTTGCTGCGCGCGCAATGTCTGACAAAGTCACTATGCCGACAATTCTACCATTTTTCATTACTGGGAGCTTCTTGATGTTTTTACTGAGTATAAGTTTAGTCGCATCCTCTACAAACATGTCAGGTCCTCCTACAATTATGGGCTTGGACATAATTTCCGAAACCTTGGTTTTATCCGCGTCTTTGGATTGTGCCACAACTCTCTTTAAAACATCCCTTTCTGTTATTATTCCCACAGCTTTTCCTCTGTCAGCCGCAATTAAGCATCCAATGCCGTGTAAATTCATTAGAACTACAGCGTCCCTAACTGCTGAATCGGCATCAATGCATACAACATTTTCAACCATTATTTCTTTAATGTCCAATCTAAATTCCATCCAAAAAGCAATGTCACAATTTCTAACGTATAATTCACTGTGTGTAGATGAGGATTACACTCAAACACACTGAAGTTAGCTTGGACTTGTCACCGAATTCAATGATACAACTCTTTAGAAAACGCAAGTAGCAGACTTGATGTATTTGCGGAAAACTTGTTCTCTATGCTTTAATAGGAGGAATTGCGTTCTATAATGCCGCTAAAAAGAAGGCTCACAGCAAAGATGTTGATTCAAGAGGTCATCCTCGAAAACTTCATGTCCTACGAATACGCTAGGATACCCTTTAAATCAGGCGTAAACGTGATCTGTGGGCCAAACGGCGCCGGAAAGTCATCCATACTTTTAGGCATATCAATAGCCTTAGGTCAGTCTTACACCGAACGCTCAAGAAAATTGAGCAACCTTATAAGATGGAGTAAAGACCAGGCGCGAGTAACAATCGTCTTGGACAATTCACCAAAAAAAGGCAAGCGCCCAGCTAAAAAATTTGACAAGAACCAAATCTTCCTAACCCGCGTGTTGAGGCGGGATGGCAAATACTGGTTTGAGCTTGACAACCAGGCTGCAACAAAAAGACATGTTGAAAGAATGCTCCAAAAATTCAGTGTTGACCCCGACAATCTTCTCATTATTATGCATCAAAACATGACCGAACAGTTCACAGTTCTTTCCCCTTCAGAAAAACTTAGAACAGTAGAAGCGGCTGTCGGATTGGAACCCTACCGTAGAAATGTCTTGCAAGCAAAGAAAAAGCTGAGCCACATATTAAGCGAAGAGGAATCTGTAAGCAAGCTTCTCGAATCAGCAGAACAAACCCTGAATTATTGGCGAGAACAGTATGACCGCTACCAACAGAAAAAGCAATTACAGATAAAGAGACGATTCTTGGAAAGGGAACTCGCATGGGCTGAAGCTTCTAAAAAAGACGCTGCAATGAACGAATTGGAAAATCAAATCAAAACACAGGAAAACAAACTCAAACAAATCGAAAATAACACAGCAAAAGTACAAACCACCTTGACAGGACTACAATCAAAGCTAGAGCAATCGAAAGCATATTGGCAGAAACTCTTTCAAGAGCGTCTTTTAATAGAAAGAGAAAAGGCGAAAAACGATGGCTTCATTTCTTCAAGAAATGAAGCCATCGAAGAAATGCGTCAACTAGTGGAAAGCAACAGCGAAAAGCTAAACGAATGCACAACCATGATTGAACAACTAGAAACAGCAATTAACACACAACAAAATTCGAACAACTATGCAGTAAGATTGATGGAGATAAAAAGTGCATACAAAAATCTTGAAAACACTTGGACACAACAGCTTAATCAAAAAAGTGAGAACTTTAAAGCACAGCTAGATAGCTATAATGAACAGCTTGAGAAGACTGACAAAAATCTTTTGGAAACACAACAGAAAACACAACAAATAACTAAGGAAATTGATGACTTCACTAACCAAGCCATAGACGCCAAAATCAACAACGCCTTACTGAACTATCAGGGGCAAACCATCAATAAGAATCTAGGAAAACTTCGCAGGGAATTAAAAGCCAAAGTAGGGGAATATCAAGAAGCTTTAGAAAAAGCAGAAAAAACTGGTTCGCAAATAGCGTCCACAAGAACTACAAACGAAATCTTAGACGAAATCCGGTTAATTGATGGTCATCTCGTAGCCCTTGCAGACGTCTCAGAAGACATTGAACGCATGTACGAGTCTTACTCCAAACTCTATCTTGACTTAAAAGAGAAAGCACAGACAGTTGCTGAAAACCGAGAAAAAACTTTGGAAGAGGTCAATGCTCGCATGGTAGCGTGGCAAACAGTCATGCAAAGCCTTTTGGACTACGTAAACCTTCAATATCAAAGGATTTTGTCACAAGCTCAGGCAGTAGGTGACATTCATTTGACCAATGAGCACGATATAGAGGCTGCAGGGTTAGAGGTGCTTGTGGGCTTCAAGGGCGCTCAACCAGTTCCCTTAGACGCTTACACTCAAAGTGGAGGGGAAAGAAGCATGGCAACAATGAGCTTCCTCCTAGCCTTACAGCAACATGTGCAGTCTCCTTTCCGTGCAGTCGACGAATATGACGTCCACATGGACCCAAAAAACCGCGAAACAATCACAAGCCTCCTCGTAGAATCGGTCGAAGGCTTGAACTCGCAATATTTGATAATAACGCCAAGCCAGATTACCTTCGCAAAGCCAGACATCCACATCATAACCGTACAGAATGTTGAAGGCGCATCCACAGTAAAAGAGACAATATAGAAAGCAACATATTTAGTATTTTCTTTTATCACATTTCCACATAACTGTATAAAACCAAATCATTAAATAGAACTTCAGATATCTATTAATTGTAAAACAAAAGTTGAGCTAAAGCTGGGAGAAATGATATCGGCACTGTCTGCAAATTTTTTCAGGATAAAGCCAAAAAACACTTACAAAGCAACTAAGCTAGGAGTAATGATTTTTCTTGCATCTATAATGACATTTTCCTCTTTACAACCCGCACACAGTGGCACATTTGCAGTGAGGATTGCATGCGACTTAAATGGTGATGGAAAATGTGACATCGAAGATGTTATAATTGCTGCTAATGCTTTCGGTTCTTACCCTGGTGAACCGAACTGGAACCCAAATGCAGACGTGTACTTTGACCTGAAAATCGATATACGAGACATAGCTATGGTAGTCAAATGCGCATTTTCGTCGAACGGCAGAAAAATCGACGTTTGGATAAGCGACTCGGCAGCTCAGAGCGGACAAGGCATAAACATGACAGCAGATCTTGTGCTCCCCCAGACAGAGATAACGCTGTCTGCTAAAGCAACTGAAAATGGCGAACCTGTACCCAACAAGAAGGTGACTTTTGAAATACGTGGTCCTAGAGGCGAACAGGGAAAATTGTGGTCAGTTTTACAAGTTGATACAGCCAATACAACAGGTTCTGCAAATGGAACAGCTACTGTACAGTTTAGAATGCCATGGACAGGTCATAATGCAGAAGAGATGATAGGAGAATGGAGTGTCAGGGCTTCAGTTGCCTTTGAAAACGAAACTGTAATCGACTTTTTACCCTTCGATTACGATTACTTCTTACATATTTGGAGTGTCGAGACTGACAAATCTGTATACAACAAGTGCGATAACGTAGAGATAACAGTAGCGTATGGAACCAAATCTAAGAGAGCATATGACGTAACAATGTACGCAACCATAGCCGACGAACCAGGCATCCCATTAGGAATTGCTTATGTAGCAACCACGGTCGGTGGCGGCGAACTGGGCCACTACGAGAATTTCACTGAAACAGTAACTATATACATTCCGTTTTTTGCCTCAGAAGGCGAAGCAACAATCCGCGTTAGCTTTGTCTTCGGACAACCACATGATGGTGGAGCAGCAGCAGGACAAGAAGTCACAACAACCATATTGATACTGCCCGGGACTCCCGATGATCCTTGGTTCTTCGAACCATAGCAACAGGCATTTTTGGAGTTTCCCAATTCACGAATAGTTGCTCACTGGAATGGAAGAAACATATTAAAAAGCATGTGACTTTAGAGTAGATAGCGGTTTGAGTTAAAGAGGCTATCTGGTTGTCAACGAATAGGCATAAGAAACGGCTTGGCAAAGAGCAACTTGAACGCATCATTGACCTATGTCACTCTCTTGAAGGGAGAAGTCTAGATCCGTTCTTAGTGGACATAGACAATGTACTCTCAATCATTCATAAGTACTTTCCAGAATGGAAAAACCCTGAAGAACTCTGCTTAGACGCAGAAGCAGTACATCAAATAGCTTCAGCGATTAAGCTTCAAAGCGAATGGATAAAACATCGCTCCACATCCCTTTACACAGACCCTTTCTTAATAGAAGACAAACTCAGAAAATTGCCCAAAGAAGAAATAGGCACAATATTTCTCAAATCTTGGCATCCTGTAGTTGAGCTTGAACAAATTTCTCCGGCCAGCCTAGAAGAGGCTATTAAATATTGGAAAAGCTTGGTTCCACTGGATGAAAGATGGCAAGAACTTGGGGGGTTACATGTAGAGACTGGAACTGCAACACGAGAAGAATTGCTGAAACAACAGATTATAGCTGAAAAAGAGTTTTCTAAAGAGTTGGAGAAATTCTGGGAAGAACTGAAGCAAAAGGCAATGGGCAAAGATAAAATTGAATACTGGGACTTCGTGGGCACCGAAACCTACGAAGAAACAGTAAGACGCGCCTACATGACAAGTTTTCTCGTTACATATGGGTATGCAACGTTGGAAGTTGACAGATTAGAAGAAATAATTTACATTATACCTTTCAAAACTCCCATTCCCATGCCAGAAGCCAAACAGGCAGTTTCCCTCCCCATATCCATAACCATAGAAGATTGGAAAAACTGGAAGGAACGTGTAAAAAATTGAGGAAAAAAACCTTTTACGCCACCCAACTCAAGCATGCAACCCACATGCTTTTCTTTAAACACCACAGAAAGCCGGGAGTGAAAGGCTGGGAGTTGAGGAAAAGGCTTGGATCAGATTATCCGAAAATCTTAGCTTTGCTTAACCGACACTTGGAAAAATTGGACTTGCAGGTGAAGACGGTTTTTGAAGAAGAAAAACCCTCCGAAAAACCAACTGGAGCACAATTAGATAAAGCACGTTTTTACATAACTCTCAGCGGGACTCTCACACCGAAAGAGACAAAAATGATGGGGTGGCGCATCGACGACATAGCAGGCCTCGCAATAACCATTTCCACAATAATCGCGAAAAAAGGAAAAGTTGCAAGAGAGGAAGTGAAGCAACTATTACGTGACAAGTTGCCGGGCTGGAGGGTTGATTTCAGTCTAGATAGGTATATCCGAGCAGGCTACATAGACCAAGACGAAAAGGGGCAGCTTTATCTTGATTGGCGGACCAGAGCTGAAATAGACGAAAAAACTTTGATAGATTTGCTCGTGGCGAAATAGCTAAAGCTTGCTTATTGGCTCAAAAAATGGACTAAAGACTGTGCAGTCACTGCCTAAACAAGAAGTTTATTGCTTCAAATTCTTGGATAAAAGTCAACCCTTTCGGAGTGGTTTTGTAAACTCCATTGTCGTTTACAATCATGCCGTTTCGGTTGAGAAGCTTCAAGTAGAGTACCAGCTGGGAGTGGCTTAGCCTTGCCTTGTACATTATGTAGGTTTTCTTCTTTCCGCCTTTAGCTGTTTTTAGAATTTCAGCAATTATGTCATGACGGTCTCTTCTAAGAGAAGGAGCTGTTGGTTCCTCCTCTTCCAAAATCTCTGAAACTAATTCTTCCCTTTTCTCTTGAAGTTCTTTGACGATGGAAAAGCCCCCTCTCCCTATGGCTGTAGGCTTCTCAGAAAATTATTTCTCTGCGTGCGTAATAAGGCTTCACGTCATTTAATTAAAGTATCATGTTAAATGCGCTAGAGCTGGTAATTTTTTCTTGCATTATTAATACTTGCATGAATGTTGAATATGGTTATATTCTCTTCTAATATAGATCAAATACCGCACCATAATAAACGAAATTAAGTAATCTACCGCATGATTTTCTTATATTTTTCAAAAATTTTTCGCAATTCTTTTACTGGATTTAGAGAAATGTCGACCCTTAAATTGATAAGGGGCTGTGTTTTTTCCTGCTTGTTGTTTGCTACTAACAGCACGGCTGAAAGCTTGCCTCTTTTATCTCCGCCGGCTTCGTCTCCAGCTTCCAATGCCTTTAGAATACGTTCGGCAAGTTCGCCTGTGGAGTTTTCAAATGTTTTCTTCATAGCTTCTAAGACTTGTTTTCCAACGAGCATGTTTCCAGCAACTATAAAATCTCTGCCCTTGAGGTGTCCTTTCCAAGGAATATTTTCTTTGCCGGTGAAAGCAGCAGTCCATCCTTCTTCATCTATAATAATTACTTGTCTTGTTTCTCTTTCTGAATCTTCTTTCAACATGGCTTCTAGACAGGTTTGGGGAGAAAAGCCTAGCTTTAAGAGTTTCAATCCCTTGATGCCATAGTTGATGTTTGTGTTGGCTTGAGTAGCTATGGCGCCGATATTAGCTTCGACATAGGAAACTCTATTTCCTACAGCTGGTGCTGCAGTGGAGACACCGACACCTAAAGACCGTGTTGTTAGGCATCTGGCAACTATGGAAAACGTCATGGTTCAATCACCCAAGCATTTCTCAATATCTCTAGAAAGAAGGAGGTTGGCCTTTGCTTTTTTCGTCCCAGAATTGTCTTGTCCGTAAATATTGGATTTTGGCTTTCAAAAGGTCCATGTAAAAATCGTCTTCGTTGGGGTGCATCCTTCCCAGTATTCTAAAAGCCGTTTCAGGACCCACACCTTTAACCCGCAAAGCCACAACAGCCTTCTTGCCATAACTTAGAATAAGATCTGCAGTTCGCCGCGAATATATCAAATCGTCCAATTCCTCGGGAGTTAATTTCTTTCCTTCTCGTCTCTGTTTCAGCAAACCACGCAAAACCTCAGGATCCTGTCTTTGCATCAGTTTTGCAAGCAGCCCAGAGCCACACTTTGTACATATTAGCTTTTCTGGCAGGTCGCGAACTCGTTTTTCTTTGATTAGACCGCCGCATGAAAGGCAGAGAAGTCTCACTTTTCTAGCCAACATTGACTTCTTCATACGCTCTATGTTACTAAGAACAACATGTTCCGGAGCCACCAACTCTGCAACTTCGGAGTACTTGGCGAAGATGTGGTAGGCTAAGGGTGTAGGTTTTTCCAGTCTAAGAATTGTGCTGACCTTCACTTTGCCTTCTCCGATGTTTTTCATTATTTTCTTAACAGTCAGAATGTCAACTTTCTCAACCATTGCCTCGCGAATAGTTTCGTCGTAAATGGGCGTTTTCTTGAACCGCGAAGGAAGCTCTGCCATCCTCTCGGGACTCATGGTCTTTCCCCTCGGCAAGGCGCCGAAGCGTTCGGCGACAAACTTCATTTTATAAGAAAAAGGAAAACGCGCTTCCACATAGCCATTAAAGGCTTTGTCAACATCCTTGGACGATAATTTGAAAAGGAGTTTTGAAACTTTGTCCAATGTTTTTTCTTCGACTTTTCGAGGTGTCTCAATCAGTATGCGGTATCCATCGTTCCACCAACCCATAATGAGCTCTTGATCGGAGAGAATTGCGTCAAAAATGCTGCCCAAAGTCCGGTTGACAAGCTCTCCGAAGCATGCGTGAACTACGATGTATTTGTCGAAGGCTTCCAGAAGTATGTGGTTGTTTGTGGGGAGAGGTAAATTTTCTTTCAAAAAGGCGTCTATCTCTTTAGCTGGTTCAAGAAGAGCAGTTTTCTCTACCTTAAGCTTTTTGGCAAGTCTTTCTGCTGTCACCTCGATACTTCCACCCTCCTCCTTTAATTCCTTTGCAATTTCTTCTCTCAACTTACCAACTTCCTTAGCCAAGTCAAAGGGTATGGGAATCATTTCGCCGTCCCATCCTGGTATGGCTGCGAATTTGTCTTCCGACGGGATTACGTAGACTGTGTCTGTTTCGTCCTCTATTTGTACAATACGCCACACTTTGCCTCTGCATATGAAGCTTAAGCCTAAGCGGACTCTGAGAGCCATGAACTCGTCGCCCAGTGTTCCTATTCTCCGATCAGAGAGTATGTCAACTATGGGATAGCGCTTTTCATCAGGAATCATGGAAAGATTTCGATAATAATACTCCCGCGTTCGCCTAGTTTTCTTCAAAGCTTCGCCTTCTATTTTGGCTTCTCTTAAAATATCTAGGTAATTGGCAACTTCTAAAAGCTTGGCTTTCGAAAGATTTCTAAAAGGATAGGCACGATGAAAAATCTTCAAAATCTCGTCAATTGTAATCGTTCGTTTGTCCATGAGAACTCCAGCAATTTGATGTGCCGCTACATCTAAAGCGTTTTCATGAATCAAGATGGGTTCAAGTGATCCTTGGCGAGCCCTCTGTACCGCAGCTAAAGACTCTAAAACGTCTTCGGAAAATGCTGCAACAATAATACCTTTCGATACCAAATCTAAACGATGACCGCTCCGACCAACCCTCTGAATTAGACTACCGACTTGTCGTGGAGAAAGATATTGAACCACCAAGTCTACTTGCCCGATATCAATGCCTAATTCCATGGTACTTGTGCAAACTATAGCCTTCAAAATGTTAGCCTTGAACTCGTCTTCAATTAGCTGCCTCTCTTCTCTGGACAAGGAACCATGATGCACTGCAACATCGTCCGTGAGCAAACTAAACCTGTGTCCTAGCATTTCAGCATTGGTTCGGCTGTTAACAAAAATAAGCGTCGATGTATGTTTCCTCACCAAATCAAGTATACGTCTAATTCTCGCTGCAGCTTCTGGCGCCGTTCTTAATTTCTGAGCTAAGTCAAAGTCAGGATCGGTGGGAGTTGGATACTCGATGGTATATGTGTAGCCTTTGGGCAGTGAAACTTCCACAATCCTAATTGGTCTATTTGTACCTGCGACAAATTTAGCAACCTTCTCCGAGTTTTCCACAGTAGCCGACAAACCCATTCTTTGAAAGTCCTTCCCAACAAGTTCAAAAAGCCTCTCCAGAGCCACAGAAAGTTGCACTCCACGCTTATCAGTTGCCAACTCATGCACTTCATCAACTATCACACAGCATGTGTGGCTTAGATGTCTTTGCATTCTGGAACCAGGTAAAATAGCTTGCAGCGTCTCAGGCGTAGTAACAAGCATATCAGGCGGATGGATTGCCTGTTTTCTGCGAATTGTGGGTGTTGTGTCGCCATGGCGAACTTGAATAGAAAGGTCAAGCTTGGACGCCCAATAGGACATGCGTTTTATCATGTCACGGTTTAAAGCTCGAAGAGGAGTTATGTAGAGAACTGAAATCCCTTGTCGCTTCTGTTCCTTGAGGATTTTGGAGAACATAGGAAGGATAATTGCCTCTGTTTTGCCACTTCCAGTTGGAGCAACTAAAAGAACGTTTTCACCTTTTAAAACAAAAGGAATAGCCTTTACTTGGGGTTCTGTAGGTTCAGAGAGCCCTAATTCTTCTAAAACATTTTGAACAGGCTTTGCTAACATTTTGAAAACTTGGCTTCTTTCCTTCACGCCAGAAACCTAAACGTTAGAAATGACATGCACACTGATAATCTTTTAGCATAGAAAAACAACTCTCACAGAGAGCCTCTAGGATATATTAAAGGATATTCGAAGCTTCGAACTAGGCTGTGTTTAAGGTTCCGAAGGCGCAGTTACATAAGCCCAAACAGTTACTAACAGTACAGTCAAAAAGGCACCGGCGAATCCTGAAAGAACCCACTCCAATCCGATTGATGGAAAGACCAACGTAGTGAGCCATGGTATAACGTATTTCGCTGTGAAATTAGCTACAATTCCCGCAATAAAGCCTAGTAACCCGAACATGGCGAATATTCTTATTCTATCACCCAATCTAAGTCACCTTGAGTTAACATACTATAAGGGAACCCCTTTTTAGACTAACTGACACGAAACTGTGTATAACAGCAAACAAACCTCGCTTCTCTTTTAATGCGGAATTTAAAGCTCAAAACATTTTGGAATTGCCCTATACTGCCACGTATATACGTAGGTGTTTAGCGCATAATAACAATGTAAAAGTACCTTTTTTACATCCTCCTCTTTCTTTAGGAGGTAAACTAAATTATGTCAGAAAGATTTGCTAAACGATGGGAGGAATCCCCTAATCAGCAACCATTTACATTGCGAGTTAAAGACGCTTTGAAACCACCAGGCCCACTGAAGCCACGACTTGACACGGCTATTCGACGCATCGAACTTCAAGTTCAACGGCTTGATCAAGCTGGTGAACGCTTCTCAGAACGCGACAAGAAAATTTTCGCTAGAATAGTTGATGCCTACACGAAACATGACATGGCCAGGGCTAATGTATTCGCAAACGAGCTTGCTGAAATAAGAAAGATGGAAAAAATGATAATGCATGGACGACTTGCTCTTGAACAAATTGCTCTGAGACTAAGGACAGTTTCCGAACTAGGTGACATTGTAACAACCCTTGCGCCAGCAGTTGGCGTACTACGTAGCGTAAAGACTGGAATGTCAGCAATATTTCCAGAAGCCGAAAGAGAACTAGGACAAATAGGAAACATGTTGAACGGAATAATGATTGACGCTGGACAAAGCACAGGATTGACAATAAACTTTGAATCAGCAAACGAGGATGCTCAAAAGATTCTTGCAGAAGCGTCTTCAGTAGCAGAACAGAAGATCAAGGAGAAATTCCCCGAGCTACCTACAGGCATACCAGAAGTTGGAGAAAAGACTTCCACCGGCACCACTTAGGCATACGAAGAAAGCAGGTGATTTACTATGTCTGAATCGACATCCAACCTTTTTACCTATCTTGGCAAGCCTGTAAAAGACGAATACGGCCACATCGTGGGAACCATGGCGTCTTTCCTGGTTACGCCTGGAGGAAGAATAAACGGGGTATTCATAGAGCACGGGGACGGACATATTAGGCAATATTCAAGCGATCAGATAAAGACAGAGAACGACGAAGTTGTGTTATTCTCACCTCTAAAAATGCAAGCCAACAATTTCTGTAATCAAATACCGCTCCTTTGGCGGAAGACACAAGCGATAAAAGATTTGAATGAAAAGAAGAAAATCCCCGAGGATATGTACGGCGATTTATACTCCAGCTTTGAAGGCGCTTTAAACCAGCTTAAGACAGAGGCAGAAAACACAATTGCAGATGTTGAGAGGGAAGTCGAAAAATGCACTCAGCGAGTTAAAGAGCTCAATTCAGCTTTAATTAATCTGGAAATTGAACGAGAAATAGGACAAGTCGATGAGGAATCTTACCAGGCTGCCATAGACATGGTGAAAGAAGGTATTAAACGGATTAACGCCGAAAAGAACGACTTCGATACGCTAAAAAGCAAACTGTCCAATATGCTTCTAGGCGAAACACAAGAAGAAACGGTTGAAGAGAAAATCGAAGAAAAAGCAGAAGAGCAAGAAGAAGTAGTTCCTGAACCAAGCAGCGAATCCCTAGACACTTCGCTTCCAGAACCACCTGAATCCCCTGAACCTACAGGGGAATCCCCTGTTGTAGTGTACGTGAAAAACGCAGATCAACAAAGTCCTTAAAACACGAAAAGGCGGGCGGAGGGAAAGAAACATTCGAAATTTCTTTAATTCACAACCTCCACCCCTCGACGAAGTTATCGTGAAATCTATTCGAAAACTGAAAATCCAACACTCTAAGCTGGAACAAGTTCATATAAGACTCCGTGAAAGAGACAAAACTCTTTTCCACGCATGTGCCTTCGCGTTAGAAAAAAACAATAACGCCCGCGCAACGATGTGCGCTAACGAACTTGCAGAAGTTAGAAAGCTAGTAAACCTACTTTCTCAGACGCAAATTGCTATAGAACGGATAATTCTCAGATTGGAAACTATCAAAGAACTCAGCACCATAATGATCGATCTCAAGCCAGCATTAGGCGCCCTCAAAAATGTCACATCTAACTTGGTTAACATAATGCCTGATGTTGCTTCTGAACTAGACAATGTTAACAGCAGTATACAAGAAACTCTCACTGTAACCAAGTTTTCGTCCGAACCACCACAAATCATACAAACCAACCTAAGGTCACCTGGAGCACAAGAAATTCTAAAGGAGGTCAATACGGTTCTAGAGCAAAGATTAACTGACCAGCTTCCCGAACCGCCCGCCTCGGAAGTTATGCCCGAAGCAGAGCAGCCGGAGCGAATTAAGGAAATGGTTGCTTTGGCTGTTGGATGCCCAGAATCCAGCGGAGAAGAACGGAAAGAAACGTCCGAAGCATTTCTTTCCATTAAAGATTTAAAAATGCAAAGCATCTCCCTCAGGATTCAACATTCTGAGTCCCTTGAAGATAAGTTATTGGACTACATCAAACAATGCAAAGGTCAATTAGACGTCACCGAATGCGCATTGAAGTTTAAAATTGCTCCAAAAGAAGTGAAGAAAACATTGGAAAATCTCGATGCTAAGGGCAAAATAATTCTTGAAGCGTGATGGAAAAATGAGTGCTTCTCAAGAACTTGAAAAATCAGCGACAAATTATGCGTCTGAAGCTGTTAGATTAGACAAGCAAGGCTCGCGGGGAATGGCGATCACCATGTATCAAAGAGCCATAGAGACTTTGCTGAAGATAGTGCACTTGTATCCTGACTACGGTTTAAACAAGGTTTACATCCAACGGGCAATGGCGTATCAAGAAAGAGTCAAAGTGTTACAAGGCAGTTTGCCGTTCAAGCCTGATATAGAGGAAAGACCACCAGACGCCACAACACCTGAAGAGCCTGGAAAGGCGACCTACGACGAGTTGATTATGCAGGAAAAACCTAATGTAAAATGGCTAGAAGTTATTGGTCTGGAGCCCGGGAAAAAAGCTATCAAAGAAGCGATTGTGTACCCTGTTCAAAGACCTGACCTATTTCCCCTTGGATGGCCTCGAGGAATCCTTCTCTTTGGACCCCCTGGCTGTGGAAAGACTTTGCTGGCAGCTGCTGTAGCCACTGAAATCGATGCTAACTTCATTTCTGTGGATGCGGCTTCGATTATGTCTAAATGGCTTGGCGAGGCAGAGAAAAATGTTGCTAGGCTCTTTGGATCTGCAAGAAATTCTGCCAATAAGGGAAAGCCTGCTATCGTTTTCATTGATGAATTAGACTCTCTGATGGGAAGACATTCAACTGAAGTTGGCGGTGAAGTTCGTGTGCGAAATCAGTTTTTGAAGGAGATGGATGGGATTATAGATAAAGGCAAGAGTCTACATGCTTATGTCATTGGCGCTACGAATCGACCTTGGGATTTGGACTGGCCGTTTATCAGAAGGTTTCAGAAGAGGATTATTGTGCCGCTGCCTGATCATCATTCGAGGTTGCAGATGTTCAAGCTTTACACCAGCAATTTGAATCTGAATCCCAACATGAGTCTTCATGAGTTGGCCAGGCTTTCGGAAGGGTTTTCCGGGAGTGACATTAAAGATTGTTGTCAGTCCGCTTATTTGCGGGTCATCGGCGAGTTCTTTGAATCTGGAAAGGCAAATGATGAGGCAGCTAAACCTAGACCCGTCACTATGGGCGATTTTCGGCAGATACTAGAAGATCGAAAGCCAAGCGTTTCGCTTGACATGGTTGCATCCTATACTAAATGGTTTGACGCTTTCAAGGCGCTTTAGTATACAAAAGATGGCTTGGGAGGCTACGGAAAGATTTGAAGAAATTTGCACCTTACTTATTATTTGGGTAAGATGAAACCTCCTTTCTCCCTTCAGCAAATGTCTTCAAGTCCCGAAAAAGCCTCTAAAGCCCAATTTTCTCTTTTTTAGGATAATTGTCTATATTTCTTTTTTAAGTATGTTTTGAATTGAATTTTTGTTTCTGTTTGAAAGAGCGTTTTTGGGAAGAAGATGCGTTTAATATGGTGGCCGATGCTTTCAAGTGTTTTAATAATTCACCTCGATGGCGATTGCTTTGAATCAAGATTAGCCGTAAAATATTTAAGTAGAGACAACAATTTAGGCTTATGGAAGAGAGTTATTCTCAGCGCAGATGGGCTTTAGCTCTGTTGCTGATTATCGTTCCAGCAGGCTTGTTTGCTGGGTTCAGGCTGTCCGGAATTCTACAAAACTCTTCAGAGCCGTCTCTTACGAAAACCGTTGGCAAGGCAACTGTGCTATGGACGATGAACAGGCCGAAAGACTACGAAAGCTACCCAGATATGAAATACATCTTAGTCAATGAGACGATAGAAAGCTCCTACATCGACAACGACACCACGATTACTTTCACTGTACGGGCCAGTAAGTACATAGAAAATAGCCTAGGTGAGCCTGCGTGGGGGAATGACTACCTAAAACTAGCCATAGACGCTGAAGCCGACATAAATAATGGATTCATCCACTCTATGATAATCAGATTCTCC
>Ga0209427_10002915_pt1 | contig 20097 bp, 19 predicted proteins | sample DeeMarSWOR136_30_FD_187465 | JGI IMG/M metagenome (GOLD analysis project Ga0209427, IMG submission 187465) | Marine sediment microbial communities from White Oak River estuary, North Carolina - WOR-1-36_30 (SPAdes) (version 2) | ecosystem: Environmental > Aquatic > Marine > Intertidal zone >...
TAGAAGATTTTTTTAGGAAATCTGTAAAATTAGCCAGGGGAGCAGTGATTTCCAAAAGCGGGCTCCTCAGAGATAGATCGCCCTTTTCTTAAGGTTCAAATTCGTCATAAGATTTCCATTTTGTGTTTTTATTTTTTTATTGCGAAATAGGTTAAAGTAGATTATCGTATATTATTGGGAAGATTATGAAGAAGATCATTAAAATATTGAGCTTCTGTTGCTGTGTAACCTTCATCTTTGGTTTAGCTTCTGGCCAGACCGATTTCGGTTACCTGGAGGAGGGCGGTGGACCTCTCTTTTTTGTAGATTATGCCAGCTTCAGGGAGGAGACCGGGGAGAAATATAGGTTAGAGGTGTATTACAAGATTTTCAACCAGGGTTTGACTTTTGTAAAATACGACAACAAATTCAAAGCCTCATACGAGATTGAGCTTTTGGTATTAAACAAGGTCAATAAGCAGGTAACCGGGACCACCATGGAGGAGGATTACGTGGTGCATACCTATGAGGAGACTCAATCCCCAGATGATTTCCTGATAAACATGATGAGTTTGTCTTTATATTCAGGGCGATATAAATTAAGGATGAAACTTATAGATCGCAATTCCGGCTCTGAGTCAGTTTTGGAGAAAAGCTTCACCATGCCTTCCCGAAGCAAGAAGAAGTTAGTGTTTTCTGACATAGAATTGGTCAGAAAAGTCTCAGACCGCACCGAGAGCTCGAAGTTCGAAAAAAGGGGAAAAGTAGTGATCCCAAGTGTGGACAGAAACTTCGGAGATCCTGATCCCACCTTGCGCATCTATTACGAGATCTATGGGGGGGCCCAGCAACCCAAAGAATACCATCTGGCTTATGAAATATATAGCCCCACTCATAGTTTTTCCCATCAGGAAACCGTTAAAGTTCAAATAGGACCTGAGACGATTTACCGTTTCGAGAATTTCTCCTTGGAGCAATTGTCGGAAGGTGATTATTTCTTATCCGTCAGATTACTGGATGAAAAGAAAGAAAAATTGAAAATTGAAGTACCTTTCCAAATAGAATGGTCACTTTTGAGCATGTTGAAGAATGATTACCAGAAGTTCATCGATCAACTAAGATACGCAGGCACAGATGAGGAGATGAAGAGACTTAGGGAGGCCGAAGAGGAAGAGAGAATAGAAAAATGGCTTGAGTTCTGGAAATCGAAGGATCCTACTCCTAATACTCCCGAAAATGAGTTACGGGATGAATACTACCGTCGACTGAAATACGCCAATCAGAATTTCGTCATCTCCAACAGAGAGGGATGGGAAACCGATATGGGGAGAATCTACATCATCTATGGACATCCGGATGAGGTTGAAAAGTATCCCTTCGAGATGGAGATGAAAGCTTATCAATGGTGGCACTATTATAAATCAGATCGGCACTTTTTGTTTGTGGACCGGGGAGACGGTGAATATGAGCTCCAACCTCCTTATGATGGACTAATCAGAAAATATCGGAAATAAACAAGGGATTCAAAAGAAAATTCCTCCCTCCTTTACATAGAGGTATCAGACTTGCGTAATATCTTTTCTCACTCCAACACCTGCTCTTGGGAATGGTCAAAGAAGCTCAATTCTGCTTTCTCATTGACTTTAGCTTTGCTATTGTGCCTTTTTCCACTTAGTGGGGAGGCTGTTCCACAAAAAAGTCAAGATAATCTGAATGTATGGCTGGATTACGCCTGTTTCCGAAACTTCCCTGATACCAATCAAAGTTACGTGGAGATCTATTATTCGTTTAATAGAAGAGAGTTTAAATTTACTCAAGAGGCACAAACTTACGAGGCTAGACTTTTTCTGAACTTAACCATTGAGGACAAACAGGAGAATTTGGTGGAAAACCGGATGTGGAACCGCCGTTCCAAGGTGAACCGATGGGAGGAGACACAAATAGATTATATGATCTTGGATCAAGCCGAAGTCATTTTGGAGCCGGGTGATTATCTTTTGAAGCTTTCGGTAACTGATCTGGGTTCTGAATATCAAGGGGAGTCAAGCTTGGACTTAAAGGTGAAAGCATTCGGAGAAAAAAATCTTCAATTGAGCGATCTGGAATTAGCTTTCCAGGTAGAACCGGATACCAGCACCCACAGATTTACAAAAGCGGGGAGAAAAATTCTGCCCAATCCATGGGGAACTTTCACCCACGATAGAGGAATGATGTATTTCTATGCCGAACTTTATAATTTGGCCGTTTTGCCCGATGCTGATCCAGACTATGTTTTAAGTTTCGCAGTGTTGGATTCCAGGGGGAAGGAGGTAAAGGATTTTGGGAATCAAACCCGAAAAAAGCCAGGAAATTCTGCGGTGGTGTTAAGCGGAATAAACATCTCCACCCTCCCTCAGGGAAACTACATCCTTCAAGTCCAAGCGCAAGATAAAGAGAGTAAACAGAAGGCTTCGGTTGCCAAAAATTTCACAATTTTAGGCGGAAAGACAGAAGAAGAAAAGAGTTTGTTCTCCCCGAATGAAATTGAGAGGTTTAAGCAGGATGTCGCTTATATAGCCACCGCTGGGGAGCTGGATATGTTCGATCAGCTCACCTTAGAGGGCAAAAGAAGATACATTGAGGAGTTTTGGAGAAAAAGAGATACAAATCCGGATACGCCCATCAATGAATTTAAAATCGAGCATTATCGACGAATGAATTATGCTAACCTCCAGTTTTCCAGGACCAGAGAATCCGGTGACGGCTGGTATACGGATATGGGAAGGGTTTATATTCTCTATGGTGAACCAACTGAAATAGAAAGACACCCTTTAACCAGAGAAAGCAAATCCTGGGAACAATGGAATTATAATGAACTGCAAGGCGGAGTTTATTTTATCTTCATAGATGAAGATGGTTATGGCGTCTACAGATTGGTTCATTCCACCCTCAGAGGGGAAGTTAAAGATCCCACTTGGGAGGAAAGAGTCAGAGGGGACTCACCATTCAGATAAAAAGTGGACACAACTTGCTTTCCTTTTCTTACCTTACCACAAGACCGATCTCAAAAAACTCGCTGGCATGGCTCCCGTAGATCAAAAAAGAAAAAAAACAGAAATTTTTATGGATAAATTTCCACATGATCACTACCTCTAATCTAACTAAGATATTTCGTGATAAAAAAAGGGGGGAAGTTAGGGCGGTGGACCAAGTCAACATAAAATGCAGGTTGGGGCGGGTCTTCGGTCTTTTAGGCTTAAATGGGGCGGGAAAAACTACACTGATGCGCCTCTTGTCCACAACCTTGAAACCGACCTCAGGAACTGCCAAAGTGGCAGGCTATGATATCATTCAAAAGCCAGAGAAGGTTAAGGAAAAGATTGGATTTTTATCCAACGATACCGGGTTATACAATAGGTTAACCGCCGAGGAAACGGTGACTTACTTTGGAAGGCTCAATAATATTGAAGAGAGCGAGCTTAAAGGCAGAGTGGAGGAGATATTCGGCACTTTTGATATGGATGAATTCAGGCAAACCAGAATAGATAAGCTTTCCACCGGCATGAAGCAAAAAGTCTCCATTGCCAGAACATTCGTCAATAACCCAGAGGTATTGATTTTAGACGAGCCAACTCTGGGTCTGGACGTGGTGACTTCGCGGAGCATCATCCAGTTTATCAAGGAATCGAAAAAGCTGAATAAGTGCGTCCTTTTCTCCACCCACATCATGTGGGAGGCAGAAAAATTGTGCGATGATATTGCTATCATTCACAAAGGAAAAATTCTGGAGGTGGGAAGTTTAAATGAACTTCAGGCTAAAACGGGCTTGAAGGAGTTGGACGATATTTTCGTTGAGATTATAGGAGATAACCGGGGAGAGTGACCAATGGAGCCCGTCCGAAAAGCCATGAAATATCGCTTCTGTCATTCCCGCCCTGCCTTTTGCGTACACCATACGGTTCACACCTATAGCGGGGGAAGAATCTCCATATATATCAAAGAGATTCTTCAGCTAACGCCTCAGTATGACATTCTTCGACAGGCTCAGTGGTCAGAATCCGGTAGATAGGCACACCAAATAGTGGGTAGCAGGAAAGTTGAAGTAAGTTTTTGTTTGCTTTGAAAAAAGCCCAATGATTGAATTTTACTCTATACTCTTAACTCTAGACTTTTAACCATGAATTTAGGAAAGGTAAAGACAATCTATTTAAAGGAGATGTTAGATACTTTGAGGGACAGGCGAACCCTAATCTCAATGATTTTGATCCCCATTATTCTTTTCCCGGTCCTCATGTTTGGAATGAGTGCGGTGGTGGTGATGATGATAAAGAAGACAGAGGCTGAGGTCACCAGGATCGTAATCATAGGGAAGGAATTCGCCCCGACCCTTGTTTCTTTAATTGGCGACGGGAAAACCTTTGATATAGTGGAAGAGGACGATTTTGAATCTGCTCTGAAGGAGAAAAAGATCTCTGCCGCTTTGGAATTTCCAGATGATTTTGAAAACAAGATAAGAGAACAAGACAGCACCGAAGCGATAATCTATTATGATGCCGCGGAACTGAAATCAGAATTCACCTCAGAGAAGCTAGAAGATAGACTGGAAGATTATCAGGATAGTGTGGTAGCAGCCAGGCTTAGGGAACGCCAAATTGACCAATCCTTATTGCATCCCATAAAAGTCAGCAAAAGGAATCTTGCACCCAAGGAGAAGATGGGTGGATTCATGTTGGCGAGGTTTCTGCCTTATATTATTGTGATATTAGCTATGAGCGGCGCTATGTATCCGGCCATAGATTTGACTGCCGGAGAAAAGGAGAGAGGAACTTTGGAAACGATTTTGGTCACTCCAGTTTCCCGTCTGGACATTGCCACAGGCAAGTTTTTGACGGTTTTAACCGCTTCGGTGATAACCATAATTTTATCCACCACCAGCATGAGCCTTACTGCCAGCTTTGGATTTGCCAAAATCGGACAATTTGCTTCCGAACAACAGATTCAATTCAGCATAAAACCTTTGTCCATACTTTTGCTTCTGGCGCTGATGTTTCCCATAGCTTGTCTTTTCAGCTCAGCGCTTTTGTCCGTTGCCCTTTTCGCCAAAAGCTATAAGGAGGCACAAAGTTATATTACTCCTCTCATGTTCGTGGTGATCCTTCCAGCCATGATCTCCTTTCTGCCCGGATTCGAATTAGATTGGCGCTTGGTCTTCATTCCAATAGTCAATATCTCTATAGCTGCAAAGGAAGTTTTACTGGGCACCTACAAATGGGGTTTCATCCTCTTGATTTTCATTTCCACCTTTATTTATGCCGGATTTTCCATTTTCGTGACCAAAAGACTCTTTGAAAAAGAAGAGGTTTTGTTCCGAACATAAACCAATGGTCAAACTTTACGGACTTGTTGAAAAAGTGTTTTTGGAGTGCAAAAGCTTGCCTTCGCGATTTCTTTAAATCAGATATTCTTGTGCCTCCACCGGTTAAACCCTCAAGAAAACCGCCCAGACGGGCACTCTAGTTTGGGTTCTTCAACAGTCCCTTAAACTCTAAACCCTGAGCCCTGAACCCACCACCTTTCTCCAAGTCAATGTTTTCCAAAATTCCTAAAAATATCTTTGTGCTTGGATTGGTGAGTTTTTTAACCGACGTTTCCTCAGATATGATCTATCCGGTATTGCCCATCTTCTTATCAGATATTCTGGGCTCAAGCAAGCTTTTCATAGGTTTGATCGAGGGGATTGCGGAAAGCACTGCCAGCATCTTAAAGATCTTCTCCGGATGGCTGTCGGACAGGTTAAGGAAAAGAAAATTTTTGGTAGTTTTGGGGTATGGTCTTTCAGCTTTGGGAAAACCGATTTTGTCTCTGGTTACCGCAGGATGGCAGGTTCTCACCCTAAGATTTTTGGATCGTTTCGGAAAGGGAGTGAGAACCTCTCCCCGAGACGCCTTGACAGCAGAGTCGTCAAAAGAAGAAAGAAGAGGTCTTTCCTTTGGCTTTCATCGGGCGATGGACTCAGGTGGGGCAGTTGTCGGTCCGCTTTTAGCTTTTCTTTTTCTTCCCTTGGTAAACGGAAATTACCAAGCGCTTTTCCTGATTGCCGCCATCCCGGCTTTTCTTCCAGTCCTGCTTTTGATTTTCTTTGTTAAAGAGAGAAGGAAAGTGAGGGAGAAAATATCCGGTTTGACCAGTCCCAGGTTTTACGGTTTCGATCGGAAATTCAAAATTTTCGTCATAGGGATAACCATTTTCACTTTAGGAAACTCCAGCGATGCCTTCTTATTTTTAAGGGCGACGGATTTGAACATAGATGTGCTTTACATGCCGGTTCTCTGGTTGGTTTTAAACCTGGTTTATACTTCAGTCTCCTTACCGGCTGGGTGGCTTTCCGATAGAATCGGTCGGAAGAATTTGATTCTATCTGGATTTTTTGTCTATGCCGCTGTTTATTTTGGTTTTGCCTTTGCCACCCAATCTTATCATGCTTGGGTATTATTTGCCGTTTATGGCTTTTATTATGGTTTGGCAAATGGGACCATGCGGGCTTATGTGGCGGATCTGGTGGAGGAGGAGAAGAGAGCCACCGCCTATGGCATCTTTCATGGTGCAGTCGGACTAACTGCACTTCCGGCCAGCTTGCTCTTCGGTTGGCTGTGGCAATCGGTGGGAGTGAGCTTCGCCTTCTGTTTTGGAGCTGGCTTGTCCCTGTTGGCTTTTCTGATCATTAGACTTGGATTGTAATCAAGAACAGAAACTCAGTAAATTATTGGCTTTATTAAAGGATTTTGGCGAGATTATACTTGTGTAGTGAAAAAGGTTTGAAAAACCATGGACTTTTGGGGATTTCGCAAAGAATGCCAGTTCGATTTTGATTATCCAGGTAAACTTTTCCTCGATTATTCCGATGAAGATAAAAAAAGCACGGAGTTAAAGTCGGATATTTTTGTGGATTTTGAAAGATTTTTCTTGACAAAAAAATTCTAGCGCTTATTTTATTAAAGCGAGATAGGTAGTAAGAAAGTTGAAGTAAGTTTTTGTTTGGCTTGAGGTTTTCAATCCACGAAAACTTAAGCTCGATTTTCGTGGATTTTTTTTATATATGCTGGAGAAAATTCGAAGAATAGAGGATCCCAACCACGACGTAAGCCATACATGCTTATATGGGGCTGGGGAAGCTTTAAACCTTAGTTTTTGAAAGGTGGTGAAAACGTTTGGCAACAGGCAGGGTAAAATGGTTCAATGATGCCAAGGGATTTGGCTTCATAGAACAAGAGGATGGCGGCAAGGATATCTTTGTCCACTTCTCGGCTATCCAGGACGAAGGTTTCAAGACCTTGCGCGAAGGCCAGGAAGTTAGCTTCGATATCATCGAAGGCCCCAAAGGTCCACAAGCAACCAATGTGACTAAGATATAAACTAAGCCTTGTTTAAAAAAGACCCCAAAGAGTCCATTCGGACTTTTTGGGGTCTTTTAGTTTGTAGGTCGATTTTCTGAAATCGAGGTTCCCTAAAAATGTATCCAATCTTTTCTCTCTTGCTTTTGCTCCTTTACCTCGAACAATTCCATTCCTAAAGTATCCGGGAGTCCTTCGGAGGGGTGAAGGTCACAATATTCTCTGGGCACGGTATTTTCGGTGAAAACATCTATTATGATGCGGGGACATCTATCGGTTGCCAAAAGCCCGCTTTCCAGACAAACAGTTTCGAAGATTATTCCTGGAGGAACCCCGAAGTCTTCAACCCCTAAAGTATCATGAGCCTTTATCATGAAATCCGACCAGACAGGTAAGGCAGTATGAGCCCCGGTAACGTTTTCCCCTATCACCGTTTTATCATCATAGCCTATCCATACCCCAGCAGTGATCTGGGGAGTAAAGCCGATAAACCAGTTATCGGTGCAGTTATCCGATGTGCCGGTCTTTCCTCCGGCTGGACGATAAAATCCTCTTGCTCGGGCGCCCCATCCTGTGCCCTTATTGACTACGGATTCGAGCATGGTGGTCATTATGTAAGCGGTTTGTGCGCTTAAGACCTCCTCCTTCTTGGAGGTTTTGTTCTCCTCCAAGATGTTTCCATAGCGATCGGTGATCTTGAGGATATATTTGGGTTGAACCTTTATTCCTTGATTAGGAAAGACGGAGAAAGCTGAGACCATTTCTTGAAGGGTCACCTCTGAAGTGCCCAAAGCCAAAGAAGGATAAGGTGAAAGTGTGGATTTGATTCCCATTATGGAAGCGTAGAAGATGGTCTGTTGGGGAGAAACCTCTTGTATCAACTTAGCTGAGATGACATTTATGGACTTAGCCAAAGCCTCTCTAAGAGTTACCGGTCCTCTGAAGATCCGGTCGAAATTCTCCGGGCTCCACTCTTCTCCATCCTCTCCCATAAGGATGAGGGGAGTATCATACATGATATCGATTGGTCTGGCTCTGTTGTCGATAGCAGTTGTGTATATAAAGGGCTTAAACCCAGAGCCAGGCTGCCTTTTTGCCTGGACTGCACGATTAAACTGGCTTTGTTTAAAATCCTTCCCGCCTATCCATGCCAGCATATTGCCCGTCCTATTCTCCAAAGCCACAAAGGCTCCCTGAATCTCTTTATATACCCTTTTTTCAGTTGGCTCAGCATCACTGGAATCCATTACCACCATGGTGTAATTTGTATCCTGCAGGGTATGGCTGCTCTCCATATTTTTCTGAAGCATATCCAGTTGCGTCTTCAATGCTTCCTCGGCGGCCTTCTGAAGATCCAAATTCAAAGTAGTATAAACTGAAAGCCCTCCACGATAAAGAGCATCTTCGCCATACTTGTTCTCCAAATATTGTCTGATCATCTCACTGAAATATGGCGCTTCGCCGATGGGAACGGGAGAGGGATTGATTTCTAAAGGAAGCTCTTTTAAGCTGTCTGCTACCCCCGGGGCGATTTTTTTGAAATCCTTCATCGCATTTAATACTATGTTCCTTCTCAACTGTGCCAATTTGGGATGATCGACAGGAGAATATCTGCTGGGATTTTTGGGAATTCCGATGAGGATCGCACATTCGGAGACTGAAAGGTCTTCTACATTTTTGTTAAAATAAACCAGAGCCGCCGCCTGAACTCCGTAAGCCCCCTTGCCAAAATAACATTGGTTTAAATACATCTCCAGAATTTCTTCTTTTGAATAATTCCTTTCGATCTTCATGGCGGTCAGTATCTCTTTTATTTTCCGAGATATGGTCTTTTCCGGAGTCAAAAATAAGGTGCGGGCAAGCTGCTGGGTGATGGTGCTTGCTCCTTGAGCCCACCTCCATTCCCACAGATTATTCCAAAATGCACGTGCCAGAGCCATGAGATTAACCCCCCAGTGTTTGAAAAATCTACGATCTTCAGTAGCCAAAAGAGCATCTATTAGGTGAGGAGGCATTCTCTCCAAGGGGATCAGTATTCTTCTCTCGGTATAAAACTCCTTGATCACCTTTCCATCAGCGGAGTAGATTTTGGTGATCAGACTCGGCTCGATATTATGCAGTTGCGCCAAGGAGGGCAAATCCTCTTCACAGATATTGTAAATTATGATCGGTCCTCCCACCAACAGAAGCAGAACAAAAAAGATGCAAATCAAAAGTCTCTTTCTTTTTTTGACGAACTGTTTAAGAGATGGCATTTTTGCTTTTATCCTCTGAAGGAGTAGCAGAGATTGTTGGAGCGAAGCCCCGAAAAATCGGGATAAGCTCCAATCCCGCTATGCGGAAGCCTTAAAAACCATTGCTACTCCCTTTAAAGATATCCCATCAAATTACGATTAGAAACTAAAGACTATTAGCAAGAGAGTCAAGAGAAATTTGACTTGCTTTTGTGGAGTTTTTGTTATAGTATGATTCAGTTTGAATGAAGGTTGACTTTGTGTCCAAATAACTAAAGGACTTAAGGCGTGAGCCTTCTAAATACCTCTTTAGTAGGAAGGATCAGCCTCACGATAGCATTTTTCTCTTCGTCTTAGGAGGATAAATGTTGAGTTTAGAAAAACAGCTGAAGGTCATAAAAAGAGGGACGGTGGAGATTCTGCCGGAGGAGGATTTGATCAGAAAATTGGAAAGATCAATCAAGGAGAATAAACCTCTAAGGATAAAACAGGGCTATGATCCCACCGCTCCGGATATACATTTAGGGCATACCGTCTGTTTAAGAAAACTGAGGCAATTTCAAGAAATAGGACATCAGGTGGTTTTGATCATCGGAGATTACACCGGGATGGTGGGCGATCCTTCCGAACGATCAGAAACCAGACCTCAGCTTTCGTTAGAACAGGTAAGAAAAAATGCAAAAACCTACCAGGAGCAGTTCTTCAAGGTTGTGCAAAGGGAAAAAACTGAGATGCACTTCAATGGAGAATGGTTCAGCAAGATGAGCTTTCAAGAGATAATGCATTTAGCTTCGAAATTCACTCTGGCCAGAATTCTGGAAAGGGACGATTTTTCCAAAAGATACAAAGAACAGATTCCCATAAGCATTCACGAGCTTTTTTACCCTCTAATGCAGGCATATGATTCGGTCATGATAAGTGCGGATTTGGAGATTGGGGCCACCGAACAGAAATTCAATCTTCTGGCAGCCAGGCAGATTCAGGAGATATATGGGCAGGAACCTCAGGTGATTTTGACCATGCCAGTATTACCTGGGACCGACGGAGTACAAAGGATGGCTAAATCCGTGGGCAACTATATCGGAGTGACGGAGCCTTCAAAGGAGATTTTCGGCAAGATCATGTCCATTCCCGATGACTTGATTTATACATATTTCGAACTCTTGACGGATGTTTTAGAAAATGATCTGCTCAAGATAAAAAGACTTTTAGAAGACAAAATGACTAATCCTATGACCTTGAAAAAAAGATTGGGAAAAGAGATTGTGGGAATGTATTACAATCAAAAAGAGGCAGATAAAGCTTGTGAGGAGTTCGAAAAGGTATTTTCTAAAAAGGAGCTGCCTGGAGAAATACCCGTCAAGCATTTTGAACATGATGAGCTTGAGATTTGGATTCCCCACATGATAGTTAAAGCTGGATGTGCCAAATCCACCAGCGAAGTGAGGAGATTAATAAAACAGGGCGGGCTTTACATTGACAATAAAAGAATAGACGACGAAGATTTGAAAATCCCGATAGAAGGGGAAAAGCTGGTCAAGTTAGGAAAAAGAAGGTTTTATAAAATCATAGGTAAAGTCGGCAAGTAAATAGACACTTGGGCCGTCATTGCGAGGAGTCCATATGGACGACGAGCAATCTCAAACATGGGATTGCTTCGCTAACGCTCGCAATGACAATGGAATTTCTTTTGGTTGCCCCCTCAGCTTCTCCCCTCGGCGAGAGGGAACCCCACAACTCCCGTCCTCGATGGGAGGGGGTAGGGGGAGGGTGTTAACTCAATCTTATCAATGTTACTGTTGTTGCGGGGTGCCCACACCCCGCAACTCTTATGGTTCGACAAACCTCGAACCGTATGGATAGTGGCAAGGTACACCGAAGCAAGGTGTTTGTATGGAGTTAAGACGTTAGCCTTTTAATGACGTATATGGGGACTTAATGCCAGATTTTCTTAGAATCTTGATAAAGCAAAAAGCGCGGTGAGGTCTTGCAGAAAGTGAGCAAATATTCCGGGAACTAAACTTTTCCTCCAGATGAACAAAAGACAAAACAAAAAACCGTAAGTGCCGGTTAATATGATTCCGCCGGTGCCCTGGTAGAAATGACCTAATCCAAAAAAAAGAGAAGATATAACAATGGTAAAATACCAATTATTGACAAAAAGATTCAACTTGGTCAAAACATATCCCCTGAATCCAGTCTCCTCACAAATTCCTGCCGTTATCGATAAAATTACCCAAACAAGTTTCTCGCCTTTAGTGCGGGGCAAAATAAAGGCTACTTCCTTTGGCACTGTGAGGTGAAAAAGCTGTAAGATATGAGCTAAACCAAAAAGAATGATGTTAGCAACTAACAGAAAAATCAGCCCGATGCCCAAATTAGCCAAGGTGAACCTGGAAAATCCTATAGCAGATAGATTTTCTTTTCCTCTTTTCAGAACCAAAAAGACCACGAGAAAGATGAGCCATTCGATAATGATGGTGGGAAGATAGATCTGGGAAATGGGATCCATTCCAGCAAAACCTGTCTCGGGCTTGCTTCCCGTCATTATCACGTAGCTCAGAAGTGGCCATCCCACCAGCAAAAAAATAAGCAAGATTATGGGCCCCAGACGGGTCTCCGAGGTTACTTCATTTTTACCATCCATAAAAGTTTTGATTTAATTGAAACCTCACCCCCGACCCCCTCTCCGTGACATGGAGAGGGGGACAAAGAGGGTGAGGCAGAAAAAAGCGATAGATTTGCCTTTTGGTGCAAATCCAAGCTTATAGATTATTGACTATTTTGGAGAAGACCCAAAAATTTCTATTCTTGTGCCTCGGAAGTCTTACCCTTCTTCTTCGGTTCTTTTTTAAAGGCAGCGCCAATCAAAAGCGCAATTCCCACCACCACCAAAATAAGGGGCCACATTTCTCCGATATGGGGAATAATGTCCAGATTGCTCAAAAGAAAAAGGATGCCGATCCCCAAGACAATTATGCCGCCTATTACCATACCATGTCGATCTTCTTTCTCTTCTTCTTTTTGCATGACTCCTCCTTTTGTCAATTCAGCTCTCTTTACGCTAAGATAGCCAATTTTGTTACGGTGCACAACTAAATTTGGAGATTCCCGTCCAGAGGGGAAAAGGCCAACACCTAACTTAAGTTAGGTGCTGGTTTTCTCTTAACAAAAATATTCAGAATCAAAGTGATTCCGAAGTGAAGCTAAGGTGATCCAGATGTGACCGCGAAGTGATTGCCTATTCTTGTTCCTTTCTTATTCTTTCTCTATGAATTGAAAAATTCCTGAGGATGAGAATATGAAAGAGAAGGTCCGACACGTCCCTGGATCGTATGGTTCGGGGCAAGCTCACCATAAAAAGAAGAAAGATAGGCGTTGTGGACATCACTTCGTTGACTTCTACAATTCTTCCCTCTCCTATGGGAGAAAAAAAAGAAGCCGGATCAGATACTTAAATTGGGCTACTGAACTTTATGACTGTTTAGATGAAGAGATAGAAAGGACAGCCCTCGCTGAGCCCTGCGATGAAGGCAACCAAGAGGTTGCTCATGAACAAACCAATCAGAGGGTAAGAGAAGCGATAGGAAAACTTTCGCCTTTAGAAAGGAGGTTCATAGAATATTTTTATTTTGAATATAAAAGTTATCAAGAGATCTCCCAGATTCTAAACAAGAAAATTCATAAACTAGAAAGAATACATTATCGAGCTTTGGACAAATTGAAAATGCTTCTATCTAATTATGTGAAAACTCGTTTCAAGCTACACCTGACTGAAGAAACCAGCTGTATGATCTGCAAAAGCCCTTTTCGCAAGGAACTGGACAAGTTGATCAGAGCCAAAAAGAAGGAGGAAACTTATAAACGTTTAATGAAAGTTTTCCACGAGAAATATGGGCTTGAGGTTAAAACACCCCAGGTGATAATTGGACACAAGAAAAAACACATGGTTTGAGAGCCAGTAGCCAGTATGCAGTAGGCAAATAAATTCTTAAGTAAAGGAGGTGAAAATGAGCGAAAGTATTACCAAGCTGAGAGGTGAGCACTGCTTGAATATCTTTATTTCCTACCAGCTAAAAGAAAGAATCATGAAGCTGGCAGAAAAATACGACCGCACCATGGCGGATATGGTGAGAACTTTGATTAAACTCGGCATACCCGTCATGGAAGGGCTCACCGAAGCTGAGGAGAGGATACTAAAAGATTCTGTCACCCTGGCCAGAAAGATGAGAAAAGTTAGACAGATGAAAATCGAAGAGGCTGGCTTTAATGAGAATGAGCTTAAAACCAAGCTTTAAGGATTTGGAGTGTCGAGTTTCGGCTTGACCAAAAATTCCCTGCAATATTGCAAAACATTCTATTGGTCCACCTAAAGGTGGACACTCCAGTTATTGTCCTCTAAGCTATTTATTTGCCCAGGGAGGATATTATCCCAAACGGGTCTCCGTTATCCTCGCTAACCTGTTGGCTGACTTCCTGACAAGGCTCCTCGTGGATGTCATCATCCACGAGCAAAGTCGGCTGAGGACGGATAATCTCCCCAGCGAGTAGAACTTTCCTGGGTCCACCTATAAGTCAACAACTTTTTAACCTGACGAATTTAGGCCTTGGCTTCGTTGATTTTTGGGCAGGGGAAGTAGCCGTCTATATGGACGTGGGTGGAATTTTTCCGCCCAAATGGGCGGCTACAATAAAGCATGTCTTAACCTGCTTCACAAATCCTTATCTATCAACCGGCCATTCGCTCGGGGTTGTCTTATTGGGCTATTACGTCATGTTAGATTGTCAACATAATTAGTTGATGACCATAAGGTGGACACTCCGGTTTCCCTCCTCTTTGCCATTTTTAAAGAAACCTCCAAAAAATTATTGACAAAAATTTGTGGGGTTCGTATAATAGGGCAACAAAATTTTATAGGTCGCCTAACCCCCCAATTGGGGGGGCGGAGGAACCAAGTGTTCGCCACGCAAAGCGAAGCGGACATTGTGCAAATTAATCATGGGGCGAATCCCCCAAATGGGGGTAGGGTCAGCTCTTGATCCGAGCCCGACAGCTAACTTCGTAGGCGTCAAGAGAGGAACAGAAAAACGAACATCACGACCACAGGGTTCCCCTCTGGTCTTTTTTATTTTGAAAGGAAATCTCATGGTCAATACAAGTACATCTCTGCAAGGCAAACCTGAGCTGAGAAGGGACGTGTCGGTGTGGGGCTCCTACATGTGGGGTTTTGCCGATGTGGGGGCAGATACCTTTGTTGCACTGGGTCTGGTCATGGCATATGCCCAGGGAGCAACCAGCTTGGTGTTTGCCTTAGCAGGAATTGTATACATACTGATAGGACTTGCCTATACCGAACTGGCCTCAGCTTATCCGGTGGCTGGAGGCGGTCCGTATTTCTGTCTCAGGGGCTTGGGTGATTTCTGGGGATTTGTAGCAGGCTCAGCCTTACTGTTGGATTACACCATAGACATCGCTCTGTTTGCTACGGCTTCGGCCGGATACCTTAATTTCTTTATGCCGTTCGTACTCGGTCGCAGTATAGAAAGCTTTGCAACAAACATTGGACCCTTTCACAGTGTGAATCCAATGTGGGGGGTAGAAACACTGATCCTGATCGGGATCTTAATCTGGTTGAACGTAAGAGGAATAAGAGAATCGTCTTTTTTGAACGAGGTCATCGGCGTGATAGTGATTTTAACCGAGTCCGCGTTGGTGATCATGGGCTTTCTTTTCGCTTGGAAGCCGGAACTTCTGGCACTCCAGTGGAAAACACAGTTTCCTTCGCTAAACCACTTCATGTATGGCTCCTCTCTGGCGATCATCTCCTTTGTGGGCTTGGAATCTATCTCACAGGCGGCCCAGGAAACCCGTCGCCCGGCCACCATCATACCCCGCACCTCTTTGACCTTGATATTCACGGTCTTCATCTTTGCAGTGGCATTTTCCACCCTGGGGTTAGGCATCCTTCCCTGGCAGGATTTTGCCAAAAATGTGGACAACCCTGTTGCCGTCTTGGCACATGCTCTTCCCTTTATAGGGTTTGCGGCAGGACCCTTTGCCGCCGGACTTGGAGCCTTGATTCTGTTTATCTCAGCCAACACCGGCGTGATGGGCGCTTCAAGATTGACCTACTCTCTAAGCCAATTCAAGATTATCAGCTCCTGGTTTGATAAGGTTCATCCCCAATACCGAACACCCGTCCGTACCATCTTAGTTTTCTCCATGATCGGGGTAATCGAAACCATCCTGTCCTTTCTCACCCCCTCAGCCATGCACACTTTAGGAAACATGTATGCTTTTGGGGCCACTTTGGGGTACACCATGGTATTTATCGCGCTGATCAAACTGAGATTCACCGACCCCTATTCCCCGCGTCCTTACAAGGTACCTGTCAACATGAGTTTCAAATATAGGGGAAGGAAAGTGGGCCTACCTGTAATTGGGATCGTTGGACTGTTAGGAGTAGCCACTATTCTTTTCGAAGTGGTCTGGACTCATTCCATCGGACGGATTGCGGGACCAGCTTGGATCATCTTCTGTTTCATCTATTATGCCTGGTATAGAAGAAGACAAAGACTCCCGCTTTTTAGAAGCGTCAAACACGATTGGGAGAAGGAACAGATAAACGTGTTGACCTCGGCGGAAGAATTTGATTTATTAGAACAGTATAAATTGGCTCTGGCTGAGAGAGATAAAAAGAAGGTAGAGTTAAGATGAGCATCTTGAAGTCTAACCGTCACCTTCTTCGTCCAAGCCTGATAGATTGTCCAAGTACGATCCTTTTGGTTCTAACGGGAAGAAACTTGTAAGCGTACTATGACCGTCGAAGCAAAAGCTGCTCCCCGCCAGGGAAAGTCTGAACTCAGAAGAGACGTCTCGGTCTGGGGCTCCTACATGTGGGGCTTTGCGGACGTGGGAGCGGACACTTATGTTGCCTTAGGCTTGGTCATGGCTTATGCTCAGGGGGCAACCAGCCTGGTGTTCGCTTTGGCCGGGATCGTCTATATAATGATCGGATTAGCTTATACCGAGCTTGCCTCAGCTTATCCGGTGGCGGGAGGAGGATCTTACTTTGCCCTTCGTGGCTTGGGCGATTTTTCGGGATTTGTAGCTGGATCAGCCCTGCTTTTGGATTATACAATTGACATCGCCCTTTTTGCCACTGCTTCTGCTGGCTATATCAATTTCTTCATGCCTTATATAATAGGTAGAGACATAGCAAGTTTCGTAACCAATATTGGACCTTTTCACAATGTCAATCCGGTGTGGTGTGCTGAGACTCTTATCCTAATAGGATTTTTAATCTGGCTCAACGTAAGAGGAATACGGGAATCTTCTTTTGTGAATGAAGTCATAGGCGCGGTGGTTATTGCTACCGAGTCAGCTTTGGTCATCTTAGCTTTCCTATTTGCCTGGCGGCCTGAGTTGCTTGCTCATCAATGGAATACCCAGTTTCCCTCGCTGCATAACTTCATGTATGGCTCATCCATAGCCATCATATCCTTCGTAGGTCTGGAATCGATCTCGGAGGTGGCACAGGAGACCAGACGTCCAGCCACAGTCATTCCCCGCACCTCCATCACGTTGATCTTCACCGTATTCATCTTCGCTGTGGCTTTTTCGACCTTAGGTTTAGGGATACTGCCCTGGCAGGAGTTTGCCGCAAACATCGACAATCCCGTTGCGGTTTTAGCCGAAGCCATACCTTTCGTGGGCTTGATAGCAGGACCCTTTGCCGCCGCATTAGGCGCCTTGATCCTTTTCATCTCAGCGAACACAGGCATAGTGGGATCATCCAGATTGACTTATTATCTCAGCAAGTTCGGAATCATCAGTCCCTGGTTTGATGCGGTTCATCCCAAATACAAGACTCCCATTCGCACCATTTTGGTATTTTCGGGGATTGGGGTATTTGAAACCATATTATCCTTTCTCACTCCATCCGCCATGGACACTCTGGCAAACATGTATGCCTTCGGAGCTACTTTGGGATATACCATGGTATTCATAGCCTTAATTAAGTTGCGGTTTTCCGAGCCCTGGACACCTCGACCTTATAAGATGCCTTTGAATATTAAATTGAAATATAAGGGAAGAAAAGTCCTCTTTCCTGTTTTAGGAGTCATCGGAACGTTGGGAGTGGGAACGATACTCTTCATGGTGGTTTTGACCCACTCCATTGGACGAATTGCCGGACCTGCCTGGGTTCTTCTCTGCTTTGGTTATTACGCCTGGTATCGAAAATCAAGAGGACTTCCCATCTTCAAGAGCATCGAGCACAATTGGGAAAAACAGCAGATGGATGTATTGACCTCGGCAGAAGAATTCGATTTATTAGAACAATATAAAATAGCTTTAGCTGAAAGAGATAAAAAGAGAACGGAATTAAAATGAGCTTGTTAAGGCCTGGTCAATCTAGCGCAGACATGCCAGATAAATTGTCTAAGATGGATTATTATCAGATTATCACCAGCACTCTTATGGTAATATTAGGAGCGATAATCTTGTTTCGGTCGCTAAGTCAGAACATCATGATAATGCCTCTGCTTGTGGGTGGTGGACTTTTGGCTTTAGGACTTTATCGGCTCAATTTCGTGGTAAAGTATCTCAGGATCCGCAGAGACCGTAGGAAAGGTCCTAAATGGAATCCAAAGGAAAGAAAATGGAACCACAGGTGACCTTTTTGGGAGCGGCATTAGCTGTTCTTTTCACCATATCAATGGGCGGTCTGTTGTGGTGGATGCTACATCCCCCTCGTCAGATTCAGCCGGCTGTGGCTAAAGCTCGCTATGCTGTGGGGGCTTTTAAGCGAATTTTGGTGCCTACATCGGGGGTTCCTTATTCGGAAAAGGGTATAGAGTTAGCCTGCCGTCTGGGAACAGAACAGGAGGCTGAAATCGTATTGACCTACGTATTGGAAATTCCTCGAACTTTACCTTTAAACGCTCCCATCCCCGAGGCAGAAGCACAAGCAGATGAAGCTTTGAAAAGAGGAAAAGAGATCGTGGAACTTCATCACCTGGTTCCGATACTTAAATTGGAAAGAGCAAGAGAAGCAGGAGAAGGAATCGTCAAGGTGGCTAAGGACAATCAGGTGGATGTGATCGTCCTGGGAATCCGTCCCAACTGGCGCGGGACCCAGAATATTTGGGGAAAAACCACCGACACTCTCTTGCGTAAAGCCCCATGTGAGGTGGTTATCGACAAGCTGCCAGAGTAATGGACTATTTCCCAACAGATTAAACAAATTGAACAGGTTCTAAATTCGTTTAATCTCTTTCATAGGTTGGGAATTAATTAAATGGAGAAAAACATGAAAGTGGTTATCTTGGGATGCAGTCTGGTGGGTGCAGAGGTGGCATCCTGGCTTGACTCGGACAAAAACGAGGTCTCAATAATAGACTCAAAGGAGAGCTCCTTTAGCAGGCTTCCCAAGCAATTTAAAGGAGAAAAGATTTTGGGAATGGGGATTGATGTTCCGGTTTTGGCCCAAGCGGGTATAGAGGGGGCAGATGCTTTTTTGGGTTTAACCAACAGCGATAACACCAATATCATGGCCGCTCAGTTGGTCAAACAGAGGTTCAAAGTTCCTAAAATCATCATTCGGGTGTACGATCCCGAAAGAGCTAAAGCTTTTGGGGAGATGGGACTTAACATCATCTGTCCCACAACCATAATAGCTGAAAAATTCAAACAGTTCTTGTTGTAGTGGTGGAGCGGTCGGGCAGGGTGCCCGACCTACGAAGAATCAATGATCTCCGCCTTCGTAGGCAGGGCTCCCAGCCCTGCAAAAGGAGTTTTCCAGAGCTCTTTCATAGATAACGCAAGCTTAGTGAATCTTCAAAGTCTATAGCACGAAAAAAGCGAGGTCTTATGTATATCGTAATTGTCGGCGGTGGGGATGTAGGTTACAGCTTGACCAAGCTTCTCATGGAGGAAGGGCACGAAGTCGTCTTAGTTGAAAAAGATCCGGCCAGATATGATAAGCTTTCCGATGAGTTAGGAGAGTCGGTGGTATTTGGCGATGGTGCCCAATTGGGGACTCTTCTGGATATGGGAGCTAATCGGGCAGACGTGTTAGTTGCAGTCACCGGTTACGATGAGGATAATCTGGTGATCTGTCAGTTAGCCAAATTGGTCTATCTGATTCCGCGCACTATTGCCCGAGTCAATGAGCCGAAAAATGAGGAACTCTTTACCTCTTTGGGAGTGAACGCTACCGTATCCAGCCCCAAGATTATTGCCTCTTTGATTGAGGAAAAAATAGACGCTGGCATGGCCATACCGCTTCTGGCATTCAAAGAGGGCGGGGTTGAGATATTCAAAACCGAGCTTTCCAAAGAGTCATCTTTGATTAACAAAAAAATCTCCAAGCTCCAACTGCCCAAGGATTGCATAATAATCGCCGGCTTAAGAGGAAATGAGGTAATAATTCCCAGAGGCGATACCAGATTCCGGGAAGGAGATACCATCATTATGCTGATAAGAAAGGAGAGAAAGGAAGCTTTCAAAC
>Ga0209427_10002916_pt1 | contig 20089 bp, 17 predicted proteins | sample DeeMarSWOR136_30_FD_187465 | JGI IMG/M metagenome (GOLD analysis project Ga0209427, IMG submission 187465) | Marine sediment microbial communities from White Oak River estuary, North Carolina - WOR-1-36_30 (SPAdes) (version 2) | ecosystem: Environmental > Aquatic > Marine > Intertidal zone >...
CGGGACAGTCATCTTCCACATCCGCGAGGGGGTGTACTGGCACAACAAGCCGCCGGTAAATGGACGAGCACTAACTCCCGACGACATCAAGTACTCCCTGGAGTGGGCAATGACCGGCGGGTATTTCGCGTACTTTTACCGTGATTTGTGCGCGACGGCCGAGATAACGGTCGATAATGCTGCGCGGACGGTAACGGTTACGGTTCCCGTAGACCAGTGGGTTAACATGATAACCCTGTTCCCCGACTATACATCAATAGTGGCACGCGAGGTAGTCGAGGCTTACGGAGGCGAGACGGACTGGCGCAACAGCCTGGGCACAGGGCCATTCATGCTGACCGACTTTGTCCCCAACAGCTCGGTCACCTATACCAAGAACCCGAACTACTGGGAAACCGACCCAATCGGCCCGGGGAAGGGTAACAAGCTGCCCTACCTGGACGGAGCCAAGGTACTGATCATAGTGGACCCGTCCACCAGGATGGCAGCGTTTCGCACCGGTTCGATTGACCGGCTAATCGCGGTCAACTACAACGATGCCAAACCCCTCCTCGAGGACCCCAGAATGTCGGAAATGGAACGGCTTGAATACAAGACCGACGGTTGTAGCTGCCTGTTCTTCAGGACAGACCTGGCGGAGTCACCATTCAGCGACAAGAGGGTGCGACAGGCGATTATGCTGGCCATAGACAACCAGAAGGTAGTGGACGATTACTGGCAGGGTCGCGCCACGATGTTAAGCTGGCCGCTAATGCCCAGCAAAGCCTACATGGATGCCTATTGCCCGCTGGAAGACCTGCCCGAGAATGTCCAGGCGCTCTACGGGCGCGATGTGACTGCGGCCAAGGCGCTTCTAGCCGATGCCGGCTACCCCAATGGCTTCGAGTGCAGCGCCATTACCTGGAACACGCCGGTATACGTAGACTACCTCTCCATGTACAAGGACATGCTGGCGGAGATCGACATCGACATGGAAATCAGCATTGTGGACTATGCCGTCTACAACGGCATAACCCGTGCCAGGAACTACGGTCCTAATGAGATAATCATCACCACCGACTCGGGCAACGGCACTTACATGAAGATGATTGACTTCAGGGGTGCAGGTTCTTACAATCCCAGCCGCATTAACGAGGACTACAGTGTCAAACAGATTGAAGATGCCTATGCGGAGATAGTATCATACGCCGGCACCGACGAAGCGGCAATGATGAGAATCAACCGTGAATTGATGCCGTGGCTCCTGGAGCAAGCCTACTGCATGCCCAATCCAACGCCGGACTACTACATGCTGTGGTGGCCGTGGCTGAAAAACTTCGAGGGTACGTATGCTTGCGGTTACTACAACTATAGCGGGGCGATCAAGTATGCCTGGATTGACCGAGACCTGAAGTACCAGATGATCGGCAAGAGGTAATCTACAGCACCGCTAAAGACCTCTCAACAAGCAGGGGGGCTAGAGAGTGTGACTCTCTAGCCCCTAACTGTTATTAATGCCCGCTCTAAAAAGATCTGGATTATATTATTTAGCCAAGCACTTTCATTCCAGTGTTGTTGGCGCGGGTGATGAAGCAGGTACCCCCCATGTTATCGGCAAGAAAGCGACCTGTCTTTTCGCAGAGGTCCGTCAGGTCTTCACCAAAAGCGAAGAGCGTTGGCCCCCAACTGCTCATGCCGACACCAATACCACCGTTCTTTTTAAGAAAGTCCATACACTGAAGAACACCACGTGATTGAGCACGGAACTCAAAAGTTTTAAAACCGTATTTCTGCGACTCCTCAACAGCGAAACCGAACGACTCCAAATCACGTTCGATGATAGCGGGCAGCATCTTAAGCAGGACTAGGTGACAGATTTTTCTAACCTCTTCCATGGGTACAGGACATACGATTTTGAAAATCTCCACCTCCCGGATGCCGGCAGTTTCCTCACCGGTGGGAACACATACCAGAATATCCCAATCAGGGAAATCATAGCGTGCCAGAACAGGCGGAGGCATCAGCCCGCGTACAGCTGACGAGGGGGAGTATTCGCTCTTGCTGTTGGCAGTATCACCAGTACGGAAATTGTGACCACCGTCCACAATGAACCCGCCATGTTCAAAACTGGCGACCCCTATGCCAGAGGTGCCTCCCCTATTTACTACCGATGCCAGCTCGGCGGAACTGACCGATTGTTCCGCCAGTAGGCACAGTGCTCTGGCTACACCGACCAGAAGCTGTGTAGCACTGCCCAAACCTACATGGACGAAGGGGCGTTCTTCGACAACAATCTTTGCCGGGGGGAGGTCATAGCGCCGGATAACAGCCCGAGCGGCCTCCTCAGCACGGCTTATTGCATCAGGGTCCTGAGGACACTCTACCTCCAGATGGTCGCTTTTCTTAGCGTAAATTACCGTTCTCGGGTTTTCAAGGGCAATGCCGGTGCCCCCATCTATACGACCAATCTCTCCGTTAAGGTCTATCAGTCCTATATGCAAGCGTGAAGGGCAGGCAATTCGAACTTCATTCATGTTTTACCTCCTTGGTCAAGCACCCAGTGTCTGACCTGCCTCCTCAATACTGAGTCCTTCATGGATCATGCGCCACACGACCCCCAGAAGGTCTGCCGGGTGAGGGCTCTGCCAGATGTTCCGTCCCATGACGATGCCCCGGGCACCACCTTCCAGAGCACCGCCTATCATCTTCAAAGTATCAAGGTCTGTATCACACCTGGGTCCGCCGGCAATCATTATCGGCACCGGACAGCCAGCAACGACTCTTTCAAAATCCTGGGGCGTATAGTATGTCTTGACCATGTCTGCTCCATGCTCGGCAGCCACACGCGCTCCCAGAGCAAGATACTGGGGGTCGAGCTTTTTATCCTCCAGAGTCTTACCAACACCCAGGACACCCAGCAAGGGCATCTCATATCTATGACATTCGTCAGCTAACAGAGCCATATTCCTGAGTGTCTCGTGCTCGTAGCTAGAGCCGATGAAGGCGGTGGTAGCCAAGGCATCAGCTCCAAGGCGAAGTGCCGTGTCCACGCTGGTGGTCAATCCTTCGTGGGTGAGGTCTTCGCCAGCGATCGTGGCGGCACCACTAGCCCGCAGTATTATGCCCTGCCTGCCATCAGGTTCAAAACAGGTGGATAATATTCCTTTAGTCAGCAGCCAAGCGTCCACCTTGCCGGTGGTGGCCAGATTGCGGATAGTCCCAGCAATATCCGTAATGCCGGTCATCGGTCCCAGTGCCATGCCGTGATCAATAGCAATAATGAGACCTTTGCCGGTAGCCGGGTTCAGGATACGGTTCATACGATTTCGCCTACCCACTGTCATATGATTTATCTCCTTGCCAGAAAGTGTTTTAATCAGATTAGCACAACTGCTTTAAGCAATTCATGTTTCCGGATTTTCTGTACAACACCCAGTAAATCATCCAGACCAACTCGATGTGAAATAACCGGTTGCACATCCAGTTCTCCTGTGCTGATGAGTTTAAGAGCCTGCTGAAAATCAGACAGCGAAGACCCGTGGGTGCCGGTGAGAATAATTTCACCATAGTGCAGCCATCTTGGGTCTATTGCAATGCTGGAGCCTCTGGGTGGGCCTCCAAAGATGTTAAACACACCGCCATTACGAACCATGGGCAAATTTTGCTCTATAGCCTCAGTTGCTCCCAGGGCGGTAATAACCAAGTCGGCACCTATACTGGTGATTGATTGCACCTTCTGGACGGGGTCGTCTTTCCTGCCATTAATTACGTGCTCTGCACCTAACTCGTGTGCCTTCTCGAGGCGTTCGGGAATAATATCGGTAACAATAGTGTGGATGCCCAATGATTTAGCCAAAAGGAGATGCAGTAAACCCATAGGGCCGGCGCCAACGATGGATACCCAGTCATCCCTACCGATTCCTGCCGAACGAAAGGCACTAAAACAGCAACTAAGGGGCTCAGTCATAGCCGCCAGGTCATAGTCTAATGAGTCCTCAATGGGAATCACGCCTCCCAAATTCACCAGACGTTCAGGAATGAGGACGTGCTCAGCAAACCCGCCATCTACCCCGTGCGCCAGACCGAACTGGTCTAAACAGAGACTGTGACGTCCCAGGCGACAGTAGAAACACTCCCCACAGAAAGCCCGGGGATACACAGCAACCCTTTGACCGACTGTTAACCCTTCCACGCCCTCTCCCAATTCATGTAACAGACCGGCAACTTCATGTCCCAGAATAACAGGTAAATCCCGGGGTGTACCCTCACCAGACAGAGTTTTAACGTCAGTAGTACACACACCACAGGCTTTTACCTGAACCACCACCTCTCCCTGTCCGGCACGCGGTGTCGCCACCTCTTCATGACGGAGGTCGTTCTCACCATGCAGTACGGCGGCTCTCATATACTATCCTTTCTCAAGGATGACTCGCCCGATAGCCGACATCAAACGGCGTAACTTATCAGGGTCTTTCCGTCCGAGAGCAATCTCGACCCCGCTACATAAATCTATGCCATAGGGATGAACCGTCTCTATAGCCTGCCGGATATTTTCCGGGGTGATGCCACCAGCCAGGAATGTACGAACCGGGAAGGCTTCCACCAGACTTCGGGCTACGGTCCAACTGTTCACCTGGCCAGTTCCGCCATAACGCATATTATTTCCCGAGGAGCCGACGACAGTATCTATAATAACAGCATCTATCCCAGCACCTACCAAGGAATTTACCCTGTCCTGGTGCCCGGAAATATCAGTCTCGCCGGAACCCTGGGGCGGCAGGTGGATTGATTTCCATATTTCACAGGATAGTGTCTTTTTCAACGCCCTGACCAGCGATGGGGTCTCAAGTCCCAGGAGTTGAATTGCATGCGGATTTAAGGTCGCCACCGCCCGCTTTATCGGCTCCGCTTCCCAGTTAAAGAATAGCGTCACCACCGGAAGCGTTGATTGCTCACATATCAGGCGCGCCGAATCCAGACTCAAGTTACGCGGCGAAAAGTCGACCCCAACAATGACGCCAATATAATCGGCACCTGATTCTGCAACCAGGCGGGCATCGTCAACTGTGGTAATACCGCAGACCTTTATCTTGATGTTTTCAATAGAGGGCAAAGCAGTTCCCATAATGCCGTATTTTGAAGCTGGCTGAATTCTAACGTAAGCCTCGGGTGGTGTCAAGCATATCCCGGGAACGATACCTGAAAGCTGCCGGTATTCAGGCACATTTTTAAAGGAATGGTGCCTGTTTATGAAAAACAGTGGTACTTAAGTACCAAAATAATAGTACTTAAGGCTCATTAAAGTGACCCTTATGGGCTATTTATACTGTTCTTTTCACATTACCTGTAGAAACAGCAAGTGTGACAATGCGGAAGCACCTATTTTGAGGACTTTTACATTGCGGCCGGGACTTTGAAAAGCAATTTCACGCAATGTTAACAACAGTGAAAGACGACAAGTATCAAATAGCCAGAAAGGACCATGTTCGAGATAGCCTGAAGAGGCTACGAGAACTATCATTTCATTGCCAAGAATGTGGCAGCAGTATATCTTGGAAAGTCGCACCAGACACACAGGATGACTGACCACATAAGACTGTCAGACGTATTGGTGCCCACCTTGAAGATTTTAAGATGTGGCCCTTCAGTCTCATTAAATGTAGCTCTTTAGGCTCATAACATTGAGCCTGTTATATCTTACGCAGGCACCCTCGTGATACCAAAATAGAACGGTAAGTACAATTTATTGAAGCTAATAAGTTCACCGAGGAATATTGGGTTTAAGAGAATAACATGGGGTCAGACAGCTGGTGTAACTATGTAGCAGGGTCTACCAGAATACAGGACCCGGATAATACATAGATAGACTTTATCTGTTTTGAGTGAAAGCACGGTGCTGCAGAGATAAGCATGCAGATACAGTTAGAATAAAGAGGGAGGAGCTTAAGAATGCAGATACCTGTTGAATATCTGGTGAATTGCGGATTTGGGTGGTTTATCGTTGTGCTAGCCATTGCCGGATACTTCCTAACGCTAGCAAGGATGAGAGAAAGATGGACTTTCTGGATTGTACTCGCTGGGGGTTGGGCATTCTTCGCTGTAGCGAATACGCTGCTAATTAGTGGTGTCCCTGCAGGAGTGCCGTATCTGGTTGCCATCTGGCTATCATCGTACATACTGGTAGCAGCTTCACTTGCACTCTTATTCATCAAGCTAACCAAGGTAAAACAGTAAAACCAGAATACCTCTAAGTGCAATATAACCAGCCGCCAGCTATTGTTCAATGCAAACCATTCGTAATCAACACTTGCAATTAACATCGTTTGCCAGGCGAGTACTAATTTAGTTTGGAAGATTTTCAAATCCGCCAAAGAATTTGAGACGGTTCCATGAGAGAAATGAAAAGCAATGGTAAAACCAAGAAACATGTTACCAGGGAGCCGGAGGCCCTGCGCCAAGGTGCAGGGGTAGTTGAGAGGCTAACAGAAGAACAAAGGTGGGCATTTGAGAAATGGCATGATTCGTTAAATACTTTGGAAAATGTCATGCTGATAATAGATAAAGATTACAACATCGAAAGTATTGATGAACGCGGTTCAAAGCTTCTCAACAAGAGTAAAGATGAAATTATAGGACAGAAATGTTATCAAGCCATTCATGGTGAAGATAAACCTGTACAATGCTGTCCTCTGAAGCAAGCATTAACGACCGACAAAGTACAATCAGTCGAGCGATATGAGGAGCTATCTGGTCGGCTTTTTTACATGAGGTACTTCCCTATTCCCGATAACCATGGGGAGGTAACAAGATACTCAGTCCTGATGCGTGACATGACCGAGAATAAGCCGATAGAGGACCTGCTGAAGACGGTATCGATTAACTCACCAGTGGGTATATACATTGTTCAGGACAGGAAGTTTTGTTATGTTAACTACCAGTTCCTGGAAGATACCGGATATAGCGAAGACGAATTATTGGGTACCGATCCCCTGCAAATTGTCATGCCTGAAGATAGAGATATGGTCAGGGACCATGCAATCAAGATGCTAAAGGGCAGAAGTTCCACACAATATGAATACAGGGCTATTACCAAAGATGGAGATACACGATGGGCCCTGGAGACGGTGGTACCCATTATGTATAAAGGAAGGCAGGCCACATTAGGAAACTACATGGATATTACCGACCACAAGCAGATGGAGATAGCGTTACGTGAGAGTGAGGAATTCAATTCCAGTCTTTTAAAAAATTCTCCCTACCCAGTGCTCGTTCTTAATGCAGATACTTCAATAAAATACGTAAATCCGGCACTGGAGAAGCTAACCGGCTTTAGCCGGGCGGAACTCGCCGGTATAAAGGCTCCCTATCCCTGGCTGACGCCAGAATCACTGCCAAAAACAAGGCGACAGTTCAAGATAGCTATGCAGAGAGGGCCGAAATGGTTTGCGGAGCTGTTTCAAAAGAAGAACGGGGAGTATTTCTGGGTTGAGATAAGATCCACACCAGTAACCTACGATGGGAAATTCATGTATTACATGTCAAGCTGGGTTGATATCACAGACCGCAAACAGATAGAAGATGCGCTGAGGAGAGAAAAAGAACGAGCCGAAAGATATTTGAATGTAGCCGGTGTAATGCTGGCAACAGTGAATGTAGATGAAGAAATAACCCTGATGAATAAGAAGGGCTGTGAAATCCTGGGTTACGAAGCAGGGGAACTCACCAGTAGCAACTGGTTCACCACCCTGGTTCCCGAGAGAATAAGGGCAGAGATGAAGAGCGTATTCCGTAAATTGATAGCGGGAGAGAATGGACCAGTTATATATTATGAGAACCCATTGTTGACCAGGGACGGTGAGGAAAGGTTGATTGCTTTCAACAACTCGGTAGTTAAGGACACAGATGGCCGGGTTATTGGGGTTTTGATTTCAGGTGAGGATGTTACCGAGCTGCGGAAGACACAAGAGCAATTGCAGCATTCTCGTCTTCTGGCTTCTCTGGGAGAGATGACCGCCGGAATCGCCCACGAGGTAAACAACCCTCTGGGTTGTATTCTACTCTATTCCGAGTTACTAGCATCAAGTGATGTCCCATCGCAAATGAAGAAGGACCTGAAGGTAATTCACGAAGAAGCCAAGCGTGCTACCAAGATAATGACGGATCTCCTCACATATGGCCGTAGAACGAAATCCCAAACGCGCCGCCTGAATTTGTACAACCCACTCAAGAAGGTACTGGAAATGCGCCGTTATGAACAGAAGGTGCAGAATATCACTGTATCCACAAACCTAGCGGCTGGCCCACTTCATGTAAATGGTGATTCATCCCAACTAATGCAGGTCTTCATGAACCTTATGCTGAATGCAGAGGAAGCCCTCAGAGCATCAAATGGTGGAAACATAATTATTACTACCGAGACACACGATGAGTGGGCAAGGGTGCGAATTGCAGACGATGGTCCGGGTATACCACCGAAGAACCTGAACCAGGTGTTTTATCCTTTCTTCACCACCAAGGAGATTGGCGAAGGTACCGGACTTGGTCTGAGTACCTGTTACGGGATCATTACCGGGCATGATGGCTTGATACGGGCGGAGAATAATGAGATGGGCGGAGCTACTTTCACCATCGAATTGCCACTGGCACGTACCCAGAAAAATGGAAACTCACCCAAGAAAAGAAAAAGAAGGGTTGGCGATAATATGACGGTAACAAGCAAAGCAGGAGGGAGCTATGGCAGCAAATAATCATCTGATACTCGTCGTTGATGATGAGCCTAATATGTGTAATATACTCCGTCGCATCCTAGAGAAGGAAGGATACCAGGTGTTAACGGCATCCGACGGTGAGACAGCTCTCCGGATCATCAAGGCGAGAGAACCCGAAGTAATTCTTCTGGACCTCATGATGCCGGGGATAGACGGTCGAGAGGTCTGCTGGAGAGTCCGCGAGTTCTCACCGGCGACGCGAATAATATATTTCACTGCCAAGACAGAACTGACAAGTCCTTTAAAGGCAAAAGAGCTTCATGATGGCGCCGATGCCTTTATCGCCAAACCAGCATCCAGTAAACGCATAATTTCCATGGTTGACAATATGCTTAATAACCGCCGTCAATAAACAGATTGATAACAAAGGAGGAATAAGGGCACAGGACAGGGTTAAAGTTCATAAATGTGGAAATTTGGTCACAGATGAGGCAAGCTTTATCAAACCTTAATGAAACCTTTATGAAAAATTTATAATATTTATGATTGCCTTTATGGTTGTGTGGTAAATTTTGATTAAGGCCACGTATTAAGTGGTTGAAGCAGCCTGAGAAACATGTTCGAATAGGCCAGTTTTTAAGGGGCTGCAGGCAGAGAGAGGTATATGAGGGACGGACAAGTTCTAGTTTTAGAACCAGATACACGTCTTCGGTTATCCAGAACCCGTGCTCTAGCGCGGCAGGGTTACCGTGTCACCGGTGTATCCAGCATCGAGCAGGCGACCAAAGAAGCCAATCAGCAGTTTTACGATTTGCTCATTGTTCGTGTTGAAGAACCGGAGTTATTGAATATGCTTCTCGCCCAGTTCCCTGCCGAAATAAGCGTCCTGATTGTAACCACAAAAGAAATCGTTGCCAAAGCGGCAGAGTGCGCTGGCGCCGGCATACGCTCCTTCCTGGTTCAACCGTTCAGCCCTAATAAATTCAAGGACACCGTTGCCCACACAATAGACAGGACCCGCATGATGGAAGAAGGCTTACGGAGCAAGATTCTAACGACTCTAGAGCGGGCTAACCGCCTATTTACCTCCGAAGATGAAATAGACCAAATCCTGAGACTTGTGGTAGAGATGAGTGCCGCAGAAACGGATGCAGATTACGTTTCGCTGGCGGTAAAGAATGAAACAACCGGAAAGTTCAAGATCAGGGTACAAAAAGGAAACGAGAACCGGCTCTGGAAGAAGATATGCCACGAGCTTATGGAAACAGGTGAAACAATTCTTATTGACGAAAACAGCCAGAATCACTCCCGGTTACATAATTTGATGGCTGAGGCAGGTATATCAGCGATGCTATGCGTACCACTGGTAATTAAAGGAAATGTGATCGGGGCTATAAATCACATTAAAACAGGAGAGAAAGCAGGATTTAATTCCGGTGACATGAATTTAGCTTCGATATTGGCGTGGTGGAGCAGCATGGTCATCGAGAATTCCTGGTTAATCAGTAAGGTACAGCAACAGCACTGCCACGTTGCCGACCTACTCAACGAAATATCTTTTGCCCAGCAGAATGAGCGAAGAAGGGTGGCTATTGAGATTCACGATGGTGTTGCCCAGTGGATGGTCGGCGCTTCCTATGATATCAAGGCTTGCAGTACACTTATCGCCGAATCCAGATTGGGTGAGCTGGAGGAGGAATTGGACAAGGTAGGTAAGACACTACAAAGGAGCGTGAAAGAGTTACGCCGAGCCATCGCCAATCTCCGCCCGCCTGCATTGAAGGAAGTGGGTCTCGTGACCGCTATATGCCAGGCAGCGGAAGCGCTTAATGAGGAAGACATCAAGTGCCATACCGAAATAGAGGGAGAACTACCCAAACTCACTTTTACTGAAGAAACGACTACCTACTGGATAGTCCAGGAAATCCTAACGAATATAAGAAACCACTCCAAAGCCAGCGATGTTAACCTCCGGATACAGTTCCATGATGATGCTGTATCGGTTGAGGTCAGCGATAACGGCCAAGGTTTCAATCCTGATGAAGTAATGAACAGTACAATGCCGCTACAGCACATAGGACTAATCGGCATGCAGGAGAGAGCAAAATTACTTGGCGGTTATATTAGAATAGATAGTAAGGTGGGACAGGGAGCCGTAATTAGCTTCAGCTTCCCTGTTTCCTCTGGAATAGCTGTAGCAACAAAAGTATAGAAAAGTATAGAAAGGTACGGAGATGAGCAAACCACCAACCATCAAAGTGCTTATAGCGGATGACCATCAGGTCGTGAGGGAAGGATTACGACGCATATTAGAATCAGACAGTGAAGTAGAGGTGATAGGCGAGGCAAGAAGCGGCGAAGAGGCAGTCGTAAAGGCAATTTCGCTGGTACCTGATGTTATTATTATGGACCTCAGGATGCCGGGAATGGACGGCATCATGGCCACACATGAGATAAAGCAAAAGAATCCCAATATAAACGTACTCGTATTAACCCTGTATGCCGAGGACTTCATAAAACAGGCTGTCGAGGCTGGCGTATCCGGCTATTTACTAAAAGACAGTGACTGCGAGCAGATAACCAAAGCAATTCATCAAGTATATGACGGGCTCTGTCCGATTGCACCATCTCTCACCAGAGAACTGGTTACCAAATTTGTCAAGCTCAGCCGGAACGACCAGTCTTCAATCCTAACGGAGCGTCAAATACAGATACTAAAGCTTATTGCTGAGGGAGTAAGCGGCAAGGACATCGGCAACACTCTTTTTGTCAGTACATCAACGGTCAAGCGAGAAATACGGAACATCTTTGATAAACTCGGAGTAAATGACCGTGCCCAGGCCGTTTCGGAAGCTATGAAGCGAAGGATTATCTAACCACCACCCCAGCAATGGTATATCGGAAACCACCATACTTTTCCCCATAACTATGACCTTACCGGGTCATATCTATGACCTTCCAAGTTCTATTCTATTTGTACCCCTTAGCTATAGAAAATTATCTATTTAGTTCTCTTTTGCTGGCTATTTAGACCTTACACTTGTCTCTACTATGTGCGACAATGGGGACACAACAGAAACTAAACTGAATGGCAGGTACAGAAGTTATGACCAAAGTTGGTGTACTTTCTGAGTCTTTTATAAATGCCCAAGAAAGTAATGAAGCTAAAGTTATCCGAGTGCTCGTAGTTGACGACCACCAGGTAGTACGAGAGGGATTGCGGCGGATGCTGGAGATGGAGAACGAGATACAGGTGGTTGGTGAGGCGGCATCCGGCGAAGAGGCAATTTCAAAGGCGGTTTCGCTCAATCCCGACGTTGTCACGATGGATGTCAAGATGCCAGGTATGGACGGTATTACGGCTACACGCGAGATAAAACAAAGAGCCCCTGAAGTCGATATACTAGTATTAACTCTATATGCCGAGGATTTTGTTCAACAAGCCATTGAAGCTGGTGCCTCAGGCTACCTGCTTAAGGATAGTGACTGTGAGCAGATAGCCAGGGCGATACATCAGGTATTTGAAGGCCTGTGTCCCATTGCACCATCGCTTACTCGAGAACTGGTAACAGAATTCGCCAAGCTCAGCAGAAACAGCCATGCCTCAATATTGACCAAACGACAGACGGAGATACTGAAGTTGATTGCAGAAGGAGTGAGCGGCAAAGAGATTGGCAGTCAGCTTTATATCAGCACATCCACAGTAAAAAGGGAAATACGAAATATACTCGATAAACTCGGAGTGCATGACCGGGCACAAGCTGTTTCCGAGGCTATAAAGCAGAACCTTATCTAGTCAATTATTATGAGGTCATAGCAGAGCCGCTACAAAATATGACCCGCCCGGGTCATGGTTTTGACCCCAAGACAATATACTGCCTATCCACTGAGATTAAAAACCTTATCTATTTGGTTCCCTTATCGTATCTATTTAGACCTTACACCTAGCATGAGCGTATGAGACAATGGGTTCAAGGAATGCTTCTAATATTAGCCAGTAGTACCGTTAATGGTTATACATTATCGGAAACAATCCTTTGGCATATATTTATGTTAACAGGCCAAGGGTTACTAATTGATAATCGTAAAGTACTGCAAGTCATAATATATAGCACAAAAGAGCAGATTACTGGAGAGAAACCAGCTTGAGTAGCAGAATCATGGAACTTCGAAAAATGGGGAAAAAATACGAGCGAGTTGACCGTAATTCTCTGTTCCTGCTACTCCTACTAACAATACCAGCAGGGGTCATGGTCCTAGTATTATTACTGTGGCCTGACTTACGCTGGGTTGCTGAAATACCCAACACTGCAATAGAGCTCCTCGGCTCATTTGCGGCCATACTTCTATCAGTATTTTTAATTGCCCGTTACCGAGAGGAAACAGGGATCCTGTATATCAGTGCGGGCTTAATGTCGATGGGAATCATTGAAGGATTCCATTCGATCACGCTTATTCCATCAAACGAATCTGTCTGGTTACACTCTTTTGCCGGTATATGTGGAGGGCTATTCTTCATTATCTATGTTTTAAGCAAGATGACGCAGATTGGCATTCCACCAATTAAGGCTACGGCCAAAGGGGTAGGCTGGTTACTCGGGGGGACCGCTGCGTTTGCATTTCTTCTCGGGATTCTCTCGATAGTCCTGGCAGATAAGTTGCCAGCCATGATGCGAGGAGAAAACTTCACAACTCTTGCCGGGGTGGTAAATACAATACCAGTAGTCTTTTATCTTTTTGCCGGTATTAACCTATTCCGGCAATACCGCAAGACCGGTGCCCATGAGTTATTCCTGTTTACGGCTATATTAATCTTTTTGTTCCAAGCGGCTGAAGTATCCTATTTTGTCAGTCTGTGGAGTATCATCTGGTGGCTCTGGCAAGCACTGCGACTTGTGGTATATCTGGCAATTCTAGGTTATGTACTCAAGGAGTACATACAGACAAGCGATTCCTTAGTGACAGAAGTAGACGAGCGCAAGAAGGTAGAGAAATCCTTGCGAAAGGCCACTCAGGAGTGGCGTGACTCATTCAACTCCCTAGAAGAGGCGATGCTCATAATCGACCGAGGCTACAATATTATAAACATTAACAACAGCGGTTTAGCACTAATTGGCAGGAGCAAGCAGGAAGTAATCGGCGAGAAGTGCTATAAAGTGGTTCACGGTAATGGTCAGCCAACTGAATACTGCCCATTCAAGGAAACGATAAAGAGCAAGAAAGCGGTATCAATCGAACGATACGACGAGTCATTTAGAAGGCACTTTTCCATAACAAGTGCACCGATGTTCGATGAGCATAAGAGAGTAAGTAAATGTGTCTATCTGATGAGGGATATCACCAAAGCAGTTGAGGCTCAAGAGAAAGAGAGGCAGCTGCAGCAGGAGCTCAATATAACAAGTCGCCTGGCCTCTATTGGCGAAGTAGCCGCAGGCATTGCCCACGAGATAAATAACCCACTGACCGGTGTTATCGGTTTTGCCCAGATGCTTGCGCAGATGGATGTACCTGAAGATATTAGAGAGGCGGTAGAGGTGATTGACGATGGAGCCAAGAGGACGGCCGGGATTGTGGAGAAACTGCTGACTTTCGCTCGCCGCAATAAACCAGAAAAAGAGTATGTAGATATCAACTCTGTTGTAATGAGTGCCGTAGATATACGCGCATACGAGATGCGCATCAATAATATAGAGGTTACTACCGATCTTGTCCTTGATTTACCCAAGACGATGGCTAATATCGGTCAGCTTCAGCAAGTATTCCTCAATGTCATTATAAACGCTGAACAGGCAATGACTAAGCAGAAGGAAGGGATACTCTCCATTAAAACCGAAAGGGTAAATGAAAATATTAGAGTAAGCATAAGTGATAATGGTCCAGGAATATCCCAGAAGAATATCGGTAAACTATTTGACCCCTTTTTCACCACTAAAGATGCAGACGAAGGGACAGGACTGGGACTAAGTATATCCTATGGCATTATTAAAGAGCACGGAGGTGTAATCCGTGTTGAGAGCAAATTAGGTAAGGGAACTACATTCATTATCGATTTGCCTATAATAACCGAGGTTGAAAAAACGGCAGAAGATGAGGCTGGCCAACAGGGAACCGAAAATATAACCGGGGCAAAGATTCTAGTGGTGGATGATGAACCAAACATATGCCGGGTCCTGGACCGATTACTGACCCGGGAAGGTCACGATGTAGAGACCATGTCCAATGCCCAGATGGCTTTGGAGAAGCTAAATGGTACAAAATATGACCTTATCCTACTGGATATTAAGATGCCTGGCATGAACGGAATCGAGTTTTACAATCATATGAAGGATATAGCTCCATCACTACGGCGGAAGGTAGTCTGTATCACAGGCGATGTCATCAGCGCCAAGAACAAAGCATTCCTGGAAAAAGCTAAAATCCCCTGCATAACCAAACCTTTTGCTGTTGATGAACTAATACACCAGGTGAAATTGGGATTAGGAGGTAAAGTGGACAATGAAAAAGCCAACTATTCTAATCGTTGATGATGACCTCGGGGTGCTGAAATTTGTTCGAGCTAATCTGCAAGCGTCTGATTATGTCACACTACTAGCTATGAATGGTGCCGAAGCCATTCAGGTCATTGAAAAGGAACTCCCCGATCTGATAATCCTGGACATTACCATGCCCCAGATGGACGGAATTGAGGTATGCCGGCGAGTCCGTGAGTGGTCACAGACACCAATAATAATGCTTAGCGCCCGGCACGATGTAGGAGAGAAGGTAAAATGCCTGAATAATGGTGCCGACGACTACATCACCAAACCCTTTGGCATAAATGAATTGAGGGCCAGGGTGAGAGCAGTCTTAAGGCGTACACAGACGGGGGCAACCGTACCCGTAGTGCCCAACTTCAGCAGTGGCGACCTCAATATTAACTTCATAAAAAGAGAGGTTACCGTTGCCGGAAATGAAATAAAACTGACTCCGACAGAATACAACCTACTGGTAGAGCTCGCACTCGGCATGGGAAAGGTTCTTACTCACACCTATCTGCTGAATAAAGTGTGGGGTCCTGAATACCGGGATGAGAAAGAGTATTTACGTGTATTTATCGGACGCCTACGCAAACAGCTCCGAAACGGCGCAAATGGTAATGGTCACGACTATATTGCCACTGTGCCCGGGGTAGGTTATCAGCTGTCAGCCACTGGTTAATATAGAGAAGCAATCACCACCCAAAGCTAAAGGAGGGGGTACCCACAAACGGGTACTCCCCTTTTTTGTTTGTCTGTAATATACTACGTCCGACTATATAAAAGATAATCCTCTCAAGAAGTTACCCTACTTTTTACACCAGTAAAGCTGTAGTAACAGCAAACCGCATCCCCTGCCCTCCCGTGGCTATTTTCACTCTTCTCCCCAAATGCTTCAATCCTATTTATTCTATCAGCAATGTTTTTATGGCTCATTTAATAATACCCCCATGACCCAATTATGACCCATTTATGACCCTCCTATGACCCGATGAGGGTTGCACTATCTGAGCTAAAAGGTTTACGATTCATACATGAAGGTCAGCTTTATGACCACAATAGGTTACCTCTATGAGCCGCAGGAATCATTAATGCTGAGCGTGGAGGTTCAATAATGCGCAAGTTCATTATTGGACTATTTTGTGGAGTAATAGTGATACCGGCACTAGTTCTGGCTTTGCTGGGATCATTCTCGATAGCGCCTGCGACCGGTGAGTCTGGCGGCTCTGAAGTAACGGAGATGAGCAGCGACAACACAACCTTCCGGGGAGACGTTTATTCCATATTGCAAGAAGCAGGCAATGAAATTCAGGACACCGATACAAGCCAGTACTACCAGAAACTGATACAAGGATACGAACTGGATGAACCATTTCCCGAGCTACCTGAGGGTGAAGAGCCCAGCCCGGCAGATATATTACCCGATATAACAAAAATCAACCAGATTGCTCTTACCTTGCCACTGCAGGAAGCGGGTAAGAATATTCAGGATGATGAAATAGCTGAGTTCTATTATTCGTTCCTGGAGAGTGCGGGTTTTACAATCGGGTCACAGTAAATAACCAGAGGATAATATATGAAACGCCTACTCATGTTGCTGGCTGGATTTGAAATAGCGGATGGCATCATCACACACCTTCTTGTCAATGGCGGGTTTGTCCAAGAAGGTAATCCATTGATGGCGGTGATAGTAAGAGAAGGTAATTTCCTGATGCTAAAGGTTATCGGTGCCATACTCTGCGTGTGGATTTTATGGCTCCTCTACAGGCGTTTCCGCAGGGTAGCCCTTATGACGACCTCAAGCATCGTTCTGTTCTATGGGGCCGTAATGATATGGAACCTGGGCATATTCTTCAGTGTCTAGTTCTATTTAGAAGTAGACTATCATGTTGATATAAACCCAATTATTTCTGGTACTATGCTTTGCCTTTTAGTCGATCGCGAATTTTCTGAGCTTCTGCAATCAGGCTGTTAATATCAACATCATCCAGTCTCCGAGCGAACTCGGTGATGTTGTTCTCGTCTTCAATCTCAGTTTCAAACAGGCTGAGCATCGAATCCCCGCCCCGGGGCTGTCGTTCTGTTTCTGTACTGGAATCCGACTCCTCTGACTGGTCCTCACCTGTCTCCAGGTCGTCCTCGGCTTGAGTTTGAGTAAAAAGAGCCAGTGCCTCAGGCTGAGTTTCAGTTGATTCAGGTTCCTGCTCAGGCTGAACCTGAGAAAAAATATTTTGCTCCTCGGATTGCTTGTCCATATTTGATTCACCTTCTCCTTCAGATTGACCTTGAGAAAATTGGGCTAGCTTTTCAGCAAGACCGCCAAGTTTATTTTCTTCAGTATTATCATCAATAACAACTGGTTGTTGTCCCTGGAGAGAACCAGCCTGATTTATTATGTCAGCCAGGTTGGTGGGATTGTTTACGGGGGGTATCTGAGCTCCATTAGCAAGTTTCTTACTGGCCAAATATCTTCTTAGATACAGGATAATGAAGGCTGTGACTAAAACTCCCGCAATACCAAGACCCATACCAATATACACACCTAATGACGAATTTATGTCTGCTATAGCATTTAACATTCTACTTACCTCCTTATAATGTTCCGGTCAGCATTATACTGACCAATGGAGGAACGAAAACTAAGGCGGCCCCCGACAACGCCATTGTGATGGCGAGGTAGAATGCCAATTTAAAAATATGACCTCCACCGGTTGAATAGATGGCAAAAGCGTTGGCAAAAGTAAGCACGAAGAGTATCACCATCACCATTACGTGGAGCATATTCAGTTCTGGCGAACCGCTGGTATACAGACCCCATGAGGAAAGACCAGGTACTCCCTGCGGTATACCTCCTTCAGGCATCATGTCGGCAACAAGAGCACCGAAGGCGACCAGGGTGTTATAGATGAATACAACTACTACGGCAAGAACAGCGTGCATGGCAATAGCCAGCCACTGAAGACCGGAGGCGATAAGTCCCCTCTGTGCACGCAGGTGAGCAATTTTCATGGCAAAATCGCTGGCGTGGTTGCCTACTCTCTCAGGTTCGCCACCAAGTGTTACCCCGTCCCAGAAAATACGCACGCTACGGTTTACCTGCTCCGAGCCAGTCTCACCAACAAACCTTTCCCAGCAGCGGTGAGGATTTATCCCGGCTAAAAGTCTAGTGTAGAGCATGTCTACATCCGGTTTAAGGGAGCCCATAGACCGGAAATCAAGCCGCCCAATACCCTCACCTACTGTTGCTCTTATTGCCTGGCTTACTCCACCAAGTGAGCGAAGAAAGCCGGCAATCTCGGTGTCCCGTTTATCTATTTTCTTGTCATCAATTCTGCTTATCATACCCACAGGAAAGAGAAACACACCGGCGGCTATCATTGCCCAGCCGAAACCAGCGTTCATTGTAAGCAGAGCTAATATCACAAGGACACCCAAAGGAAGGCAGAGTTTGGCAAGGCTTCTTGCCAGGGTTTGCTCCCTAGAACGGTAAGGCAAGGAATGAACCTTAGTTTCTTTAGGAGCATTATGATATATGAGCCAGGCTCCAGCCACGGTGACTATAATAGTTAGTGCTGATAGAGAAAGAATAAAGCCCGTGGTTACATTACCGATTATCATGGTCACCACTGCCATGACAGTAACAACGGCTGAAGTCAGTATTAAGGCAATATAAGCATCAGTCCACTTCCTCAGAACTTCCAACCGCCGTTCGTAGCTATTGCTGTACGATTCAGCAAAAACCTGTGACTCACGTTCCATAAAGGTAGTAATATCCTCCCCCGACGACAGGGCACCTGACAGGCGTAGTAGAACAGATTTGACCTCAGGCTCTTTGGTGGTTTCTCCTACTATTCGACACGCTTCTGAGTAGTCATGGTTAAATGCTTTGGCTACAAATTCGGCTTTCCTAAAGTAACGCGCTGATAAATAGGGCAAGTTTGCGGCGTGGTGAAATAACCCACTTCGTGATATGCCAGAAGTGGCAATAGCAGCCATATAGCTTAGCTGGCAGAAGAAATCCATGTCCAAGACTTCTTCATTAATGCTCTTAGTAGAGCCTTTCCTGCCAGACCCGTCTTTACCATATTTTGTCCAGAACTTGTACCACTTCATTGTTAAAAGAGCCCTTCTCTCTGTGCTCTGCCCAGAACTTCCAGAATCTCATAGAAGCCGGTGACACCCTGTTCTTTATGCAACTTTTCCAGTATCCTGGCTCGCCTGTCCAGTTCAGCATATATCCGCCGTTTTTTATTGACGGGTATACCCATCCTGGTGGCGATTTTCTCCTCCAAGATATAGCTGGTCATATAGCCGGTGAACTCAAAATTATCGGTTATTGGATTCCACTGGAAGCTCTCAGTAAAAGTAAATGAGTCGAGGATTGAGTCATAACCGACGATCTCGCTGATGCCAGTTATTCGGCGACCTCTCTTACCATCGGGGAGCTTAACCGCACTCGTTAGCACCACCACATTGAGATTATCAATATAGGTCTTCGGTACCGAGATTGGCTCGCCGGTAATTCGCTGAATTAGCTTCTCCACAGTAGCAGCATGGAAGGTAGCCATAACCGAGTGGCCAGTCTGCATAGCCTGAAAGGCAATGTTACCTTCGGGACCTCTAATCTCACCTACCAGTATCTCGTCTGGCCTCTGACGCAGAGCCGCCCTTAGGAGGTCAAACATAGTAACTGCCCCACTTTCATCTGTTATCTTACTCGTTTGAACTACCTCTCTGATCCAGTTTTGGTGCGGCACCTGCAGTTCAGGTGTATCTTCTATACTTACCACCTTGGCCAAAGGATGAATAAAAGTGGTCAGGGCGTTTAGCAACGTCGTCTTGCCCGACGCCGTCTCCCCAGAAACAAAGACACTCATCTCATTGCCA
>Ga0209427_10002917_pt1 | contig 20088 bp, 17 predicted proteins | sample DeeMarSWOR136_30_FD_187465 | JGI IMG/M metagenome (GOLD analysis project Ga0209427, IMG submission 187465) | Marine sediment microbial communities from White Oak River estuary, North Carolina - WOR-1-36_30 (SPAdes) (version 2) | ecosystem: Environmental > Aquatic > Marine > Intertidal zone >...
AACTTACCTTCTATAGCGAAGTCGATAGCATCCTTCAGCGATATGTCCGTGGGCTCGATGCGGGTATTGGAGTATAAAACTGTCTCCAGTCCCTCATCCTCCAGCGCCTTGAGGGTTATCTTTACCGGTTCCTTTTCTACCATATTACGGTCGGTGACCACCATCACCCTTCTGGCGCCGAGTTCTTTCATATCGAAGCCCACCTCTTTGGTAGCGCCGAAGCCGTACTTGATATTGGCTGAGCTGATGTTAATCACGGATTCCAGTGTCATGATTCGTTCCTTCCCGGGACATTCGCCTGGCTGGTGCTGACAATCAGGCAGGTATAAACCAAAATTAAGCAACGCTGTGTATTATAGTACTAAATCTGTCATCCTGTAAACATAAGGATCTATAGTGATAATTAACTCCGAAAACGTAAACCATTTGTTCTTGTACCGTTCGTGTGATATATTTTCTTAGGCTGGGATTTTATCTCGTTTTAGCGGTATTTTAATATTTCATGACCTGTCTATCTATATTGGTTATCAAGAAGCGTCTTCAGCCCGAGTTTCTATCCCGCCGAAAAAATATGAATTGGAGTTAATTGAAAATGGAGAGAAAATGGACGGAACTGACACCCGATGAAAAACGCGCCGAAAGGTTCAAGCGCTGGCTTTCACCGCCGGATGTCGAATTCTCCAGCCAGGAAGCCGAAGAAGCGTATAAGAAAAGGGTAACCAGGTTCATCAAGGCCATCAAGCTTGAGGAGCCCGACCGCGTGCCGGTTATTCTGCCGGCGGGCAGCTTCCCGATTTACCATGCCGGTATGACACTGAAAGAAGCCATGTACGACAATGAAAAGCTCTTACAGGCGTACCGTAAATTCTTTAACGAATTTGAAGGTGATACGTTCACCAGCCCCGTTATGATACCCCCGGCAAGGGCATCGGAAATCGCTGATAGCCTTACCTCGAAATGGCCGGGACGCGGTCTCCCCGACGATGCCAGCATGCAGCAGTTTGTCGAGGGTGAGTACATGAAGGCCGACGAATATGATATTTTTCTTGATGACATGTCCGATTACTGTCTCCGTTATTACCTGCCGCGTACCCTGGGGCTCCTGGCACCTCTGGCGAAGTTCTCGCCCCTCCCCCATATCCTGGGCATGCCCAACCGGTTTCTTGGCCCGGCCGTCATGCCGGAGGTCCAGGCCATGTTCCAGGGGATTATCGACTATGGCAAGGAGACGGCGAAGTGGCAGCAGCCGTTGATGGAGTTCCACCGCGAGGTGATGGCCGCCGGGTACCCGTCTTTGATGGGCGGTCAGTCCCATGCCCCGTTCGATATCCTGGCCGATACCCTGCGAGGGACCAGGGGAATCTTCATGGATATGTACCGGCAGCCGGATAAGCTCCTGGAAGCCATGGAGAGGTTGATACCGATGAATATCGACTGCGGCCTGCAGATGGCCAATGCCTCGGGAAGGCCGATTGTATTCTTTGCCCTCCACAAGGGTGACGATACCTTCATGTCGGATAAGCAGTACGAGGAATTCTACTGGCCCACGTTCAGAAAGGTCATCATGGGATTGGTTGACGAGGGTTGTGTGCCGCTTTTGTTCGCCGAGGGGCGGTACAACAACCGGCTGGAAATCGTCAAAGACCTGCCGAAGGGTGCCGTGTTGTGGCATTTCGACCAGACGGACATGTTCAGAGCCAAGGAAGTCCTCGGCGGTACCGCCTGTATCTCCGGAAATGTGCCTTCCTCGCTGCTGCGCACGGGTACGCCCCGGGAAGTCAAAGAATATTGCCGCAAACTCATCGAGGTCTGTGGTAAAGGCGGCGGTTTTATACTGACTGGAGGCGCCAGCATCGATAAGGGGAACCCGGATAACCTGCGTGCCATGATGGAAGCCGCCGAGGAATACGGCGTTTATAAATAGAATGAAGCGATTTTTTTAGAATACGCTTCAGTGGTTACGTTCGATTTATTGAGAGGAGGTGATGACAGGATATTTTGCTTTGATTCGAAAAGAAGGAGAATATAGTCAAATGGCTGAAACAAAGTATGAAAAATACATTATCAGAGAACCTCTGGCTGAAGGCCTGTTTACACCAAGACTTTTGTTTGATAGTAAGAACTACTTTCCGGAAATAGACTTCGGGATCAGGTATACTTACATCAAACAACCCGTTGAACTGGAGCGTCCTCATGCACACGACTTTGACCAGTTCCTTTGCTTCATGGGCTCCCCTGAAGATATGAGGGTTTTTGACGGAGAAGTAGAACTTTATCTGGGTGAGGAAAGCACCAGGAATATAATCAACAGTACCTCGGTGGTATATATCCCCAGCGGAATGGTTCATTGTCCCATAATATGGACGAGAGTCGATAAACCTATGATGTTCGTGAATATCGTCCTCACTTCCTCGTATACCAGGTCAGACCAGCGGGCCGGGTTCCGTGATTCTCTCGAGCTTACTGCTCAAAAGGTAACTTCAGAAGAAGCCAGCCGGGTTCTGGGAGCAGCTGTTCCCCGACTTGCCTATCTACCGGAAGGCGGTAAGGTTCAGGAAATCTATGTTCAGGATGATTCGGTAAGGCTTCTTATTTCCGAAGCCGAGATAGAGAAGCAAAAGCGAACTCTTGGTTATGCCGTCGATACCCCCGAGCGGTATCACTTTGAATGCAGAATGGATATGGCTATAAAGTGGCATCCTGAGGGTAAGGTGGGTGGATTAAAAACTCCCGGTGAGCCAGTAACAATTAATGCGGATAATGACGGGATTCTGGCTGACCGCGAACAGCATGTTGAACTTGGCTGGCTCCTGCCCCCGCAGAGTACCCCGAAGCAGCCCGGTCAATATGAGATACTGCTCTCAGCAGGCAAAAGGACTTCTAAAGATGAACTCTTGAAGGTTGCTAAGTCTGTCACATTATAAGATGCAAAAAGTAAGGAGAAGAAGAAATGACAGAATCAGGATATGAGCGATACATTGTAAGGAAACCGGGGATCAGAGGGAAGGGTGGTAGGGTGGAGTACCCTGAAAGAGTGCAGGCGCAAAACGAGGCAGATACGGGACCCCTGTTATTTTTTCCGCCTGAATTAAAGAAAGAAGTAAGTTCGGGTGCGGAGTATGGTATCATATCGGGGGATATTATGGTGGGGACAGGCCGCCCTGGTACTTTCGGACCTCATAAACACGATTTCGGTGAGTTATTTCTTTTTCTGGGGACAGACCCCGATGACCTCAGTGATTTGGGGGCGGAAGCCGAATTCTGGCTGGGTGAGGGGGAGGAACTGGAAAAAGTAGTGCTTAATAGCCCATCGAGTGTATACGTGCCGGCAGGACTGGCACATTTCCCGTTGAACTGGAAGAATGTCAGGAGGCCATGCATATTTGTGGTGGTTGCGTGCACTTCACATGAGCAGATCGAACGTATGGAGAAACCCGTGCCCGTTCCTCTGGATGGCAGGCCGGTATAGCCGTTATTTACCCGGAGATACTAAAGTATCCGCCGCCTATGCTGTCACCCGACGGGCCACCTGAAGAAACGCAGTACCCATCCGGGTTTATATGCCCCTTCCATTTCAAAAATCCCGTTAGCGGAAGACAAAGCTACTGAGCGAGTAGTACAGAAATCATTTCAAAGGGTGATTTGTCTTTATAACAGGGTGGCGACCCCGAGGGGATTTGAACCCCTGATCTCCACCGTGACAGGGTGGCATGTTAGACCGCTACACCACGGGGCCGTTGCATGGTTGATTGTCGAGATCTAGTGTTGTTGCTTATTTAGAGTCTATCAGAGGCTGAATAACGTGTCAAGATAGCCGGCCTTTTCGGAAACTGGAGCTATTATTTTTTCAATGGTAGTGCTTACGGGGCGGTTACGCCGGTTAAAATATTGTTTATACTTTGTTGTTTATGGTATAATTTCGTAAAATTCGATAGGGAATCTGAGAGTGCCTAGAAAAAAACAAACGGTAGAAGTAGTAGACAAAAGGCTCCATGACTATGAACTGGTATTTATCGTCAGTCCAGAAGTATCCGATGAGTCTCTGGAAAGCAAAATCAACGATATAAGCCAGTTCATTACGGGTAAAGATGGCGTTATCTCCGAGACGGAAAAGTGGGGCAAAAAGAAACTGGCTTATCCAGTGGGACATTTTTTAGAGGGTAATTATATATTGACCCGGTTCAAGATGAGCCCGGCACGATGCAGGGAACTCGAAGCGAACTTGAAAATATCTGAGGAGATTCTTCGACATCTGTTAATCAGGTCAGGCAGTAAATAGTTGTCCAGTTCCCGAGATGTTCTGGGGAGGTGAAGAGGCCATGCCGAGTCTGAATAAAGTAACGATTATTGGGAATGTTGGGAATGAGCCAGAGATGCGTTTTACTCCAAATGGAAAGCCGGTAACGTCTTTTTCTGTTGCCACAAACTGGGTGTATACTTCGCCTGAAGGAGAGCGCCGTCAGGAGACCGAGTGGTTTAACGTGGTGGCCTGGAACAGGTTGGCGGAACAGTGCAATCAGTTTCTGGCCAAGGGTCGGCTTGTCTATGCCGAGGGAAGGATACATACTCGAAACTGGGAAGGACAGGATGGACAGCCGCATTCCAGGATTGAAGTGATTGCCAACAGGGTAATCTTCCTGGACCGGCGAGGGATGTCCCCGCTTCCGGATGAAAAGGTGGAGGAAAGGATAGAAGAGAGCGCAGTCGCTGAACTTGAGCCGGAAGACCTTCCATTTTGAGTGGAAGCTAGCATTCATAGTATAATATAGAGGTTAGGATGGCACAAACTAGAGATACCAGAAGCAGAAGAACTGGCCGGACGAAGTATATACCCAAACGCAGGGTTTGTCTGTTTTGTCGGGACAAGATTGAAGATATAGACTATAAAGACCCGGCGTCACTGCGGACTTATATATCGGACAGAGGTAAGATTGCGCCTCGTCGTAAAAGCGGGGCCTGTGCCAGGCACCAGCGATCTCTGGCGATAGCTATTAAACGAGCGCGGCACCTGGCGTTGTTACCCTATGTGCCAGCCCATATCCGCAAGACGGGAGGCGTTGGTATAAAAAGCTAGTTTCCCGGATCAACTCCTATCTCGCTCTCCCGCATCCTCAGGAAACGGTTTATTAACAGGGAGTAAAAGTGCCAAAAAGAACCTATCAACCGAAGAGAATCCCGAGGAAACGTCAACACGGCTTTCGGGCCAGAATGAGCACTCGTGGTGGTAAGGCTATCCTGAAATCGAGGCGATTGAAAGGTCGAAAGAGACTGGCCGTCGTGTAGCGGCGGCAGTACATGGGACAGGTGCGGCAGCTGTGAGGGGAGAACAATATCTAACCAGGAAAGTACAGTTCGAATCGGTTTATGATAAAGGTAGTTCATGGGCAGGTAAGTTGCTGGTGATTAAGACCTTACCTAACGGGCTTGACCTGTCCAGATATGGCTTTGCGGTTAGTCGGCGCGTGGGTAAAGCAGTGGTCAGAAACAGGGTAAAACGTCGGCTTCGTGAAATTTTAAGGCAAATGCCACTGCAATCGGGATGGGATATTATATTTATTGTTCGTACACCGGCAGCCACGGCGGATTATCAGAGTCTCGGTAATTCTGTCAGGAGTCTGCTCTTACGTGCCGGAATATTAGCGGGGGAATATGAAGGGATTCGCTCTGGAGCTAATTAGGCTTTACCAGGCCACTCTATCGCAGATTTTGCCGCCGTCCTGTCGTTTCATGCCAACCTGCTCTCAGTATACCTATGAGGCTATCACCAAATTTGGATTAATTAAGGGGGTAGGTCTGGGGATCAGGCGTATTGCACGATGCCATCCTTTACATCCAGGCGGTTATGACCCGGTACCGTGATGAGTGGGCTTGTTTGATGTTCTTGCCTGGCATTTCCCTCACAGGTATTAAGAGGAATAATGCTGTTGAATACAGGAAGATATAATCGATACTACAGGCTTTCCTGTTAAAGAGGAGATAATTCAGTGCTTCTAAAGCAGGGTAAGTGGCGAGTCGGTAGGATATTGTTCCTGGCGGTTATGCTTATCGGCATCGGGCTGTTTGGTCTTGGTTGTGTCGAGGGACTTCAGCCGATCGGATGGTCAGGTGGGGCTGTATCCGGCGACACCATGTTTGTAGGTTCGAGCGAGGGCAGACTGGTAGCCATAAATCTATCTGACGAGAGCCGGCAGTGGACCATGCCACTCAAGCGGACCGGTCAAACCGGTGGTCTCTTTGGTTGTGCACCGGCCTACGGAGGGGGCTGCGGTGGTGGGGCATCCGGCGTGGCTATTTACGGAACTCCGGTGATAGCCGGGGACCTGGTTTATATTGGCGGACATAACGGCAAAGTATATGCCTACACTATCGAATCTCTGTCCATGAGGTGGGTCTACCCGCGGGAAGGTTATTTTGAACCCATTGTTGGCGGTCTGGTAGTAGCCCGGGGTAAGGTGTATTTCGGCAATTCGGACGGTAATGTCTACGCCCTGGATGCAGCTACCGGCGACCCACTGTGGGAATTTAAGACCGGGGAAAAAATCTGGTCCACACCGGCCATCAGCAATGGAACTTTGTATATCGGCTCTTTTGATAAAAAGCTGTATGCCCTGAATGCCGATGATGGCAGTATTGTCTGGGAGTTTCCCACAGAGGGCTCCATCATAACGACGCCCCTGGTCAGCAACGGAACAGTTTACTTCGGCTCTTTTGACAGGCATTTTTACGCGGTAAATATAGCTGATGGCAGCCTGAAGTGGAAGTTCATGGGTGAGAACTGGTTCTGGGCCCAGCCCGTGCTCTATGAAAACACTATTTATGCGGGCTGTCTTGATGATAAGGTATATGCTCTCAGGGCTGACAACGGAAATAAAGTGGCTGAATTTAACCTGGGAAGTCCGGTATCCTCTTCACCGGTTATTTTTGATAGCTCTATTATCTTTGCTTCCAGAGAGGGCATGGTTTACACCATAGATACCAGAAATAATAGTCTCAGAGAGCTGGCAACAATGGAAGAGAAGGTCTACGGTCCGCTGTCTATCAGTGATGAGATTGTCTATATTCATACCCAGGACCTGACATTACATCGGATTAATGCGCTTAACGGCGCTGTATTGAGGTCTATATCTTTGAAGAGTCAGAATTGAGGTAGATTCCGTTGAATCCATGGGAACTAATAGTCCAGCAGCCGGTGATAAACGTCCTTATCGTGATGTCGCATTATCTGGCTGGTGATTTCGGTCTGGCCATTATTGCCCTGACCATTATCGTCAATTTTATATTGTTCCCGCTTACGTTGAGGCAGCTCCGGTCTACCAAGGCGATGCAGGAGTTGCAGCCCAAGCTTGCCGAGATTCAGAAGAAGTACGCCAAGGACAGGCAGAAGCTGGCCCAGGAGCAGATGAAGCTGTACAAGGAATCCGGCATAAGGCCGGCCGGGTGTGCCATAACTATGATAATCCAGTTTCCTGTCTGGATTGCGCTCTATCAGTCAATCATGCTGTCTCTGGCTGTGGCGCCGGAAGGCCTGCTTAATCTGGCAAAGTATCTGTACTCCTGGTCGGTTGTATATTCAGCCCTGCCACTGAGTCGTGAGTTTCTGGGAATAATGAACCTCGCCCAACCTAATTTCATTCTGGCCATCCTGGTCGGTGCTACGATGTGGGTACAGCAGAAAATGTCAATGACAACGACGCCTACAGACCCCAAGCAGGCATCGCAGAGTCAGATGATGCTCTGGATGTTTCCGATGATGTTTACCCTGCTGGCTATAACATTTCCCAGCGGACTGGCCCTTTTCTGGACAGCCTCCAGTATTGTCAGAATCATTTTACAGTACCGGATTACCGGGTGGGGAGGCCTTCGCCGTAAAGCTCCGGCGGAGAGTGAACGGGAAAAGAAATATTTAAAATTCGAAGAACCGGGAGAGAGGAAATCCGTGGATGATGTCGGGGCTGATATTGTGGTGACTGATAGTGAAACCTCAGCCGGGATGAACTATCCGGCGAAACCCAGCAAGATGAGGTATCAACCGGGTAAAGACAGGGCACGCCGGCGCCGTAAGAAGTAAATATGCTATAATCTATAAATGAAAAGGACAGGGCCGTTATTCAGAAGAGGTTGTTACAGTGATGAAGAATTCTAACGAGCAAAGCGATATTTTCGAAGCCGCCAGGAGTGTACTTGAGAAGCTTCTGGAATTACTTGAGATACCGGCCACGGTCGGACTTTCTGAAGAATTTACCGTTGAGGATGAAGATGGCCATGTTTCTTCGGTCGGTTTGAATATAGAAGGCGAAGACCTGGGCATTCTGATCGGACGCCGTGGTCAGACCATGGCTTCGCTTCAGCATATTGTCAGGCTTATTACTTCATATCAGAGGCAGGTTAGAATACCGATAGTGCTTGATGTGGAGGGTTATAAGCAGCGTCGCTGCGAAGGACTGCGGGCTCTCGCCGGACGACTGGCGGATCAGGTTAAGACCAGGAAAATACCTTTTGCCATGGAGCCGATGTCTGCTTTCGATAGACGTGTTATCCACCTTGCCCTGGCTGACAATCCCGATGTCACCACCGAAAGCACCGGCATAGGTGATGCCCGGAAAGTGGTTATCACGCCTAGGTCTGTTTAGTCCGGTTTTTTCTTTTAGTGGATGGTAAACTTAAATCCCCCCACAACCCCCCTTCTTTGATATCTATTCCCACCCACCGCCCGGCATCATCTATGGCTTATCCCGCTACAATAAAGTCCCTACCTAGTTTCCCCCTTTCTTAAAGGGGGACTAAGGGGGATTTTTATCCTCCCACCCAAACCACCCACCTTCATCCATACCTTATCCCTCAATAACCGTCATTCCCGCGAAAGCGGGAATCCAGCTCCTCCAACCCCGCCCCTCGGCTTTTATCTATTCCCACCCACCGCCCAGTCACATCTGCGGCTTATCCCGTAGGTTTTACTCCCCACTCAACAGGGAGTAGCTTGCGGAGAGGGGGCGGAGCCCCCTCTCAAAAGTAAATCCCCCTCTCCAAACAAAATTATCCACGTTGTGTATGAAATCTCACCGTTTGGAGAGGGGGATAAAGGGGGTGAGGTAATTAAATTATCTAATAAGCGAGGTGATGTTAAATCCGGTAATACAATGTAAAAATAAAAGGTAGCCTTATTGATTTCATCCATGAATTATGCTAAGCTAAATCTGGTAAAGGCTGTGACGGAGAAGAGTAAGGGAGATAAAGGATAACCAGCGAGTCCGGTACGGTGAAAGCGGATATGTCCTCCCCCCTGAAAATCACTCCCGAGCCACCAACCGAAAGTCCTTCATCGGAAGGACCAGTAGACTTGGTCGGTCTCGTCCTCCGTTATCCCGGACGGGGGCATAGGATTGTGCCCTGAATGAGTGCTCCCTTCCCGGGAAGGGAGAAATAGGGTGGTACCGCGGGAACTTTATAAAGAGTCTCGTCCCTGTAAGACGAGGCTCTTCTAATTTATAGGGGGTTTGTAATGTTTAATCCGGTCAGCAGTCGAGTGAGTTTTCCTGAAATTGAGGAAAAAATACTCGGCTGGTGGAAAGATAATGATATCTTCCGGAAGAGCATCGATGCCCGGCGGGGCGGGCAGCGGTTCGTCCTGTATGACGGGCCGCCCACGCTTAACGGCAACCCGGCGCTTCACCATGTGCTGACCTCCGCTTTTAAGGATGTCATCCCACGCTACAAGGTGATGAAGGGCTATTATGCCCCGCGTATCGGTGGGTGGGATGCGCAAGGCCTGCCTGTTGAACTGGAAATTGAGAAGCAGCTTGGCATCTCTTCCAAGACTCAAATCGAGGAATACGGCGTCAATCGTTTTAACGAGCTGTGCCGTAAAAGCGTTAACGGTTACCTGACTGAGTTTGAGGAGCTTATCGAAAGAATCGCCTACTGGGTCGACCTTGAAAATGCCTATATCACCATGAATAACGATTATATCGAGTCGTGCTGGTGGGTCATCAAGCGAATGTGGGATAAGGGGCTGGTCTATCAGGGCTATAAGGTTACCCCCCACTGCCCGCGTTGTGGTACGTCCCTGAGCTCTCATGAGGTCGCCCAGGGGTATAAAGACGATACTGAAGACCCTTCGGTTTACATAAAGTTTAAAGTCTCTGGAAAGCTGCCGGACAGTTTGCCCGGAGATAAGCCCGTCTATTTTCTGGCCTGGACGACGACGCCCTGGACGCTGCCGGGCAATACGGCCCTCGCCGTTGCGCCTGATGCCGAGTATGTCTTGCTTGAGGGCGAGAAAGATTACCTGGTTATGGCGGCACGACTGGTCCCCGCTGTCGGCCTTGACGATTATAAAGAGTTGAAGAAACTGGAAGGCACGGAGCTCGTTGGGGTTGGTTATCAGCCGTTATTCAATCCCCATGACTTTAGCGTAGAGCGGCTCAGGTTCCAGGAGGGAGGCGCTTTACTGGCGGAGAAAGCTGATAACAAGCTGAACTATCGCGTCATCAGTGGGGATTTCGTCACCATGGATGACGGTACCGGCATCGTCCATATCGCCCCGGCTTTCGGTGAGGTCGATTATGAGGCTGGCAGGGACTGGGGTCTGGATTTTGTCCAGCAGGTGGACCTTCAGGGCAATATCACCGGCACGTATCCCTTCGGCGGCAAATTCGTTAAGGACGCCGATCCTCTGATACTTGAGGACCTGAACTCTCGCGGACTGCTTCTACGCAGCGAGACAATAAAACATACCTATCCCTTCTGCTGGCGCTGTGATGCCCCGCTGCTTTATTACGCCAAGGAGACCTGGTACATCAGGACCACCGCCCTGAAGGACAGGCTTATATCCGGCAATGAGGAGATTAACTGGTACCCGGAGCATATCAAGTACGGGCGCTTCGGCGACTGGCTCCAGAATAACATCGACTGGGCTTTCTCGCGGGAACGTTACTGGGGTACGCCGCTGCCGGTCTGGTGCTGCTCGTCCTGCGGCAATTTTGATTGTATAGGAGGCATAGCCGAGCTTCAAAATAAAGACGGTTTTTCCGGCTTCAAAGAGCCGCTTGATTTACACCGGCCCCACGTTGATGAAATCCATTTCAAATGTGGTAAGTGCGGCGGACAGATGAAACGCGTCCCCGAGGTTATCGATGCCTGGTTCGACTCTGGCGCCATGCCGGTAGCCCAGTCCCATCACCCATTTGAGAATGAAACCCTGCTTGAAGACGGCCGTTTCCCGGCAGACTTCATCTGCGAGGCCGTAGACCAGACCCGCGGCTGGTTCTACAGTCTGCACGCCATCGCCACTTTGCTGTTCGACCGGCCCTGCTTCAGGAATGTCATCTGCCTCGGGCATATCCTGGACGCCAGGGGCGAGAAGATGAGTAAACGTAAGGGTAATGTCGTCTGGCCCTTTGAAGTCATTAAGCAATACGGTGCCGATGCCCTGCGCTGGTACCTCTATACCGGCTCGGCGCCGGGTAATCCGCGCCAGTTCGATGACCGGCAGGTGAACGAGGTATCCCGGCGCTTCCTCTCGACGCTCTGGAACGTCTATTCCTTTTTCGTCATGTACGCCAATATCGATAAATATAAACCGGCTGCCGGGAAAGCCCGGCCGCCGGAGGCTGAACTTGACCGGTGGATTATCTCCGAGTTGCACCAGCTTATATCTGACGTGGACTCCGCATTAGAGAACTATAGTCCCACCGATGCCGGGAGAAAGGTGGAAAGCTTTGTTGACGGCCTGTCCAACTGGTACGTGCGGCGGAGTCGGCGGCGTTTCTGGAAGAGCGAGAACGATGATGATAAGCTCTCGGCCTATAATACGCTTTACGAGTGCCTGGTGACTCTTGCCAAGCTGATGGCGCCGTTCACCCCCTTCATCGCCGAGGAGCTGTACCGGAACCTGGTGTGCTCGATATCACCGGAGGCCCCGGAGAGCGTCCATCTGGCGGATTTCCCGACGGCGGATATGGGCCGGGTTGACGGGCAGCTGGCTGATGATAACCGTCTGGCCATGAAGGTGTGCAGCCTGGGCCGGGCGGCCAGGAGCAAGGCCGGCATCAAGATAAGGCAGCCTCTATCGGTCATCTATGTCGGGGTCAGTTCCGAGAGGGAAAAACGGGTTCTGGAGAGAGTTGAGCCTCTTGTACTGGAAGAGCTGAATATCAAGGAACTGATAAGTGGAACTATTGAAAATGTGGCGTCATTGGAAGATTCCGGTTATGTGGTAGTCAGCGAAGCGGCCAATAACTGCGCCCTGTCTACCAGAATCACTCCCGAGCTTTCGGCGGAAGGTTTGGCCCGTGAAATTGTGCACCGTTTGCAGACAATGCGCCGCTCCGCCGGATTTGAAATAGCCGACCATATCATCACTTATTACGAGGGTGAAGCGCATTTCGTCCAGGTGATATCGGGTTTCGCCGATTACATAAAACAGGAAACTCTGTCACTGGAGATAAATGAAGGCGTTCCTGAGGAAGTTGACTTCCGGGAGACCTATAAACTGGGTGGCTATGCGTTGCTACTGGGTGTGAAGAAAATCGATTAAATTATGTTCTAGGCCTCTCGACAGGGATTGCTGTAGTATTATAAAACTCATCACCCCGCCAGTATTTTATTTCCAGAGGCTGACCGACTTCGGATGAGTGCAGCGTCTGTATGAAGTCCTTTTCGGTTAAGGTCTCTTCACCACCGAGGCTGATAATTACGTCACCTTCCTGCAGTCCTGCCCGTTCCGCCGGGGTGTCGGCGGCTACTTGGACAAGTAATATGCCCTCATCGACGGTTATCTCCCACTTTATGCTTGGGTCCCGTTTAATCGCGGCGATTATCGATGGGTTTAGTACCGCTATAACCACGCCCAGCCAGGCCCGCGTTACGTATCCCTTGTTGACCAGTTGCTGGATGATGGGTGTCGACGTATCGATGCTGATGGCATAGCCCATGCCCTCGACGCCGATTTGCGCTATCTTGGCGCTGGTTATGCCGATTACTTCACCGGCCAGGTTCACCAGAGGACCGCCGCTGTTACCCGGATTGATTGCGGCGCTGGTCTCGATAAGGTCGTAGAGTACCTGGTCCTGCGACACCGGCAGAGACACTCCCTTGCGGCTGATTATCCCCTCGGTAGCTCTTATCCCCTGGCCCAGCGCGTTGCCGATGGCTATAACCCAGTCACCGACTCTCAGGTTCGAGGTATTGCCTCGCTTGAGTGCCGGCAGGCCATGGGCGTCTATCTTGAGTATGGCAAGGTCGTTCAGGGTGTCGGTAGCCACCGAAGCTGTATCTGCCTGGTAGGTGCTCCCGTCATCCATGGTGACGGTAATGCTGCTGGCTCCCTCAATAACGTGGTTATTGGTGACGATAATGCCGTCTTCATCTATAATCCAGCCGGAGCCGGCACCCTCCTGCGTATATTGCCCGAAGATACTCTGGCCGATTACTTCTGTGTTGATAGCCACTACCGACGGCTTAACCAGCGCGACGACATCGGCGATGCTGGGTAGCATCTCCGTCTGGTTGGTTGTTGGCGCCGGTGTCCAGGTGGGATTGATTGGAGTGACGACAGGTGAGGGCTCGGCTGCCGGTGGTGGACTTGGTTTTTCGGGTGTAGTGATGGTTATGCAGCCGGGCAAGGTGCCAAGCACCATAATAACAGTAACGAATAAAATAAATAATAGTCTGAAATTCGCCCTTTTCATGCCTGATTATATTATAGCATAACAGTTAATTGTTAATGTATTGTTAAATAAAAATAAAGACCCCCTCTCTTTATCAGGAGAGGGGGTCAATAATTTATTATCAATAGTATATTCTTATGCTGAGGGTATCTCGGGCAGTGACTTCAATGCCTCCTTCACCTTGTCTTCAGGATATTCATAGTCCTGAAGCCTGCCGGAGAGGTACTCATCATAGGCAGCCAGGTCGAAGTGCCCGTGCCCACTGTGGGCAATCAGGATGGTCTTTGATTTCCCTTCCTCCTTGCATTTAAGGGCTTCGTCAATAGCCACCCTGAGGTCATGGCATGGCTCGGGGGCGGTGATAATACCCTCGGTGCGGGCGAATGTTACCCCGGCCTCAAAGGTAGCTACCTGCGGCACCGCCTTGGCCTCAATAAAACCGAGCTTGTGCAGGTGGCATACGATGGGTGCCATGCCATGATAGCGCAGGCCGCCGGCATGGACGGGTGGCGGTATGAAGTCATGGCCCAGGGTATACATCAGGACGATAGGGGCGAGTCCGGCTATATCGCCGTAGTCCCAGGTATAAGGCCCCTTGGTAAGGGTGGGACAGGCCTGGGGCTCGACGCAGATGATGCGCAGGTCCGGTTTCTTACCGCTGAGCTTGTCCCTTACCCAGGGCAGGAACTGCCCGGAGAAGTTGGAGCCGCCACCGACGCAGCCGATGATAATATCGGGGTAAGCATCGGCCATTTCCATCTGCTTCCGTGTTTCCTCACCTATGATGGTCTGGTGCAGAAGGACATGGTTGACCACGCTGCCTATCGAGTACTTGGTATCATCCTTGCCGAAGGCATCCTCGCAGGCTTCGCTTATGGCTATACCCAGGCTTCCGGTATGCTCGGGATTTTCCGCGAGATAACGGCGGCCGACATCAGTATCCGGACTGGGACTGGGCACGCAGTTGGCTCCCCAGGTCTCCATCAGGATACGGCGGTAGGGCTTCTGATTATAGCTCACCCTGACCATATAGACCTTGCATTCCAGACCGAAGAATGCACAGCCCAGAGCCAGGGCACTGCCCCACTGCCCGGCACCGGTCTCGGTGGCCAGACGCTTGAAGCCTTCCTTCTTGGCGTAGTAGGCCTGCGCAATAGCTGTGTTGGGTTTATGGCTTCCCGCCTGGCTGGTGCCTTCGTATTTGTAGAAGATTTTAGCTGGTGTATCCAGATATTTCTCCAGCCGGGTCGCCCGGTGCAGAACCGTCGGTCTGTAGGTGTGGTAGGCCGCCTGTACCTCGTCCGGAATCTCGATGTAGCGTTCGTTGCTGTACTCCTGCTTGATGATTTCCATAGGAAAGAGGGGTGGCGGCAGGGGCATCTCTAAAGGCATTGGCTCCTTGGTGGCCGGATGACGGTATGGTGGTAATGGCTCCGGCAGGTCGGGCAGGACATTGTACCATTTGGTTGGCATGTCCTTCTGTTCAAGAAAATACATGGTTCTCTCCATTTTTCCTCCTTTTGATTACTTCGGTTTAAAGGGCGGTTTATTTTTTAGCTCAGGGTGGACTGCGCCATGATATGGCAGGCATAAAAATTTACCTCCTAATCGTTATTCTCCGAATCAAGTGCCTCGCGCAGGCTTGAGATGAAAGACCTGAGAGAGGCAAGCGTATTATCTTCCTCAATCAGTTGTATCAGGCGGCTGCCCACGATAACTCCGTCGGCTGCGGCGGCGACACGTTTTGCCTGCTCCGGAGATGATATTCCAAAGCCAACACACAGAGGTTGCTTCGCCGTCTGTCTCACCCTTCTCACGAAGTCTTCCAGTTCAGTCGGCAGGGTATCCCTGGCCCCGGTAACACCGGTAAGAGAGACCAGATAAATAAATCCCCGTGACCTTTCCGCAGCAACAGCGATGCGTTCCCCGGTGCTGGTAGGCGCCAGGAAGTATATGAGGTCCAGGTCATTACGGCGGGCTATCGTTTCCAGTTCGGTTCCCTCCTCCGGTGGCAGGTCAGGGACTATTAAACCATCTATTCCTGCCTCGGTGCAACTCTGACAGAATTTCTCCAGCCCGAAGTTCAGCACCGGGTTATAATACGTCATAAAAGCGAGCGGTATGGTTAACCTGCGGCTTATCTCGGCGGCCACATCCAGACAGCCCTGTGGACTGGTGCCCCGTTGCAGTGCCTGATAGCTGGCTTTCTGGATGGTGGCACCATCAGCCAGTGGGTCGGAAAAAGGTATGCCCAGCTCGATGATATCACAGCCGCTCTCGGCCAGTGCCGCGGCTATCTCCGGCGTGGATTCTATCTCAGGGTAGCCCACAGTAATATAGCCAATCAACGCCTTATAATCCGGTTTAAAGACAGATGCAATCCGGCTCATGATTCCATTCCTAATGCCCCGGTGACGATTTCCAGGTCTTTATCGCCGCGGCCGGACAGGTTAATAATGATTATTTGCTCCCGCGGCAGTCCGGCAGCCAGTTCGGCGGCGTAGTAGATGGCGTGAGCCGGTTCCAGCGCCGGTATAATACCTTCGGTCTCGCTGAGCAGCCTGAAGCCTTCCAGCGCCTGGTCATCAGTAACTGCCAAGTAGGTAGCACGCCCGATGTCCTTATAGTAGCTGTGTTCCGGGCCTACCCCCGGGTAGTCGAGCCCCGGGGCAATGCTGTGGGTCTCGTTAATCTGGCCATGCTCGTTCTCCATCAGGTATGATTTCGTTCCATGCAGCACGCCCGTCCTGCCGGTGACCAGTGTTGCCGAGTGCTCATCGGTATTTATACCCCGCCCCCCGGCCTCAACCCCGATGAATTTCACCTCCTTGTCATCGAAAAATGGGTGGAAGAGGCCGATGCTGTTGCTGCCGCCGCCCACACAGGCCACCAGGTAGTCGGGCAGGCGGTGATAATCCCTTAACACCTGTTCCTTGGTTTCCCGGCCGATGATTGCCTGGAAGTCGCGTACTATCATGGGGTAGGGATGCGGCCCGACCACCGAGCCGAGGAGGTAATGTGTATTACCGACATTGCTGACCCAGTCGCGTATCGCCTCGTTTATGGCATCCTTGAGGATGCGGCTTCCCGAAGTGACCGGCCTTACCTCGGCCCCCATCAGCTTCATGCGGTGAACGTTGGCCGACTGCCGGTGGATATCCTCGGTTCCCATATAGACGATGCATTCCAGTCCCATCATGGCGCACACGGTGGCTGCGGCGACCCCGTGTTGTCCGGCACCGGTCTCGGCAATAATTCTGGTCTTGCCCATGCGCCGTGCCAGCAGTCCCTGCCCTATGGCGTTGTTAATCTTGTGCGCGCCGGTATGGGCGAGGTCTTCACGCTTCAGCAGTATCGTCGCCCCTCCGATTTTGGCCGATAGCTGCTGAGCATAATAGAGTGGTGTCGGGCGGCCGATATAGTCCCGGCACAGGCTGCTGAACTGCTCCCGGAAACCGGCATCGTCCATGGCATCGGTGTAGGCCGTCTCAAGCTCACTCAGGGCGGACATGAGTGTTTCCGGCACGAACTTGCCGCCGTACTCGCCGAAGTAGCCGCGGGTATCAGGTCTGGACATCATCGGCTCCCTTTACCGCTTCGATGAATTTCATGATTTTGGCCATATCTTTGACGCCTTTCGTTTCGACTCCCGAAGAAACGTCCACTCCCCACGGAGAAATTACCTTGATGGCTCTGGCAACGTTATCCGGCGTCATGCCGCCGGCGACGATGACCGGAAACTGTCTGGCTATCGGTTTTGCCAGCTTCCAGTCAAAGGTCTGGCCGGTACCGCCGTATTTCTCCCTGACATTGGAGTCCAGCATGAAGACGTGTTTCTGGTCGGCCAGCAGCTTGGTCCCGTAAGCAAGGTCGTCACAGATTGGCTCCGGTTTGTAGTTCCGGCTGACGCGAATCACCTTGATTACCGGCCTGGCAAGCTCGCGGCAGTACTGCCAGGGTTCATCACCGCTGAGCTGCACCCAGTCCAGGTTGCAGGCATCGGCAATCCTGTTCACCGTTCCCACATGTGCGTTAACGAAAACACCGACAACCTCGACAGTCGCATTGTTTTTCTTTAATGCTGAAATAATCTTTTTTGCCCGTGCTGTGGTAACCTGTCGTGGACTGTGTGCAAAGACAAGTCCCAGAAAGTCTACTCCAGCCTCGGCTAATGCCAGGGCATGGGCTTCTTCTTTAATGCCGCAAATCTTGATCTTTGTCATGTTAACAACTCCTTCATCTTGGACGGGATATCGTCGGCGGTAACCAGAGCCTCACCGACCAGCACCGCATTAATCCCCCACTCATTAAGTTTTATTATATCTTTTCTGGTATTAATACCGCTCTCGCTCACCACGATTTTCCCCTCGGGGATAAGGGGACGCAGTCGGCGGGTGGTATCGATATCAACACTAAAGGTGTTAAGGTCACGGTTATTGATACCGATAATGTCAGCACCGGCAAGCAGCGTCTTTTCTATCTCGTTTTCGTTGTGTACCTCGACCAGGCAGGCAAGCCCCAGGTCATGGCTCAGGGCCAGCAGTCCTTCAAGCTGTTCCCGGTCGAGGATAGCCGTTACCAGCAGCAGGGCATCGGCGCCGTAGGCAGCAGTCTCATATATCTGGTACTCGTCAAAGATGAAGTCTTTTCGCAGGAGGGGTATGTCCACCTCTCGCTTTATCGTTTCCAGGTATTCCAGGCTGCCCTGGAAATGGTTCACCTCCGTCAGCACCGAGACGGCGGCGGCCCCGTTTTGGGCATAGGTCCTGGCCAGTGCTGGGGGGTCGAAATCGGGGCAGAGGATGCCTCTGGAAGGGGACGCCTTCTTGACCTCGGCAATCAGTTTCAGACCGGCTCCACTCAGGGCGCGGGTAAAGTCACGAGTTGCCGCATTTCCGGCGATACGTTCTTTTAAAGCAGGAACGGGCCGGCTCCGCTTTTTATACTCGACATCCTGCTTCTTTTCGGAGACAATCTTATCAAGTATCGTTGCCTGCATGGTCACCCCAGACGCTGGCTCAGTTCCACCAGCTTATTGAGTTTTTCTCCGGCACGTCCGCTGTCAATGGCCTCTTCGGCCAGTTGGGTGGCGTGCTTGAGGTCTTCCGTTGCGTTACCGGCGATGAGCGCGGCGGCGGCGTTCATGACGACCACGTTGCGAACGGCGCCTTTTTCGCCATCAAAGATACGGCGCATGGTGGCGGCGTTTTCTTCGGGCATGCCACCTCTGATTTTGTCCTGGCTTGCCTGCTTGAACCCGAAGTGGTAGGGAAAGACCTCGTAGGGTTGCGCTAGTTCTGCCTCGGTAACATCCCACACCATCGTGCCGCCGCTGATTGAAATCTCATCCATGCCGTCCATGCTGTGTACTACCAGCGAGTGCTTTGTGCCCAGGCGGTGAAGGACCAGGGCAATTTTTGTGGCCAGCATCTCGCTGGGAACACCGAGCAGCATATAATCTGTGCGGGCGGGATTGGTCAGCGGTCCCAGTATGTTGAACACGGTACGGATACCTATCTCGCGGCGGGGCACGGCAGCGTGCTTCATCGCCGGATGGAAACTCGGGGCGAACATGAAGCCGATGCCGATTGTCTCGATGCACTCGGCAACTGCCTCGGGCCCTAGTTCTATTTTCACGCCCAGGGCTTCAAGGATATCGGCCGATCCGCACTGGCTGGAAGCGGCGCGGTTGCCGTGCTTGGCTACCTTAAGTCCGGCGCCGGCGGCCACGAATGCCGCGGCGGTGGATATATTGAAGCTGTTGGAGCCGTCGCCGCCCGTCCCGACGATGTCAATGGTAGCGCCCGAGACCTTCACCGGCGTGGCTCTGGCTTGCATAACGCTGGCCAGACCGGCGATCTCATCGGCAGTCTCGCCTTTGATGCGCAGGGCGGTGATAAAGGCGCTGATCTGCGCCGGCGTCGCATCACCGCTCATTATCTCTTCCATGGCCCCGGAGGCGTGTTCGAAGGTCAGCGATTCTCCTGAGACCAGACTGTTAATGGCTTCTTTAATCATTTTTTACTCCCGCACAGGACTTATTTTCATTCCTCCCCTCCCCCCTCTGTTTTATCTATTCCCACCCACGCCGCCCCGCATCATTCTTTGCTTATCCCGCAAAATCATCCATTTTATCTAAAAACCGTCATTCCCGCGAAAGCGGGAATCCAGCCCCTCCCCCCTCGATTTATATCTATTCCCACCCACGCCACCCCGTATCATCCTCTGCTTATCCCGTTAGCTTTCGCCCCACCCAGTTTCCCCCTTTGAAAAAGGGGGACTAAGGGGGATTTTAGTTCTCTTTCATACTAAATACCAGAAAATTCTTCAATAAGTCCTTGCCCACCTTGGTCATTATCGACTCGGGGTGGAACTGGACGCCTTCCACCGGATGCTCTTTATGGCGCAGACCCATTACTAT
>Ga0209427_10002918_pt1 | contig 20081 bp, 11 predicted proteins | sample DeeMarSWOR136_30_FD_187465 | JGI IMG/M metagenome (GOLD analysis project Ga0209427, IMG submission 187465) | Marine sediment microbial communities from White Oak River estuary, North Carolina - WOR-1-36_30 (SPAdes) (version 2) | ecosystem: Environmental > Aquatic > Marine > Intertidal zone >...
GAGTGCTGTATTTTGCACTAATAACTTTGGACTTGAACCTCTTTGACGAACACGCTGGCCTGCATATTTAGGCAATCCTATTAATAGACCTGCTCCATTTAATAAATCCAGATAATGCGCCAATGTCGTAGTATTACCTGCGTCTTGTAGTTGACCTACCATCTTCTGATAAGAAATGACCTGCCCCGAATATTCACAGCCAAGATGAAATAGTCTTCGCAACAAAGCCGGCTTATCTACACGGTTCATTAGTAAAATATCTCTGGAGATTGTTGTTTCAATCAAAGAATCAACAATGTAGTTTACCCAGCGATCATGCTCGTCGACCAAGGTCGCAGCTCCTGGGTAACCTCCAAAATAGATGTACTGCTCCAATGTAAAACTGAAACACTGTTTCATTTCGTTATATGACCAATGTACAATTGGGATAAGCTCAAAACGGCCGGTCAAACTTTCGGTAAGCCCTTTTTGCACTAACAGAGGAGAAGAACCTAATATTAATACTCTTAAGGGAATCCTTTTTGCGGTATCTTCGTCCCACAATTTTTTAACAGTTTCAGACCAGCCAGGTATTTTTTGTGCCTCATCAACAATTAATAAAGCCGGGCGATGCCCATTATTAGATATGGTTTTTGTTCGGGCAATGTCCCACTGTTGATTTAGCCAAGTTCGGTCCTGTAGAGTAGGTTCGTCAGCAGATACATAATGTGAAGGTAGACCGCATTTTTCAATAGCCTGTCTGGCTAACGTCGTTTTACCTACCTGTCGAGGTCCTGCTAATACTTGTATAAAACGTCTTTTCTCAAGAATACGTTTAAGTATCGTTTCAAAAACCGGTCTTTTGTAATTGTCCATAATGACCTCTTTGCAATTTACTCAATATCCTGAGTAATTATACTCACAGCGTATTAGAGCGTCAATGGAACTTTTTCGACGACGTTAGAAATTGCTAATAATATTTGTTCGTTTCTGCTGCTAATGAGAATCTATAGAACACTGGTCATTTAGAACAGCGCTCCCTTTTCGGCAGGCGGTTGTTTACATCACTCCTGAGTGGAGACAAACTGGAGTTTGAGGAGGAAGGAGCAGAAAAGAGGTTGAATATAAGTCATTATTATATATAGGTTTATATAAAGCCAACGGTCGGATTCGAACCGACAACCACTGGTTTACAAAACCAGAGCTCTACCGTTGAGCTACGTTGGCAAAAGTTCTGTCAAAATTTAAAACTCAAATTTGTTTTTAGGCTTTTATTCTTTATTGCTACAAGCTTGGCTACAGCAAAGTTGTAGTTTGTATTATAACTATGTAGATTGATTAATTCATTTTGGTTTCGGATACTATCTTTGGTTGAGGCGTTCCGATATATTTTTCCATACTTTACATCTAACCGGGCACAATTGCAAGAAGATTCAGAATAAGTAACACTGTATGGGAGTGGGTAAGTGGCAAGCCCTATAGAGACACTCAAACAAGTGTAGAATTTGGTTGCAATCCATAGCATTAGGATAGATACCAAACCTGAAGGAATAATTCTGAATGACTTTTACGCTCTTTGCTTCCCATAATGTGGGTATGGCTGATATCCAGATGTGCGGCAAAATTTAACTTAAATTTTGTGAAAATAAAGCCTTTCGAATTCGTTTATCATTTACAAATTTCTCGATTTTATATCGTCTTTGGCCATTTCACTGTAATGAATGCCGATGGCGGAATAGCCGGATCAGTTTGTTTATTGTCTAAGGCGGGGGCTTGGCTTTCTTGACATCTTTTCTTCTATCGATGTTTTCATCCACTTGGCTCTAATGGCCCAAATGCCGCAAAATCCCTCTTTAAACCACTTTATTTCGCCTAAAGTCTGATAAAATTTGGCCTTTCATCAGTAAAACTCTATTTTTCAACATTTTTATCCTTGACAAATACGGGATCCGGCAGTTAAATTAGGATAATAAGGTAATCTGGACAGTCCGTAGATGCAAAGAATTTGGTCGAGGAAGAGAAATAGACAAGATGAAGGATTTGTTTACAACTGGTGAGGCCGCAGAGGTTTGCAAAGTAAGCCAGCAGACGATCATTCGGTGTTTTGATTCCGGCAGACTGCAAGGATTTCGTATTCCCGGCTCAAAGTTTCGGAGAATTCCCCGCCAGAATCTTGTCAAGTTTATGAAGGAAAATGATATTCCACTCGACAATCTCGAGTCCGGAAAAAAGAAAATCCTTGTAGTTGATGATGATGCTGAAATCGTTGAGCTTATTGTGGATGTTCTCGTCCGCGATGGAAGATTCGAAATTAAAACCGCATCCAGCGGCTATGAGGCGGGAGTATCGACAGAGCGGTTCCTGCCTGACCTGATATTGCTCGACTACATGTTACCCGATGTCAATGGAAATATCGTTTGCCAGACGATACGAGAAAATCCGGAATTTGGAAACATCAAAATTATTATCGTGAGCGGGGTTGTAAAACAGGATGAGATCGACCAGCTCTTAAAATCCGGTGCCGAAGATTTCATAAAAAAACCGTTTAACATCACGGAGCTGACCGACAAAATCACTACTATTTTACAGATGAAATAGATTAGTGAATAATCGCTAATAAATGGATTGCTTCGGTTGTAATAACACACCCCGGTTGAAACCCAGTAACAATTACAAACCATTAAGTACGAGGATAAAACTATATGCCGAATGAAAAAGCTGCCCTAACTTCTGCTCACCAGGTAGAGCTTGTTATTCGTCGGCTCGATTCTCTTTCGACCTTGCCCTCAATTGCAGTAAAGTTTTTTTCCAGGCTCTTACAACCACAATTCTCACCCTCCGACGTAGCTGATATTATTGAATTAGACCCGGCCCTTACCGCAAAGACTCTTTCGCTCATTCACCAGAAGGATCTACGCCTGTCCGGTGAAAAGTTCTCGCTCCGTCAGGCACTTGACAAGCTTCCTGCAGACCTTATTCGTGACGTTCTTTTTTCTGTTAAGGTTTTTGGGGCTTTCGACTCCGGTGACAGCAGATTTCAGCTTAGGAAAGATTTGGCACTTCACACCCTTGCTGTTGCCTGTGGTGCTAAAGATATCGCTGAAATCATATCACCTCGCATGAATCCCCAGTTGGTTCACTGTGCCGGCTTGCTTCACGATATCGGAAAACTTGCGCTCGAAGAGGCAATGCCGAAGAGTTTTGCGCGTATCGTCGAAGAAGCAAAATCAACAGAAGCCAGTATTTGTACTATCGAACAAAAACACCTTGGCTTGGACCACACAATTCTTGGTAAGCGTCTGGCTCAAAAATGGCACATGCCATATCAAATTGCCTTTGCCATCTGGCTTCATCACAGTGATGTTGTGAGGATTTCTCAAAGTATGTCTGAAGCAAGAATTGCCCAGGTTGTGCAGTTAGCTGATTCTATAGCACGCCAGTCCGGCATCGGCCGGTCCGGCAGTTTCGATTCACCCGAGCCGACGGAGCAAATCGCCCAATCGCTGGATATAAACTTGGAGCAACTGGAACAAATCCGTCAAAAGCTACCCGAGACGGTAAGGCAGAAATCCGAAGTCCTGGGTCTGGATTTGCCAAACGCCGCCGCTACCTATTGTGACGTTATTCACACTGCTGCGGCCCGATTGGCCCGTGAGCACACAGAATTGTCTCTTGAAAATCGAAATTTGCAAAGTGCTTCGAGTAATCTCGATTTCATAAAAGAATTTCTGCTAAGTATAAATTCGTCTGTCGGAGCTGTCGATATAGCAGAAAATTTCGCTGTTCGTTGGCAAAAGTTTTATCAAACAGGCATGGTTTGTTTGTATTTGGCCCCTCAGGCCAACCCGCAATCTCTCCAGGCTGTTGTTGTGGAACACCTCTCGCACACGAAGCTGATTTACCTGAATGCTCCCGCCGAAATACCCGCCGTACCGGAAGTGATAGCACGGGATTTTGCAATTTTGAATGCTCACGATTATATTGGCTGGTTGTTTGAGCAGTTAGATGTTGATTTTGATTTGAACCAGACAAAGTTGATGCCTCTACTCTCCGACGGTAAAGCGATCGGAGCGATTTTTTTTGAACTTCGTTATCCGGCGGATGTTGATCTGTTCCAGGAACAATTCAGGACAACTACATCGATTGCCGGTTCTATTTTAGATGTGGCTTTTTCTGCCGCCGAACAACAGTTTTTTGCCGAGCGGTTTGCACAGCATCTTGCAAAGCCCAAAGAGGCCGATTCCCTTGTTACTACAGATAGTTCCCTGAATGCTCTGGTTGAGATGGCCGCGGGAGCGGCGCACGAGTTAAATAATCCTCTCTCGGTCATATCAGGCCGGGCGCAATTACTCGACCAGACCGAGACTGAGCAGGGGAAAAAGCAGCTCCTGAAACAAATCCAGGAAAACGCCACCAAAATATCCCGGATTATCGAGGAGCTGATGAGTTTTGCCAAGCCGCAGGAACCCAGGCCGGCTGAGACGAACGTCAAGCAGATACTCGATGAAGCTGTACAATTAACCAGCCAAAAGACAGGCGTAGAACATATCAACATCCAAATCGGGGTTGACGAGGATGTCAAGGGCGTTTTTGTAGATTCGGCCCAGATTGTATCAGCGATTGCAAATGTTTTTTCCAATGCCATCGAATCCTATACCGGCAGTCTCGGCCCCGTAAAGGTTACAGCCGTTGCCGCCGAATCCGGAAACTTTGTGAAGTTGCAAATCAGCGACCTCGGTTGCGGGATGGATGCACAAACACTCGAAAAAGCGACCCAGCCATTCTTTTCAGCCAAGCCTGCGGGTCGAAAACAGGGAATGGGTCTTGCCTACGCTCAACGTATTGTCCGGTTGAACAAAGGGAGGCTTGACATAATAAGTCAGCCAGGCAGTGGAACCACCGTGACGATAATGTTGCCCTTAAAGTAACGATGGAAACGCTTCGGCATGTAGGAGAAAGCTATTCCATCCTTGGGGCGTGCAAATGCACAAGAGGGCGTTTGAGGAATACTTTCCAATAGTAAGTCCGAGAATACAGACATGTTGTTTCCGATAAGTCAGGAGGTGCATTTGCCGGATTACAGCCCTCAACCACAATCTACTTGACTTTGCCGTCATAGCAGGCCAATGGATGGAAGGAATTGAAGAATATGGCGTTGATTTGCCATTGATGTTCTTTCTGTAAACCATTCCTTTGTTCTATATGGAATATTTCTTATACTTTAAACAGTTACATTTGATGTGGCAAATGAGCGAAAAATAGTCAATTATGACAGTCCCAGGCTGTAGAAATTTACGTTTTTGCAGCCTTTTTTTTACTCAAATAGCACCGTGAAATGGCCGATTATACTCCTGAAAATATCTCGTGTTTTGAAATGCAACTTATGCATTCGTGTAATAGAAGTTCGGAGATATAATTCAGCTTCTCAAAGAGGAAAACATTAATTTTATCAGGTGGAGTACATACTCCGGAAAGGGAAAATTATTATGGCTAACAGAGAAAGAGTAGTTGCGGCATTAGTGTTGTTGTTTGCAGGATTGGCTTTGAACAGTTGTTCCGTGCAGGCTCCTCCCGAGCTATTCACAGCAGTAAAGGAAGGAGACCTCGACTACACTAAAACGATATTGGAAGAAAATCCAAAATTTGTCAACTCTAAAGACGAATCGGGATACACCCCTTTGGTATTAGCTGCAAGTGCAGGTAATAAGGATTTGTGCGAGGTCCTTATTGCCAAAGGTGCCAACCTCGAAGCCCAGGGTCAACATGGAACTGCTTTGTACGAAGCGGCTATTAAAAACCACAAGAATGTTGTTGAGCTTCTTATTAACAAGGGAGCCAATGTTAACGCCCAGGGTGAAAATGGAACTGCTTTGCACGAAGCGGCAATTGCAAACCTCAAGGATATTGCTGAGCTTCTTATTAAAAACGGTGCCAATGTCAACGCCAAAGATAAGAGCGGCTATACGCCGTTATATTATGCGTCCACCTTTAGCTGGGGCGGCAAACGAAACAAAAATGACTGGGATATTGCCAGGTCTCTCGCTTCCAATGGGGCCGAAGTTAATATGAAATCCGGATCCAGCGATACACCTCTGCACTCGGCTGCACTATATGCTCCTGAAGAAATCGTCAGACTCTTCATTGAAAAAGGAGCAGATGTTAATGTTAAGCTCAGCAGCCCCGGGTGGCCCCGCAAGCGCAATTCCGGCCCTGCTCCGCTGCACAATGCCTGCATGCGTTCCGACAAGAACGCAGAGATAGTAGAGCTTATAATTGACGCGGGAGCGGAGATAAATGCAAAATGCTATAGTGAACAGGCCGATGGCTGGACTCCTCTATATTTTGCGTGCCTTCATGAGAACACAGAAGCTGTCGAGCTGCTGATTGCAAAAAGAGCAAAAATCAACACAATATCTGATATGGGTAATACTCCTATACACTATGCACCTAATGCGGAAATTGCCCAGCTTTTAATCGACAACCACGCAAATATTTATTACAGGAACAAAGAAGGTTACTCTCCTCTCCACAATGCAGTCAAAGGAGGCCATTCGGATGTGGCCAAGCTTCTTATTGCTAAAAGAGCTTATGTAACAACGATTAACTATCAGGGAACTTCTCTCCTGCACGAGGCCGCAATTACAAATCAAAAGGAGATGGTAGAATTGCTCATAGCTGAGGGAGTAAATATCAATGCAAAGGATAAAGCCGGCATGACTCCTGCGCGAGTGGCGGAAAAGGCCGGCCATGATGACATAGCCGATCTACTCCGCCAGTATAGTGGGAAATAATAAAATAAAACTGCTATCTTCTATCTAAAGCGGAAGATCTCGAAGGTAATGAAATAGGAGCAAACGTGCCGAGGTAAGGGAGTTGTGTCGATTTGTTACGTCCATCAGTAGATAGCCCGGACTGTGGCCCTGCATGCCTGTTCTTCAGTCATTTTATACATACAGTGATGTAGGGCCAGTTGCTCTATGAAATCCTTGAAAGTGTTTGATACGTTTTCGTTTGAAGTCTCTCAGGAAAGACTGTTTACAAAGCAAATGTCAAGCACAGGATTGGTCAGGCCGTACCGATAACTATACTTTTCGTGCCTGTTTTAATAACTTGTTTATGTTGTTACTCTTATCATTTTCGTTTCCTAAACCTAATAACCGATTATTTATAGGGCTGCTTGTTATAATCTTTTTTGGAATCTGTTGTTCTTAAAGCCTGCTGCCAACTAAGCCGAATCTAAATCCGGAGACCACTCCAGATTTGGTTATTGAAAGGGCTTCTCCAAAGGCGAAATAATGCGTTTGGAAATCCGGGAAGGGTGTTTCGTGGACAATAAAGAACGACATAGAAGACTGCGTCTGCTTATTCGTAAGCTAAATAAAGAGCGTAAAAAGCAGGCCCAAAAAACAGATATACTTTGCAATGATTTTATCTCGGCCCAGGCCGACTTTATCAAAAGACTCAATACTATCAATTTCACAGCAAATTTTTACGAGGCGATTCTCGGGACAACCGATTTGAACAGCCTTTTATATACCGCCGACAAGCTTATCAAAGAGGAAATCTCCGATTCAAATGTAGCTTTCTTTCTGCTTGGATTCCCATTTCGAAGAGAATCGACAGATGGGGCCCCACTTCAGCGGGACAGCTTCGAATTGTATGTGGCTGAAAGTGAACAGCCGCTTGTATCTGCAGTCGCGCAAATGCAGGCAATTACTGCTGAAAAGGAGCGCTTAGAGAATTGTTTCACCCCTGAGCTTGTGGACAATATCTGCAAATCGAACAAGATTTGCACCCTCGACGATATGTTTGCAATGGGTCTGCAGGGCAACTTAATTAGGCTCAGTAAAATCTCAGCCATCACAGTCCCCCTATATCGGTTCGGTTCATCGGTGGGTTTTATTTTGATTTACCGCCTATCCCAAAACAAGCTAACTCCCGGGGAGCTAAAAAACATATCCGCTGTAACCTGCGGACTGTCCCGAGCCATACAGTCTTGCCGGCTAAATTTACACTCTGCCGTTCGTGCTCCCACCTCTGTTTGTGCAGACAAGCATGGAAGTAACGCGGATACGCATGGTTAAGAATTTTACTCCGGCAGCAACCTCATTCTCCAAGTGCGGGATGATGGAATGGAGGCCTCTAATATTATTTTTCAATCCTCGGCAAGTATCGGTTAATTAGTAAAAGCGTTGATTGCACTTCTGGCGGTTTGCCAAACCAATACTACTCGATTTTCTTGTAGAATTCAGCTTCATGGTCGGAAAGCCTGTTCTGCTCAATCATTGTTCGGATACGCTGTAAATCTACATCTCGAGGTTCACCGCCTGCGGTTTGTGTCACTGCAGATTTGCCGATATCGGCGCCAATGACCTGCGAAAATCTCCTTACAGAAACCGTCGATATAAGTATCGTTGCTATGAGTACTCCAACTATAAAATATCGGGACATTGCCTTTGCAGGCGCGTTATGAAGACGCGGCAAATGTTCTCTTTTTACGGCCGCTTTAGCTTGGTAACGGCATCGGTCACAATATATGCAATCCATTTGGTCTTTGCCGCTAAGCCCAAACTCGCATCTGCCAAACTTTTTTACCGGCACGTATCGCTTGAGTATCACCACCTTGTTAAACAGGGACAGAAAAGCTCCGACCGGACAAAGATATCGACACCAGAAGCGAGTATAAAAAACCGAGCCTATCAGAGCTATAGCCATAATTAGTAATAGGGGCTCCAAAATTGAAGATTGCCAGAATTTTAAATTGAAAATTGAGATGAGGGGGTCTGCTGCCAGAGTTGTTCGATTTCGCGAAGAAAAGAAGACAATTATGACAACTAAAAGAATCCCATATTTGACAAACCTCGCTTTTTGCATCGTTTCTGTTGAAAGTGTCGGTTTGAATCTTTTCGGGATAACATACCCGAGCAGTTCTTGAAGGGCTCCAAAGGGGCAAATGTAACCGCAAAAGATATTGCCGAAGAAGATTGCCAAAATTGGTATTCCTATAACCAGCAGAAATGCTCCCGACAATCCTAAAGCAGGAGTCTGTAAAGAAAGTATGCTTGCTATTTGTTCGCTGGAATACTGGGTGTTCAAAATGATACCGCCGACCACAAGATTAATGCAAAGAACCGCCAATCTGCTCCAAAATCCTCCCCGGTATGTTACAATCAATGCAAGTGCGAAAGCGCTAATCAAATATATCCCGTGGGTGTCTGTCAGGTTGGCCAGACGAGATTTTTCTTTGAGCTCAGGCTCAAGAGATTGACCGAGAACTTGGCCGGCGAACCGGTGAGCCGAAGTTTGAAGTGCCGATATAATGGCTTCGGAGCTGACGGTGGCCCCGGTTACCGAGTGCACATCCGCGAAAGGCTTGGGTTTGAAAAGCTTACGTCCGTTGAGATAGGCATACCAGGTCAGGTCATTTGCGTCCGGCCGGCTGAGGAGGTTAAGGTATGCAGGGGTTTCATTGGACTTTATTATATGGAAGTTAATCAGTATGCCGGTGGTATCTACATGGATGCCAAGATTCATCTTCCCGCCAAAACCACGAATTTCGGGTGCCAGGTTTTCAGAGCTAAAGATGTATCCGGTCAGTTTATTGTTGGCGTCGCAAACCCTGAAATAATTGATTTTTCGAGCGATATCACCACCAACGGTTGATTCCTGCTTAATGCTCAGTTCGCCGGCAAGCGCTTGTGCTGCATACTGAGGTAGTGATGGCTTCAGCTTCGCACCGACCTCGGCAAGCAGGTTCGAGCATAGTACGGTGCATACTCCGATACCAAACAGGATGTAGCCCAACCTGTGCAGCCTAAAGGTGATTGTTTCTATAGAACAAATTTTTTCAGGCTTATATATTCTCAGTACCGCAGCCGGCGTATTGGCAAGAATAAACAGTATAAAGACAAGTATTGCCAGTTTTGTCCCAAGCACCGGAACAAGTATAAGGCTTGTTAACAATCCGCCGGCTGAAGCCCCAATGTGGTCGGCCATTTCGAGTTTACTGCCGGCCTGCCCCGCCTCAAAACCGGAATCTGCAAGCCCCTTGGCAGCTAATGGAAAATAGCACCCTGTACATAGACCGCACAAAACAAACGCGATGCCAAAAGTAGGGTGTGTCCATTGCTGGGCCGGCCAAAAAGCAATTGTGCTTAAAATTAATGAATGTACGAGTATTACTGAAAATAACAGAATCTGTGGCTTAATTTTCCTTCCGCCCACAAGCAAATGCCTGATTAGGATAGCGCCGGCTGTTAAACCCACCATAAACACAGATGAGATAATCCCAATATGCAGATACAGCGAGCCAAATCGGATTTGGTACAGGTAGCATAGAGAAATCACCATCCCAATCCCTAAACAACCGGAGGAGAATACCAAAAAGGTACTGTCAAAACTTGAGTTGTTCTCTTGGCGGGCTGTTTGCATGGACCCTGTTTTGCGGTTCTTTTGCGATAAGGGAACTCTCAAAATATAGATGATTCGCAATGCTATAAAAACCAGAACAGGAATAACAAACGCTAATGGGCCAACCAGGAGAAGGTATTTGACAAATGTGGTTACCGGCGCTTCCGATTGTTTCGCGGCAAGCAGCAAACTGTATAAGTGCGTTAGAGGTTTGGAATCGCGATTAATCAAAAACTCCTCAGGCAAGTCAACACTGGAATAGTACTCAAGGGCGGTTGCCGTACGATCCGGCAAATAAACGGAAAGTAAAGCTTCCGGCGGGAAAATACCTTTGCCGCCTTCTATTGATGCAAAGCGGTCTCGTAATATACCGGGATTATCGGTAAGGTCTTCAGAATCTGACGCGATAAACCAGGTCTCCTCTCCGGGTGTGAGCACTAATTGTGAGAAAACTTTTTCGAGCGACAGTTTCGTAGAGGCACCAAGGTTGATGAGCTCGGTGCCCAAAATATTTTCACCGCCTGCCACACGCACCTGCAACACCCCTCCGGGCCGCAGTGAATCTTTTATCTGGCGATAAAATTCAAGCGTGTAGTAACGATTCAGGACTGAGCTGGTTGCGTCGGGCAAATTGATGATTGCTATGTCATAATATTGTTTCTTTTTATCCAGCAATGCACGAACGTCAACGGCGCTGGCCTCTAATCGCTCGTCGGTGATTTTAAGCTTCGGCGGTATAAAACCGTCTGCCATCTGCACATATTCATTGTCGCAATGTGCCCAGGTTATAATTTCGGTCTGTGGCAATCGCAGAAATTCATAGCAGAGACCCAATCCCGAGCCGACAACGAGAATCCTCCCAGCATCAGGATTTTGGCACAGTCCAATAGCTGCAATCCGACCGGTCGAACTCTCACCGGGCAACACTTCGCAGGTGCTGCCTTCGCGAACAACTACCCACTGGTCCTGGTAAAATCCATAAAGGTACTCCGCTTGTGCCGTTCGGAACGAACCGTCAGGAACATTTCCGGGAAAGAGCTTATCCCATTTTATAAATTGAATCTTTTGCGTCAGAGCCCCGTCGGCCCCGGCAATCAAACAAGCCAAGACACATACCGGCACAACGGCCCAGAGCCATTGTCTTGCCCTGGCGAGCTGTACAAAAAATACTGATAGCGAGACAATAAAGGCCAGCATAAAGAAAATTGCTGCCGAGCTTACGCCACAACCAAGAAGAACGGTTGCCGCAAGGCCCCCGGACAAACTCCCCGCAGCTTCGAGAATGTATACAAGCGAAACGGGAAGTTTTTGGTCCTGCCGAACCCACCTGCAGGCGATAGGAAACAGCATCCCCGTGATAATGCTGACAGGGGCGTTAATCACTATTGATAAAAGCAGAACGGCCCGTATGGACAATAGTTCGTAGGTTTCGATGCCGGCAAGCTCCCGTGCCTGAATAATCAGCATGGCCTGGAGAATAAGTGCCGGGAGATAAGCCAGAAATAAAAACTCTATGTGTTTAAGCAGTTTGTCGGCTACAGCCCTAACTTTGTTAACCAGCAGGGCGGCCAATCCGACCCACAAAAACCACGAACCAAAAAATATGCCGACGCTTATATCGTTGCCTTCGAAGGTCGTGATAAACTCGCGAAACAACAGCGTCTGGGCCGCGATTGTAAACAGGCCGAAACTGAATATTAGAAAAGCACGAGCGACTCTCATCTTTCCTCACCAAAAACAACGGCCTGGAAGACCAGAAAGCTCGCGCCTTCCTTCCAGGCATCGCCAGCCAATCCCGCTTTCAATGATAGATTTGTTAGCGTCTGGTCTAAATTCCAGCCCTGCTCAGGGGCGACCTGAGGCAGAAAAACTGCCGACCGGCTGTCTTTGTTCAATACAACACCATCTGTGCCGATTCTAATCTCATCCGGCGACGAAATTGGTTTGGGCACTGTCAGCGCGGAGATTTCTATCGTGATATCGTTACATTCGTCTATTGTTATCGGCCTGAAGCGCCTGTCTTTGACGGCAGCGTTGATTGCATTGCCAATAATCGATTTGTATAAAGGCCGTCGCGGAAAAATATCACCTATGCAGCCTCTGAGTTGTGAGACCTTTTGCGGCTTTTCTTGCGCACTTTTTTTCAGGAAAGCTGTCTTCTTAAGTGTCACAAACGCCGCACGGGGCACCTTCATCGACTCGCTGATTGTAATACCAAACTCGGTAGGTTGCGGAACTTGTTTTTTCTGGAGATAGTGAGTTATTGTTTTCCTCGCCAAGGTCAATAGTTGCTCTTTGTCTTTCTCGCTCAATTCAGGGTTGCCCGGCTTCAGGGGCGTTGCCGGGTTTTTTGGCCAAGCCCCGGAAAAGGCCGCCGAAAGATAGCTCACTGAGTGCCTGTAATCACCCGTCATCTCACCGGAGGTTGCATATTCTATTAAGTGAGACTTTGCCGGCTTCTGTAGCATCGAAAGTAATATCGCTATTGGAACATAACCGCATATCGTGGCGCCCGTTGCCTGCTTGTAGTTCACAAAACCCTCGCAATCCAGGTTGGCTATGTGCTCGTATGCCCCCATATCAACTTTTTTTATTTGCTCGGCCACGTTGTCTCTGAAAGGCACATAGCTAAACCTTGGGCCGTAATGAACGAAGTCAGAACTCGCAATGACAAGTGTTTGGTCATCGACTAGGTTGTTCAAAATGCTTCCTGCTTTGCGGATAGTCTCCGTCGAACAGTGCCCGGCAACAATTGGTACAAACTTAAAATCCTTACGCTTATATTGCAGCAGTGGAAGTTCTATCTGGATGCTGTGTTCCTCTGTATGCGCATAGGGCGTACTACGAAACACAGGATATTCGAGCAGCTTGTTTATAAAATTGACGTCCAGTGGTACCTCGCCTAAGGGAGTTTCGTAATGCGTTACGCGCGGCACACTGAGCATCTCTTCCATGTACGCAGTATGGCTTGGACCAATTACGATAATTCGGCTGTATTTTTTGTCGGTTGTTTTAAGCGCACGTACTGCAATTTCACCAGAGTATCGATAACCTGCGTGCGGCAAAATCATAGCGACTACATCGCTTATCGGCTCGACCTCTGCTTTTTGGTAGTACCCGGCTATTTCTTTGCGAAGGGCTTCCGAATCGGACGTATACCATCCGCGCTCGCTGATTATAGAACGGTGAACCACTTTGGGTGGACTCGCAGGCTCTGTTGTTTCAGTCGCTTCAGCAGTCTTGGGGGCTCCTTCCGGAGAGATTGCCGGGATAGCTGTCTTCCATATAAGTAAAGCCAGAGCACCTGTCAGAATAATCCCCAGGCCAATTAAAGCTTTCATTCGGGTTTTTTTGTTGGGCTCTCTTTTCATATTAACCGCTCCATTTGCTTTGTTTTGAAATATCTCTTAAAGGTCTCACTGAGCCGGGATACTTTTTAATTCGAAAGGCCCGCACGAATCTGCGCGGTGTAGCCTTTCTCACCAGCCATGAAGCCCCTGCAATAATCACTGATCCCGTTGTTATTAATTTCTGAATGAGTTTTCTCCGTGTCATTTCCAAACCCCATATATTTCTTTTCCACAATCTGGGCAGTGCCCGTCTTTCAACCGGTTTTGCAGGATGGTGTAGCCCGTGCGTTTGATGAGCAGGTTTTTGCATCCCGGACAGTATGTATTCTCACCCTCCTTGCTGCGAACATTTCCAATATAAACGTAGTCCAGCCCTTCGCTGATTGCGATTTCGCGGGCCTCTTCTAATTTCTTGAGCGAAGTCGGCGGCAAATTTTTCATCTTGTACTGAGGATAAAAGCCCGAAAAATGTAAAGGTGTATCGCCGCCAAGATTTGCTTTGATCCACTGGGCAAGCTCACGTATCTGTTCCGGCTTATCATTCAGCGTGGGAATTACCAGGTTGGTAACTTCGACTAATATGCCGCTTGCCTTGGCCAGCACAAGGGCTTGTTGAACCGGCTTTAACGTCGCCGAGCAAACGCGCACATAAAAATCATCGGTAATTCCCTTCAAGTCAATGTTCGCCGCGTTCACATATTCCAGAAGCCTCTTCCACGGTTCTTCGTTAATGTAACCTGCGGTCACGAGCACGTTACGTATTCCCTTGTCCCTGGCGAGCTTTGCAGAATCATAAGTATACTCATAGTAAACAATCGGGTCCGTGTAGGTATATGCGATTGAAGGACAGCGGTTTTGCTTCGCCAATTCCACAAGCTTGTCGGGAGGACAAAATACCGCTTCACTCTCTTCCGGATTTGCTTGTGATATTTGCCAGTTCTGGCAGTTGAGGCAGTGCAGATTACAGCCGACAGTAGCTATGGAAAGAATCCCTGTACCTGGCAGAAAGTGGAAAAGAGGCTTCTTTTCGATGGGATCAATATGAATCGAGCAGGGATATCCGTAAACAACGGTTCGCAATACTCCGTCGATATTAATTCGCACCCGGCACTCGCCGCTCTGACCGGGTTCAATCAAACATGCTTTCGGGCATAGCTCACATTGAACTGTCAAATTAAACCTCACTTAATGGGCATTGCAAGAGGTTATTGGAATAGCCGTTCATACATTGTTGTGCTATATGCTACATTCTGATCTGCAAAACAATAGTAGCAGTAAACACCTGTAATTATACCAAATTCTTTATAAATTTTGTAGCCAGGAAACACTGGCTGAGGCCTTGGGGATTTCCCTGCATGCTTTTAAGCTAATTGCTTACGGTATCTGTGAAAGGATTTTTCCCAGGATATACAAAATGACACAACTTGTCCTAAATTTTCTTGTAATCCTGGCCGGGGGGATGTAAATTAGAGTGGATTAGGGCAGGTAGCTCAGTTGGTAGAGCAACGGACTGAAAATCCGTGTGTCGGCGGTTCAATTCCGCCCCTGCCCATTTGTTAAGTTTTTGGTTGCTAAGCACTTATGTTTGGCAGTTTTTTTCTTGAATCCTGATTTTAGACAAAGTGGGTCAGTTAGGTCATTTGCCAGGATTTTTGACTGCGGTATCCTGGCTATTTCCATATCTTCTTGCCGGACTGCTAAATAATATTTCTGGGTCGTCTTGATGTCGCTATGGCCAGCAAGTTTTTGAACCACATGTATCGGCAAAATGTACGCCCAGTTCGTTATGCAGGAGCGTCGCAGGACATGCAGCAAGCACTCATCAACATGTGCCTTTCTACGTATCTTATGAAATTTTCGGCCAAGATTATTTTTGGCCTGTTTTCTACATATTAATTGTAATAATATGTGGAATATATTATCTCTGTTCACTTACTGAGGAAAGACAAGGAATTTGTATCATACTGGTGCACTATCCATTTGCAATTGAAAGGCTTCTCAGTCATGTTGATTTTACAATGGCGAAAAGATATATACAGGATGTTTCCGAACAGATTGACAGAACAATTGAGAATAGTAGACAGTATGTGATTCAGGGCAACAAGAGAAGAGGATTTGTGGGGCTTATTGACATGATTTATCACAGGACGTTTTTGTGTCGGCCGCAACAACAGGCTGTGAACAGACATCAAACAAATCCGGCAGACGCCTAAGGTATTAATGCTTTATCCAGCCAAGAATCCGCCAATTCTTTAACATCATGCAAGTCCACAGCCGTGCTTTCAGTGATGTCGGCGCCGTCACACCAGTCATTAGCCGTCCCGCAATCCTTCCGATTCCAAAACTTCCCTATCCTTGCAAAATCCATGAAATTGACAATCCCGTCTGCATTCAGGTCCCCGCTTGGGTAGATTATCGAGCCGTTATGCAAGTCAAGCTGTTGTGCTACTCCACTTTCCTGGACAGTCACGCTTCCGGCAGGAACTTCCAGATAGTTGGAGACCTTTGCGAATATATAAACCATCTGGCCAATCAATGCGGCGTTGGTACTTTGCGAGCTGCCATCCGCAAGAGATTCAAGGCGTATTCTCAGGACATAATTGTCGCCGGCCGAAGGAATGTCACCCATTCGATACGCTCCGACTAATGAGTCGGGATCGCCATTGACGCGCGCAATGATACTGACATCATCATGCGACCCTATTGGCTCACCGCCCACGGAGACTTCACCATATAAGGTCAGGTCGGGTATCGGGATTCCGGCCTGCAGAACTGTGGCATTCATAACAACAATCAACAATACAGCAATTTTAGTTTTCATTGTCTATTCTCCTGTTCTTTTGTAATGATTTTCATATCTAAATCGCATAGTGTCTCATTATTGGTAACCTGTATGCGAAACGTAATCATAACTACTTCGGGCCTCTTGGCTCTCTTGGCGGAACATTTACGTCCCTCGGAAAGGTTGGGAAACCGCCCTTTCGCCCGGCTTCAACGGCTTTGGCTTTTGCTTCCTGCTCCCTTACAAACTCGTCAAAAACATCCTGATTTATCTCTATCCGGCACTTCTGCTTCAGGCCTTCGATATACTCGTTCTGTGCCAGTGCCATTCGTTCACGGTACATTCGCCGCCGCAGTTGTTCTTTCACCCTCTCGAACGGTGTGTTGACAGCCTCTCGCCTGCCGGTAAGCATAATGATGTGGTACCCATCGTCTGCTTTTATAATGTGTTCGCAGACCTGGCCGACCTTTTCGAGCTTGAATGCCTCCCGGGCCAGTTTGGTGTCCAGGCCAACGGGCTTGCCTTCTATATCGAAGAATCCGGTATTGCCCTTAGGGTATTTTTCGGGAGTGTCTGAGTATTTTAATATCCGCTTGCCAAATCCCAACCGTTCATCTTTATGGGCCAGGACCTCGGCCAGGGCCTTTTCAGCCTGTTCTTTCTTCTGCTTACGTTGACCCGAGCTGGCGGCCGGGGCCACCGCAATAAAGATATCCGCCAGACGCACCTGGGCAGTACGCTGGAATTCATCTATGTGCTCATTATAGTAGGCCTGAAACTCCCGGTCGGTGAATTCTTGTTCGCGTACGGGCTTATTAACCATCTCTTCAAGCAGGCTCTGGACCAGGATTTGCTGAATCCGGTGGCGGATTTCGGGTTCTTTGTCCAGGCCGATACGAAGAGCCTCGCGGTAGAGGACCTCGCTTGTGATTAGCTCTTTTAGACTTTGCTCAAATGTCTCTTCGATAACCTGTGAATAAGCCCGCAGAGGCCGGGTGGACATATAGCTCGTAAGATACCCCGCATTGATTTTATCATCATTTACTTGTGCGATAATATCTTCGGGAGATATAAACGGGGAGTTCTCGTCTTTCACTGCTCCCTGCCCATTCTCTGATCCCTGGATTAATCCTGTAAAACAGAGAAATAAAATTACAATCGCAAAATTGGATGTTCTCATTGACTCAAACATTATTATATCTTTCAATCAGGCAAATCTTAATTTGTGGTCGCTCAGCTTTACCATGTTTATGCTGTTAGCTAAGTTGCCGAACATCGGTAACCTCTTTCATAACCATTAGCAATATTTTATTGACTGTCCGTGCCATAGAACTATCAGAAATAGAATTTTTAAAAGGCTCCAGAAACGGAAGGGAGTTCGTCAAGGCCATCAAGATTCGATTTTTTGCCTTTTGCAGCCGTTTCTGCCGCTTAAGTAAACGCCATCTGTTCCTAGCAACTTTATTAATGGTCATAAATCACCCCAAGCCGGATCATCCTCACGCACCACTGGTACTCCTGGCTCGTCATCAGCTCCTGGTTCTTGCTCGGCTGCTCTCTGCTGCCGGCCCAAGTCACCCCAAGCCGGGTCATCCTCACGAACTGCTGGGCGTCTCGGTCCTTGCTCGGCTGCTCCCGGCTCCTGTTCCGCTGCTCTCCATTGCTGGCCCAAGTCACCCCAAGCCGGGTCATCCTCACGAACTGCCGGGCGTCTCGGTACTTGCTCGGCTGCTCCCGGTTCTTGCTCGGCTGCTCCCGGTTCTTGCTGTTCATCATGTTGCGCTGCAAACATATTTGCGGGCGGACCAAGAGGTAGCCTGTAGTACCTGTTATTTATACTTGCTACACGATTATGTCCCCCCACGTTAACAAACTTAATCCTTATCCTTTTATACGGGTTTATCCTGATTTTGGAGTGGTCCCTCCCTATTTTACCAGTGGGGTCCGAAAATCGAATCGGATTATTCAGAACGTAAGCATAGGGATTGAGTTTTTGCGGCTTTCCAAAAAAGGATACAAATCTTTGGTATTGGTCACTATTCTTGGTAAAACTTCCGTATCGTTCTATTTCTTCATAAATGGGATCTGGCCCTACAAACCTACCTGAAGTGTCGCTTAGGTACCTCACCTCAAAGTACTGGAGGCCGGTTTCCTTGTCCTTTTCCTTGCCGGTGAACTTATAGTCGGCGCGGAAGGGATTATTGTGGTCGGCAATAAAATCATTACGTGGATGGCCGAAGGGATAGTTGGCCATTTCCTGCACCAGGACGCCATCGGCATCGGTAATGACGCTCGATGAACCGAGGTGGTTGCTATGGTAGAACAGAACGTCGTGAGGCTCGGTTGCGGCCGAACTGATATTGGCATCCGATACGGGTGAACACCAGAGGCCCGAAGCCGCGGGGATTTCGGCTGGTATATTCGATACGAATTGCGGCAATGCAGGGTAACTGTGCCACCATAAGCCGGCAAAGGCATCGAAGGCGTTCAAACTAACATCTCCCTGAATATGGACAGCCGGTGCAAATGGTTCCAGTCTCGGCCAAGCCTGGAGACTGCGGCCGGCAGGTATGTTTACATCCGCCATCCGGGAATCATAAATCCCAACGGCGCTGACCACCCGGGAACCGGGCACATCCACCCAGACAGGCTGACCCACACCGAGGGTTTCAAACGGGCTCATCCACTGGTAGGTGAGGCCATCCCAGCTATAAGCTGCACAGTCAAGGCCGAACACTTCTCCGATGGTCTGGGATGTCTGGACAGCCAGGCATACGAGATTTTTACCAACATTTAGCCATATCCTCTGGATGCGGTCGCGGCCGGGATCGAGTGTGCCTTTTACGCGGGCCACGCGCGACGAGCCATTGAAAACGAACTTCGTGGGGGCCTGGTTGGGCCTTATCTCAAAGGCCCGGTTGGGATAAAGTGTCTGGGTGGTCAGTCCATCCTTTGTGACCAGCTTGGTTATGCGTCGGCCTGTGTAATCATACGTATAACGGGCGTCAACGCCATTTTTCTGATAGCGAACCAGACGGTCCTGGAAATCCCAAGTACACACGGCCCCCTCAATACCGCTCATATTACCGCTGTCGTCATACTGATAGACTCCGCCGTTTTCCGTGGAGGTGAGAGCATGAGGTCCCGGCAGGTTGCCGGGGCTTCTGCCGATGCGCCCCGACGTACCGCCGGAATAATTCATTACGCCTAAATTGACATACCGGTCATCGTCTATATGGCCCGGCTGATTGGCATCGGGAGAGGTCTTACGGAGCATATTTCCAATGGCGTCGTACGTGTAGCCTATCTGGCCAAAGTTTGCCTGCAAATCATCCTGGCGGGCGTAGCGAACCTGCGTCAGCCGATAGAGGTCATCATACTGAAAGATTTGAGTGTTGCGCCGCGGTGATGTTTTCGGGATGTAGCTGTACGGCCGCCTGTCGATAATAGACGTAATGTTTGAAGCAGAACCATATTGGTAAGCGAAATTTACAATCTCAGTTCCGCCGGAGTTCGTAGTGATAAGCGAATCAAGCCTGTGGCGGTCGTCGTAAGCGTAG
>Ga0209427_10002919_pt1 | contig 20080 bp, 18 predicted proteins | sample DeeMarSWOR136_30_FD_187465 | JGI IMG/M metagenome (GOLD analysis project Ga0209427, IMG submission 187465) | Marine sediment microbial communities from White Oak River estuary, North Carolina - WOR-1-36_30 (SPAdes) (version 2) | ecosystem: Environmental > Aquatic > Marine > Intertidal zone >...
CCCGGTCCTGAACTGGAGCGGTTCCTCTCCCCTTCGGGCCCTACGGGTGGGAATGTGCCCGGCCAGTGGGGGAATCCGGAAAGTATCGTCTTCATTCAGTGCGTTGGATCCAGGGATAAGACCGTGGAAAATGAATACTGTTCGAGGATCTGCTGCATGTATACCGCAAAACAGGCCAGCCTCCTCAGGGAGAGATTTCCGGGCGCGAGGATCACGGTTTGTTATATCGATATCAGGGCCTTTGGGAAAGGCAACGAGGAATTCTGTGAAAAGGTGCAGAAGGCCGGCGTGATCTACCGAAAGGGTATCCCGTCGGAGATATACCGGAGAGGGGAGAGGCTTGTCGTGAAGGCCGAGGATTCCCTTTCTGGGGAGGTTTATGAGGAAGAGGCTGATCTCGTAGTGCTGGCCACCGGGCTTATCCCATCGAGGGGAACCGACAATTTGCGAAACCTCCTCAAGGTGAGTCAGGGACCGGATCGGTTTTTCATGGAGGCCCACCCCAAGCTGAGACCCCTGGATACCCCTGTCGACGGAATCTACCTGTCCGGCACGTGCCAAGGGCCAAAAGACATAGCCGACACCGTTGCCCATGCCCATGGAACTGCCTCACGGGCCACCATCCCCCTGTTCAGGGGAACGGTCAAGATTGAACCCATCACCGCGGCGATAGATGCGGAGATATGTTCAGGATGTGGGCTCTGCGAGGACGTATGCGAATATCAAGCACTTAAAAAGGACGAGTACTGGGGCCATATGATTGTCAACGCGGCCTTATGTAAGGGGTGCGGGGCTTGTCACACGGTCTGTCCGGTCAAGGCGATTACGGTCAAGCAATTCAAGACTGAACAGGTCCTCGTTCAGATCGAGATGATGGCGTAACGGGAAGCTCCTCTTCCCCCCATTTCAGGGGGTTACATGGAAAGGAAAAGGGGGAAATCGAGAGGGATGATCCACGTTTATACCGGGATGGGAAAGGGGAAGACTACCGCCGCCCTTGGCCTCGCCATGCGGGCTCTTGGACACGGGCTCAAGGTCTACATCATACAATTCATGAAGGGAAACATCCGGTATGGCGAGCTGGAGACAGCCCGCCAGCTCTCTCCCAATATCGTCATCAAGCAGATGGGCCGTGAATGCTTCGTCGATCGAGATAACCCCGATAAGATCGATATCGAACTCGCTCAAAGGGCCTTTCAACTGGCGAGGGAGATCTTGAGCGGGGGAACACACGATATCGTGGTGTTAGACGAGATCAACGTGGCCGTGGATTACGGCCTCATTCCCCTCGATGCCGTATTGGCGCTGCTCGACTCTAAGCCCCACCATGTGGAATTGATCCTTACCGGGAGGTATGCCAGACAAGAGGTGATCCAAAGGGCAGACCTGGTAACGGAGATGTGCGAGGTAAAACACTATTACCAGGAAGGCATTCCCTCCAGGAAGGGGATTGATATGTAATCACTTCGGGATCGCTGAGCAAGTGAAGAACGCCGCTCAGGACGCGGATTTATGCCATAGTGAAATGACAAATTTCATTCCACAACCGCAGCACTGCAGCAGGGCAACACCGCAGCACCGGAAAGCTCGGGGAAAGGAGCAGTGGAGAGCGACTTTTACAAACGCCTTACTTTACATTCCTCACAGGGGGGGATTCGATGTTTAGGGAAGATCATTTGAAGACCATCGGAGAGGGGGAGAAACGGTGGGCTGAGGATCTGAGCAAGATCCTCTCGGAGGTCCCCGAGAGGCTGCCCCGATTTTCCACCATCTCCGACATGGAGCTAAAGGGGCTCTATACCCCCAAGGACATCGAGCATGTGGACTACTCGAGGGATATCGGGTTTCCCGGTATCTATCCCTTTACCCGAGGGGTGCAAGCCTCGATGTACCGGGGAAGGATCTGGACGATGCGAATGTTCTCCGGTTTAGGGGGGCCGGAGGAAACGAACAGGCGGTTTCACTATCTCCTGGAACATGGGGAAACCGGGCTATCCATCGCCTTTCATTACCCGACCCTGATGGGATACGACAGCGACTCCCCCATGGCCAGTGGTGAGATCGGCAAGTGCGGCGTGGCCGTGGATACCCTTGGGGATATGGAAATCCTGTTGGAGGGGATCCCCCTGGACAAGGTTACCACATCGATGACCATCAATCCGCCAGCAGCCATTCTGTTGGCCATGTACATCGTCGTGGCGGAAAAACAGGGGGTGAGCAAACGCAAGATCGGCGGAACCATCCAGAACGACATGCTCAAGGAGTTCATCGCCCAGAAAACCTTCATGCTTCCACCCAAGCCTTCGATGCGGCTCATCGTCGATACCATAGAGTACTGCACCAAGGAGGTTCCCCGATGGAACACCATCAGCATAAGTGGATATCATATCAGGGAGGCCGGATCTACAGCCGTTCAAGAACTGGCCTTTACCCTCGCGGATGGGATTGCGTACGTTGAAGCGGCATTGGAAAGGGGGCTGAAGGTGGATGATTTCGCTCCTCGGCTCTCCTTCTTCTTCGATTCCCACATCGACTTCTTCGAGGAAATTGCCAAGTTCCGGGCGGCGAGGCGCATATGGGCTCACGTCATGAAGGAGAGGTTCGGGGCCAACAATCCCCGCTCCTGGTTGCTCCGGTTCCATACCCAGACGGCTGGATGCTCGCTCACCGCTCAACAGCCGTACAACAATGTCGTCCGAACCGCATATGAAGCCCTTGCTGCCGTGCTGGGAGGAACTCAATCGCTGCATACCAATTCCCTGGATGAGGTTTACGCCATCCCCACCGAGGAGGCCGCTACCATCGCCCTGAGGACTCAGCAGATCTTAGCCGAGGAGACGGGGGTAACCAACACCATCGATCCCCTGGCGGGTTCGTACTTCGTCGAGGCCCTGACCAATCGAATGGAGGAAGAAGCCCTAGAGTACATCCAGAAGATCGACGATATGGGGGGAATGCTCGCGGCCATAGAGAAGGGGTATCCCCAGATGGAAATCGCCGAGGCCGCCTTTCACTATCAAAAGCTCATCGACGAGGAGAAGAAGGCGGTAGTGGGGGTAAACAAGCACGTAACCGACCATCCTCCCATCACCACATGGAGGATGGACCCGGAGATCGAGCGGAGGCAACTGAAAAGGCTGCGAGAAGTGAAGGAGATGCGGAACGACCAAAGGGTGAGGGGGCATTTGGACGAACTGAGGGCCGCCGCCGCAGGGGACGAGAACCTCATGCCGCATATCATCAACGCCGTGAGGGAGTACGCCACACTGCAAGAGATCTGCGATGTCTTCAGGGAGATCTTCGGCATCTACACAGACCCTGGGATGTTCTAATTACACAGTGCTGCAGTGCTGCGGTCAACGAGTGCGCAGGCTAGTTCAAATCCGTACCGGACTGTGACCCAAGCGTTTGAGCCTAGAGGACAAGTTTTGACGACGAAGAAGCGGTTCAGGGGCTCTTTGCGGTGGAGCGAACTTTAGAATGGTCGAAAAAATATTTTTAAGCTGCGAAGAGCGATTTGCCCAAATATCTCCTTGAACAGGTGTGAACACATTTCAGAAGGCAATCGGCAGTTGGAAGGAAATATGAATCCTGAGAGGAAAATCCGCATTATGGTGGCCAAGCCTGGGCTGAATGGCCACGATCGGGGGGCAAAGATTATCGCTCGAGGGTTCAGGGATGCGGGCTTTGAGGTGATCTATACGGGACTCCACCAAACCCCAGAGCAGATCGTGGCGGCCGCCATCCAGGAGGATGTGGATGGCATCGGCTTGAGCAGCTTGGCCGGGGCCCATGACTACCTCTTTCCCCGTGTTGTGGAGCTCCTGAAGGAGCAGGGGGCAGACGATATCGTGGTATTCGGCGGCGGCATCATCCCGGAGGAGGACATCCCTAAGCTCAAGGAGGAGGGCATAAGGGAGATCTTTATGCCGGGAACGCCCATTGAGGATGCGGTGAATTGGGTTCGCCGGAATATCAAGCCCAGGAAATAGGAGGGGAAAAGCGATAACGGAGATTTCCCCGCCGTTTTCCCCTGAATGGTAAAGGAGGAGGCATCGATGGCCTTGGATTTCGATTTGACCGAGGAACAAGAGATGGTCCGGAAAATGATCAGGACCTTCGCTGAAAAGGAGATCGCCCCGGTGGCCCAGGAGCTCGACGATAAGGAGGAGTTCTCCGTCCCACTCACCAACCGCATGGGGCAGCTGGGGCTCTTCGGGTTCTGCGTCTCTGAGGAATACGGCGGATCGGATATGGGCTACCTGTCCTATATCATCGCCACCGAGGAGATCGCCCGGATCGACGGGTCCCAGGCGGCCACGTTGGCAGCGGGATGCTCCCTGGGCATTTCCCCCATCCACCAGTTCGGAAATGAGGAGCAGAAGAGCCAATGGCTGCCCGACCTCGTTGCCGGAAAGACATTGGCCTCCTTCGGCCTTACCGAGCCCGATGCCGGCTCCGACGCGGGTGCCACCAAGACAGCGGCTACCCTGGAGGGCGACCATTTGGTCATCAACGGAAGCAAGGTCTTCATCACCAACTCCTCAACCGAAATCAGTGCCGTCTGTGTCGTGCAGGCTGTCACGGGAAGGAGTCAGGACGGCTTAAAGGAGCTCTCCTGCATTTTGGTCCCCAATGGAACCCCCGGATTTATCGCGAAACCCATGCATGGTAAAATGGTGTGGCGGGCATCCAATACGGGGGAGCTCTCCTTCGATGATTGCCGAGTCCCCGAGGAGAACCTCCTCGGGAAAAGGGGAGAGGGGTTTCACCAGATGTTGGAAACCCTCGACGGGGGAAGGCTCAGCATCGGTGCCATGGGGCTGGGGGGAGCCCAGGGGGCTTTCGAGTGTGCCATGAAGTATGCCCACGAAAGGAAACAGTTCGGCAGGCCAATCGGTTCATTTCAGGTTAACGCCTTTAAACTGGCGGACATGTATACCGAAATCGAAATGGCCAGGCTAGTGCTGTACAAGGCCTGTTGGCTCGCCGACAATAAGCGTCCCTTCTCCAAGGAATCGGCCATGGCCAAACTGGTCTGTTCCGAGACGTATCATCGCGTTGCCAACCACGCCGTTCAACTCCACGGCGGATACGGCTTGATGAAGGAATATCCCGTGGAGAGACATTATCGAAATCAGAAGCTCCTGGATATTGGCGAGGGGACCTCCGAGGTCCAACGAATCGTCATCGCTCGACACATCGGTGTACCGGGAAGGGCCTTGTAGACATCCCCAAAAAAGCAATGGTGAGCGCATCTCCCTATGTGACGAATAAATACTTGCGGAGGGCAAAGAATACACGTAAATTCCAAATACCCATTTCTCAATCCCAAACAATATCAAATGACCAAAGCCCTAAAGGGAAATACGAAACACAAAGTACTGAACCCTAAACAAATACAGAGCACTAATGATCAAATGACCAAAACGGTTAGGATTGAGCTATTTGCATTGAGGTTTTGGAGTGAAGCGACTTTAGGATTCAGTGCTTCGGCCCGCGACGAGACGTGTCGACGAGCTCCCTTCGGGTCTGAGCCTCAGGGTCGAAGACACGTCGAGTCGCTCCCCTCGACTAGCTCGGGGCCTGAGTTTATCGAAGGCGGCCGAGTCGATTGAGGATTTTAATTCTTGTCTGAATTATGCGGAACTATTTAAGACGCTACAAATAGTTGAACCTTCTACCCTATACCAATGGGTTACGGATGAGTTTGGCGGAAAGAATCCTCCGAGGCGATGTCAGGGCGGCTTCCAGGCTGATGAGGGATATCGACGATCGCATGCCCAACGCCATGGAAGAGCTCAAGAAGATCTACCCCAACACGGGGAATGCGTACATTGTCGGCATAACGGGCCCTCCTGGGTCCGGAAAGAGCACCCTCGTGGACAAGGCAGTGGAAATCCTCCGGAAGGAGGGGAAGACCGTCGGGATTGTCGCCGTTGACCCGACAAGCCCCTTTACGGGTGGGGCCATTTTGGGAGACCGGATTCGCATGCAGCGGCATAGCATTGACGATGGGGTGTTCATTCGAAGCCTGGCTACCAGGGGGAGTTTGGGCGGATTATCTCGATCCACCAATGATATTATCAAGGTCATGGACGCCATGGGCAAGGATATCATCATTGTGGAGACCGTTGGCGTCGGCCAGGATGAGGTCGACATCGTTAATACGGCCCACACCTCCGTCGTGGTATTGGTCCCCGGATTTGGGGATGATATTCAGGCCATCAAGGCGGGCATCCTAGAAATTGGGGACATCTTCGTCATCAATAAGTGCGAGCGGGAAGGGGCGGAGCGATTGGAACGGGAACTCAGGGCTACCTTGGAGATGGGATCCAAGCGGGAGGATGGTTGGACACCCCCCATCTTCAAAACGGAGGCGGTGTTGGGTAAGGGGATTTTCGAATTCGTGTATGGAATTTACCGGCACAGGGAGAAGCTCATGGCCAGCGAACACTTGGAGAAGAAGAATGCGGAGAGGACGAAACGGGAATTTCTCTCCGTACTCGGCAATGAGTTGATGGAGAGCGTAATGGAGAGACTGAAAAAGGACAAACGGCTGGATAGGATCATAGACGACCTCATAAAGAGGAAGCGCAATCCCTATTCCATCGTGGAAAAAATACTCGACGAGGAGTTACGAGGGGGCTCGTGATACCCGTAGAGGGGGGAATGGGTTATGGGAATCGAAAAGATGAGGGAGGAGCTGGACCGCAGGAACCAGGAGGCCCTGCTGGGCGGGGGAAGGGAGCGGATTGAAAAGCAGCACGCGGCCGGGAAATTGACGGCCAGGGAGAGGATCGCCCTCTTTCTGGACAAGGGATCTTTCGTGGAGCTCGACCGCTTTGTAACTCATCGATGCAGGGATTTCGGCATGGAGGGGAGGAAATTTCTCGGCGACGGCGTCATAACCGGCTATGGCAGGGTCAACGACAGGTTAGTCTTCGTCTTCGCCCAGGATTTTACCGTTTTCGGGGGGACCCTGAGCCTGACCGTAGCTGAAAAGATATGCAAGGTGATGGAATTGGCGTTGAAAAACGGTGCTCCCATTATCGGCATCAATGACTCGGGAGGGGCGAGGATACAGGAGGGAGTGGGAAGCCTCGCGGGGTATGCGGATATCTTCCTCAGGAACACCCTGGCTTCAGGGGTCATCCCCCAAATATCGGTCATTCTGGGCCCTTGTGCCGGAGGGGCCGTTTATTCCCCTGCCCTCACTGACTTCGTGTTCATGAGCAAGAAGAGTAGCTACATGTTCATCACCGGGCCCAAGGTAATCAAGGCCGTAACCCATGAGGAGGTGACCGATGAGGATCTGGGGGGGGCGATGACCCACAACATCAAGAGCGGTGTCGCCCATTTCGCGGGAGAGGACGATGAGGACACCATCGCCATGGTCAAAGAGCTTCTCAGCTATCTCCCCCAGAACAATCGGGAAAGGCCTCCCACCGTTGACCCAACGGATGATCCCCAGCGGACCGACGACTCCCTCGAGACGGCCGTGCCAGATGACCCCAAGAAACCCTATGACATCATCTCGATCATCTCCACCGTTGTGGACGATGGCCGCTTCTTCGAGGTCCACAAGTACTTCGCCAGGAATATCGTCACTGGCTTCGCCCGGCTCAACGGAATGGCAGTGGGCATCGTTGCCAATCAGCCCAATTGGCTTGCCGGATGCCTCGATATCGACGCCTCCATAAAGGGGGCCCGCTTCGTTCGATTCCTGGATGCCTTCAACATTCCCATCATTACCTTCGAGGACGTTCCGGGATTCCTCCCGGGTACCGCACAGGAGTTCGGGGGGATCATCAGAAACGGCGCCAAACTCATCTATGCCTATTCGGAGGCCACGGTACCGAAGATTACCGTGATTACCCGAAAGGCATACGGAGGGGCGTACTGCGTGATGTCCAGTAAACACTTGCGGGGCGACATTAATTACGCCTATCCAACGGCGGAGATCGCCGTGATGGGGGCCGACGGGGCCGTGCCCATCATTTTCAAAACGGAGATCGCGGCAGCCGATGATCCGAAGAAGAAGAGGGACGAGTTGGTGAGCGAGTATATGGAGAAGTTCTCAAATCCTTACAGGGCGGCCGAACTGGGATATGTGGATGAGGTGATTAAGCCCGAGGAGACGAGGCCGAAGCTCATCGGGGCCTTGGAGATGCTGAAGAATAAGGTGGATACCAATCCACAGAAAAAACACGGAAATATACCGCTGTGAGCTCCGCCTTCGGAAATTCGAAACCACGTGTCCGTCAAAGAAGGTCTTTGCGGGCATTGGCCAAAAGGGAGGGAGCATGAAGGCGAGAAAAGATTCAAAAGGGGAACTGAAGAGATGGGAAGGGACCACCCTCGCCAAAGTCCTCAATCGATACCCGGAGCGAAGGGAGACCTTTAAGACCACCTCCGATATCGAATTGAAGCGGCTTTACACCCCTTTGGACGTGGAGGGATCCGATTATTCCGCACACCTGGGTTTTCCGGGCGAATATCCCTTTACGAGGGGAGTACAGCCAACCATGTACCGGGGCCGATTCTGGACCATGAGGCAATATGCCGGGTTCGCCACGGCCGAAGAGACCAATAAGCGCTACCGATATCTCCTGGATCACGGCCAGACGGGCCTCAGCATGGCCTTCGACCTTCCAACCCAGATTGGCTACGATTCCGATCATCCCTTGAGCACTGGAGAGGTGGGTAAGGTCGGCGTGGCCATCGATACCCTGGCGGACATGGAGACCGTCTTCGAGGGCATCCCCCTGGACAAGGTATCCACCTCCATGACCATCAATTCCACGGCGGCCATCCTCCTGGCCATGTACATCACCGTGGCCGAAAAGCAGGGGGTAAAGCCGGAGTCCCTGAGGGGAACTATCCAGAACGAAATCCTCAAGGAATACGTGGCCCGGGGAACCTATATCTTTCCTCCCCGGGAATCCATGAGAATTGTTACGGATATCTTCGCCTTCTGCAAGGACCACGTTCCCCAATGGAACACCATCAGCATCAGCGGCTATCACATGAGAGAGGCTGGTTGTACTGCGGTTCAGGAGGTTGCGTTTACCTTGGTCGACGGCATCGCCTATGTGGAGGCAGCCATCAATGCGGGAATGGATGTGGACTCTTTCGCCTCCAGGCTCTCCTTTTTCTTCGGCTGTCACAACAGCTTTTTGGAGGAAATAGCCAAGTTCAGGGCGGCGCGCAGGCTCTGGGCACGGATCATGAGGGAGCGATTCGGCGCCAAAGAGGACGCCTCGTGTATGCTCCGTTTCCACACTCAGACGGCGGGATGCACCCTCATCCCCCAGCAGCCCGACAACAACATCATACGGGTAGCGCTCCAGGCATTGTCCGCTGTGTTGGGGGGAACCCAATCCCTCCATACCAACTCACGGGACGAAGCCTACGCCACGCCTACGGAGGATTCCGTGACCATTGCCTTGAGGACTCAGCAGATCATCGCCAACGAAAGCGGTGTGACGGACATCGTGGATCCCTTGGCGGGTTCCTATGCGGTTGAGAAATTGACCGATGAAATCGAGGCCAAGGCCGCCGAATACATCGAAAAGATCGAATCCATGGGAGGAGCCATTAAGGCCATCGAAGCCGGTTTCATGCAGAATGAAATCCTCAACAGCGCCTATGCCTATCAGAGGGCGATCGAGAATAAGGACCTGGTTATCGTAGGGCTGAACGAATTCGTTACTGAGGAAGAGCCCCTCAGGGATATCCTGAAGATAGACCCCGAGGTGGAGCGATACCAGAGGGAAAAACTGGCGAGGATCAAAGAGGAGAGGGACTTGAACCGGGTAAAGAGGGCGTTGGAGGCACTGAGGGAAGCGGCGGAGGGAAACGGGAACATCGTCCCCCCTGTTCTGGATGCGGTAAAGGCTTACGCCACCGTGGGGGAGATATCGGATACGTTAAGGGGTGTTTTCGGGGAATATAGGGAGAGCTAACGCCTCGGGCTCACAGGCGGTGCTGCGGTCAATCGGTCAGGGTTTTGCACACCTTAATTCTCATAGGAAGCAAATTGCCCCTGAGAGTTTCTTTTCAAGGTTCCCCGAGATCTTAGATTGACCTCACAACGACTTCAAGGAGAGAATCCATGAAAGCGGAGAGGAAAATTCGGGTACTCATCGCAAAGCCGGGGTTGGACGGACATGATCGGGGTGCCAAGGTCATCTCGAGGGGCTTGAGGGATGCCGGAATGGAGGTCATCTATACCGGGATTCGGCAAACCCCGGAACAGATTGCGGCCACGGCTATCCAAGAGGGGGTCGATGCCGTCGGGCTCAGTTGCCTCTCGGGGGCCCATAATCAGCTTTTTCCACGAGTCATCGAGGCTCTCAAGGAGAAAAAAGCGGGGGACATTCCGGTATTCGGGGGAGGCATCATCCCCCTTGATGACATACCCGGGCTCAGGAAGGCCGGCATACGGGAAATCTTTCAGCCCGGGACAACCATCGAGGAGATCGTTCGGTTTATCGAGAAGATCGTCGAAAGCTAGGGGGAGCAAACCCCGGCAAGGGAGGCTGTTGAAATGGTAAAGAGGATTGATCACATAGCCATTGCAGTACACGATATCGATGAGGCGGCAAAATTTTACACCGACGTTCTAAGATTGGACCTCTCCGGTGTGGAAGTAGTGGCGGAGCAGAAGACCAAGGTGGGGTTTTTGAGAATCGGAGAAACAAATATCGAACTCGTTCAGCCCACCAGCGACGATTCCCCCCTTGTCAAATTCCTTGATACCAAGGGCCCCGGTATCCACCACATGTGCCTTGAGGTAGATGATATCGAGGGGGAGGTGGAGGAGTTGAAGAAGCGAGGGGCCCGGATGATCGATGAAGAACCCCGTCCAGGAGCCCACGGTACGAGGGTGGCCTTTGTTCACCCCAAAAGCTCAGGAGGGGTTCTCATCGAGTTGAACCAGCTGCCTGAGGAATACTAAAATATCCCATGAGCAAGTAAGATAAGCAGATTCCAACTACTCATCTCCAAACGCTCAACAAATTCAAATGACCGAAGCCCTAAAGGGAAATACTAAAAACAAAGTACTAAACCCTAAACAAATACAAAGCACTAATGATCAAATGACCAAAGCGTTTAGGATTGAGATATTTGTATGGCGGATTGGAGCGAAGCGCCTTTAGGATTTAGTCCTTCGGCCCGCGACGAGCCCCTCGACGAGCTCGGGGCCTGATTTTATCGAAGGCTCGGCCGAGTCGATTGAGGATGTAATCCTTGTTTGAATTATGCGCAATTATTTGAGACAGCACATATGGATATTGTTTGAATCCCCTGTCCCTTGCGGGTGCCCGATTGATGAGAAGGGAAATCAAGAAGTTTAAAAGGGACACCTTATACTTTCTGTTTCTCGGAACCGTGGGAATCACCGGACTCCTTTCCCGGACGGTTGCCCTAAAAGTGGGTGAAACTACGGGCAGAATGGCCTTCCACCTCCTGAGAAAACTCCGAAAGAGGACCATTGGAAACCTCTCCATGGCCTTTAGGGGGCAAAAAAATCGTCGAGAAATCCTCCGATTGGCCAGTGACGTCTTCGCGAACCTGGGGAAGAACGCCCTTGAGATTTGCGTTCTCAATAGACGTACACCCCAGGAAATCGGCAAAATCGTAACCATGAAGGGAGTGGAGAGGATGGAGGAGGGTTTCAAGAAGGGGAAGGGGATTATCTGTATCACGGGCCATTTTGGTTGCTGGGAGCTCATGGCCGCCTATTATGCCCTCAAGGGACACCACCCCGTTAATGTCATCGCCAGATCCATCTATGATGAGAGGATTAATCGAGTACTGCTGCAGTTTCGGTCGCGATATGGAGTTAAGACCATACTGCGGGCTAAAAGGAGGCAGAGAGAATCCATCTTTTCATCCACCAAGGAGATCTTGAGGGTCCTCAGGAGAAATGAGCTCCTCGGCGTATTGATCGACCAGAACATCAGGGGAATCGATTCGGTTCCGGTCACGTTCCTGGGAAAGCCAACCACGGCCCCTATCGGCGCTGCTTCCCTGGCACGAGCTTCTCAGGCAGAGGTCTTCTTCGGATATACCTATCGCGGTGAAGATAACCGGCATCATATCGTGATTGAGAAGGTCGATGAGCTAGTCCGAACCAAAGAGAGGAACAGGGATATCCTATCCAACACTATCCTTTTTACCCGCTTGATCGAGGAAAGGGTGAGAGACTTTCCATCACAGTGGGTCTGGATCCACGACAGGTGGGGAAGATATAGGAGAAAGGACACCACGGCCAACCCAGAGACGTGATGGCTTGCACTTCCCTCGAGGAATATGCCGGCCTCACGGAGGCTGCGGTTCCCCTCCCATGTACCATCTATCCAAGGAAGTTACCAAAAAGACATTGGGGGTTGTATCGGAAAGGAGAGGTCAACGATGGCACTGATATCCGGCGAGGAGTACAAGAAAAGACAAAGAGAGAGCAAGCACAATGTCTATATCCACGGCAAGAAGGTGGAAAACCTGGAGGATAACCCCGTCACCAAATCCGTTCTGGAGGCCACTGCACTGATGTTCGATATTGCCTTGGATCCCCGATATGAATATCCCATGGTTGTTACCTCCCACCTTACCGGAGAGAAGATCAACCGAAACCTCCACGTCAACCGCAGCAACGACGACTTGATGGGCCGCGCCGATATGGCCCTGCTTGCCGGCCAGAAACTGGGTACCTGCAACTATCGGTGTGTGGGCTGTGATGTGATCAATGCCCTGGCCAGCGTCACATGGGAGATGGATAGAGCGGAGGGAACGGAGTACCACGGGCGTTTCAACGAATTCTTAAGAAAGGCCCAGGCCAATGATTGGGCGTGTAGCGGCGCCTTGACCGATGCCAAAGGAGATAGGGGCTTAAAGGTAGGACAAGGCGATCCTGACATGTACCTCCATATGGTGGAGAGGAAAGGCGACGGCATTGTGGTGAAGGGCGCGAAATTTCACCAGAGTGGCGCCATCGCCGCCGATTGGACCATGGTGATGCCGGGACAAGGCTTGAGGGAGGGAAACGAGGATTACGCCGTTGCCTTTGCCCTTCCTAACAGCGAAGAGGGCATGACCTACATCACCCAGTACAACCCCATGTCGGCGGAGAGGGAATACGCAAAGGACATCTACGAATTGGGCAACCCCAGATACGGGCAGCGGGAGACCTGCATCATCGTCTTCGACAACGTCTTCATACCATGGGAGAACGTCTTCATGTGCGGCGAGGTCAAGTATGCCGGGCTTGCCGTGACACGCTTCGCCAAAACTCACCGGATGAACTGCGGCGGGGCCTGCAAGGTGGGGTTTGCCGATGTCGTCATCGGGGCGGCAGCACTGGCTGCCGAATACCAGGGTACCGATAGGGCACCCCATATCATGACCATGATCACCGACATGATTAGGGACTCCAAACAGGCCCATGCCTGTGCCATAGCCGCCGCAGTGAAGGGCTTCGAGGAACCGCCTGGCTCGGGGGTCTGGATGCCGGACGATCTATTCGGCAATGTGGCCAAGCTTACCATTGCCCCGGGATTTTGGGAGATCATGTCATATGCCGGGGATATAGCCGGGGGACTGGTGACCACCATGCCCTCCTTTGAGGATTTGAGAAACCCGGCCACCAGGGATTACCTGGAGAAGTACCTCAAGGTGAGGGTTCCCGCGGAGAAGAGGATGCGGATCACCAAGGTACTCCAAAACTGGGCCGCCGGCCTGCACGGAGCGGGCACCTGGCACGGCGCGGGTTCCGTCCAGGCCCAGATGATCTCCCTCATGAGGGTGGCCGACATCGAGGAAAAGAAGAGGATTGCAATGGAAGTGGCCGGGATCGAGGAAGGGAAAGAGGACTCATAAGAGGGCCTTACACCCTAAGCCAATGCCCACGTAAAAAGGGCGCCCAATCTGATTGGGCGCCCTTTTTCCCACCAAACCATCGCCATCAACGGGCAGCCATCTCCCCTATTTCCCCTTTCCCCTGGCCGGTTTCTTCTTTGCCATCAAATCCTGAACCTCGACGAAGTAGTTGGGTGGCATTGGGGCCTCATCCAGCGATGTGGGGATGGGGTATCGAATTCCGCCCCCGTGAGTTCCCTCCAGGCCCTCGAGAATCTCCTGGGCGCGATCCCGGTGCCAGGAGAAGAGGAGCTCGTGATCCTGAACGGCGGCAAACCTCCGGTCTCCCAAACAGGGGACCTCCCTGGCTACACCTCTCGTTCTCATCACGTAGGCGATGCCGATGCCGCACATCGCCGCATCCCCCACGGACGGAGTCTGGAGGCACCCACCCTTGTGCCACAGCGCCGCCTGGGTCAGCCTCATGGCCTGGGCGGAGTCGACATAGACCATGATCACATCCGGATCAATCCCGTCCACCGTGCCCAGGGCATAACACGCCACCGCCTTGTAGACGGGATCCAGTTTCGGGAGGGCTTTCTGCATCGCCGCTGCCGCCCTCAGGTCCCTCTGATAAACCTTCTCCCCCAGCACACCCCTGATGACCCGATCAGGCGTGGGGATTAACCCACAGGTACAGGCCCCCAGAAGGCAGTCCATATCCGTGGCTTCTCCGTACAGGTTCCATCCGTAGCGTCGGGCGTATGCGCCCAGCTGGCAAACGTTAATCTTGAACCGCCTCTTCCTGGCGCCGGGAGGAAGGTCCTTGTGCCGCCTCACCAGGTTAATACCTATGGGAAAGCTATTGGGGCGGATGTAGGTTGTCAGATCTTGCACGTATCTCTTCCAGTCCATATCCCCCTCCTTTCCCTTCCCGTTTGAGAAGGTTTGTCATCCTACACCTTATATCCAATCCATCCCGGAACCATGCGCTCGTAACGACCGTACTCATGGGCAAACGTGATGAAGTGGTCGATGTTTTCCAGGGGAGCCGTGGGCGGTATCTCACAAGCAGACGAGAGGACATATGCGCTATAGGGAGCCGCTGTGTCGATGCATCGCCTGGTGGCCTCCTCGATCTGCCTCTTGGTTCCATCCTTGAAGAGCAGAATGTCCACATTGCCGATGATCACGAGCTTGCGGTTGGAGACCTTCATGAGTTTCTTAAGGGATGAGGGGCAATCGATGCTGAGGGCGGAGATGCCCGTAGCCACCAGGTCCTCCATGATGGGATCAATGTATCCGCAGATGTGCAGGGTGATGCCGGTCCTCTTTTCGCTGAAGGAGTTCACCAACTGCCGGTGATAGGGAAGAACGAAATTACGGTAGATATCGGGGGAGATGAGGTTCAATGAACACGCGGCCTCGGAATAGCTCAGGCCAACCCTCGCCTCCCTGTTGATGGCCATTCCGAATCGCCGGGCAAACTCAGTGGTGAACTTCATCAGATCGTGGACGAAATCGGGATCATCAAAGGTGTCCAAAATGATCTGCTCGGCTCCCCGCAGATTGACGGCGATCTGCCAGGGGCCGCAGATGACGCCGCCCGCCGCGGCGTCGCTGATGTGAGGCCGTGCCAGGGAAAGCCCCTCGATGTAGTAGGGCAATCGTCCATCCTTGAGCGGATCGGGAACCTTTAGCTTGGTGAGCTTCTTCTTGTCATCAAGGATGTGCTTGGTGACATAGGCCAGCTCGTCTTCCGGCATTGCCACCGTGCTGCCGCAGGCCTCCGTCTCCATCACCAGATCGGCCATCATGGTAACCACATCACCCTGAAACCGCTCGTAAGATGCAACCACCGCACTGGCGAACTTCTTGGGATCGGTGAGGTACTCCCTGATGGTTATCCCAGCTACCTTGGCATGGATGAGGCCGGTAATGGGATACACGGGAACCCTGTCGGTAAAGGACCTCGAGTAAGCCGCCCTGATGTGATCTCTTCCGGTGTATTTCATGGTGATCTCCCCTTGCTCTATTGTATGCAACCCAATTCTTCGATTTCAACAAGCTCTATTTCCTCCCTATCAACTCCTTGGCCCTCTCCACGGCAACAGCGGCATCTTTGCCGTAGGCATCGGCGTCGATTTCGTCGGCGAATCGTTGGGTGACAAGGGCCCCACCGATCATGGTCTTAACCGTTAATCCCGCTGACTTCAACGCCTCGATGGTGGTTTTCATGGAGGGCATGGTGGTAGTCAAGAGGGCGGACATCCCAACGATGTCGGCTTTCTTCTTCCTGGCCATTTCCACAAATGTTTCACTGGGGGTATCCGCGCCCAGATCGATCACCTCGAATCCCGCCCCTTCCAGCATCATCCCTACCAGGTTCTTGCCGATGTCGTGTTGATCCCCCTGAACCGTACCGAGTACAACCCTCCCAATGAATTCTACCCCGGTATCGACCAGAATGGGCCTCAGAAGGGCCATCCCCGTCTTCATGGCCCGGGCGGCCAGCAGGACTGCGGGGACGAAACACTCATTCCTCTTAAATCGCTCCCCTATGACGCTCATCCCTTCTATGAGCCCTCCATTGAGAATATCTTCTGCTGATCGCCCCTCACCTAAGGCCTCCCGCGTAAGCCGCTCCACTTCCTTGAAATTTCCCTCCTGCACCATCCAGGAGATTTTCGTTAAATCTGCCATGATGAGCCCCTCCTCTCCCCCTCAATCGAATTTCCCCTGCCTGAATGCCGTGAGGTAGTTCATACAGAACTCATCCCTCCCCAACAGGGTCATGGTGGTAACCAAGTTGGCCATAATCCTCCTATCGCAGGGATCCAGGATGACCCCGTCCAGGCCCTTGGTCATGGCCATGACCAGGAACATCTGGTTCACCTGCTTCCGGTTGGGAAGGCCATAGGAGACGTTGCTCAGGCCGCAGATGGTATGCACCCCAGGGAACCTCTTCATAATCGCCGCGATGGCATCCAGGGCGGCCATCCCGTACCGGGTATCCGTGCTAACCGGGGTTACCACCGGATCGATATAGATATCCCCTATGGGAACCCCATCATTGGTCAACTTTTCGATGAGGTTCGAGGCGATTCGAATTCGGTCCTCTGCGGTGTCGGGCATTCCCCGATCATCCGTGCAGAGCCCAACCACGTTGGGCTTGTATTCTTGGATGAGGGAAATCAAGGTGGCATATCGTTCCGTCTCGGCGGTTATGGAGTTGACCATCGCCTTCTCCTTGCAGAGGGGAAGAGCCCCTGCCATGGCCATTGGATTTGGGCTGTCGACACAGATGGGGACGTGTACTGAGTCTTGAATCAGTTGGACCGCCCACTTGAGGGATTCCACCTCTTCATCCAACAACGTAGCGGTGTTGACATCGATCACATGGGCTCCGGCGTCCGCCTGATCCCTTGCCTCCCTCGCAATAAACGCGGTGTCCCGATCCTTGATGGCCGCCTTTATACCCTTTCTGCTGGAATTGATCCTCTCTCCTACCACCAACATGATTCTCCTCCCTCCCGATTGGCCTCCTCGCTCCTGGGGTTAACCCGATTCCCCATACCCCCAAAGCCTCCTTAGGTCTTTCCCACTCATCCCCAGCTCAGCGAGTTTAGGGCGGAAAATTTCGTACGCCCCTTGACTATAAAGCTCTGAGCTCTTCTCCGTCGCTATGCAGTTTACCAATGAGGATATCCATGGCATTTACCACGGCATCATAGGAGTTATTCAATGGAGGACTATACACCGTCTCATATTGGGAGAGCTTGGAAATGGAAATCCGCTCCCCGATGGCGACTATCAGTTTATCCGCAATGCGGCCGACCGTATGGTCCCCGATGACCTGAGCCCCCACCAAGACCTGGCTCTTCTTGTCAAGTACGAGCTTAATAGTAAGGGAAACCCCTCCCAGTTTCTTCTTGTGCGTGGCTCCCCTGTGCATCACGGACAGCACATCGAGTCCCAGCTTCCGCGAATAGGATTCAGTAATGCCAACAGCGGCAACACATGTGCCGAAAAGCTCCCCGCTAAATGGCAGGACAGTGCCGATAAACGGGAACCTGTTCCCCAATGCGATATTTCTCCCCACAATCCTCCCTGTCCTGTTGGTAAATGTAGCCAGGGGACAGAGGGTCTTGCTGTTGGTCATCATCTCCCATCCTTCTACGCAATCCCCGACAGCATAGATATCCGGATCACTCGTCTGAAGGTACTCGTTTACCACAATACCCCCCGTGGGACCGATCGCAAGCCCTGCTCGTTGTGCAAGGGAAACATTAGGCTTTACCCCGGTGCTCACCAAAATAAAATCCGCCCTTATTTCCCCATCAGGCAGCATGGCAACCTTTTTGTCCCCTTCCCTCTCCACGCTCTTTATTTGGGTTCCCACGAATATCTTTATCCCTGCGCTTTCCATGTGTGCCTGAAGGACCTCCGCCATCTCCCGATCCAAGGCCTTGGGGAGGATATTGTCCAAAACCTCCACAACGTAGATTTCGTCAAAGCCTCGGACTTTAAAGGATTCCGCCAGTTCTACCCCGATGGGACCCGCCCCAATGACGACGGCGCTCCTGTACTTGGACATGGCATCCGCCAGTATTCGGGCCTCGGATATGTCGGTGTAAAGGTAGTATTCCCTCTCCCCATCTAAACCCGGTATGGGTGGCACGACATGAACGGAGCCGGTATTGATCACCGCTTTATCGTAGGGGTACTTTTTTCCGTTTGCGATGACATATTTCCCATTCGGATCGATCTCCGTTACCTCCGTATTCAAGTGAAGCCTAAAGCCCTTTTTCTCAAACCAACCCACGTCCACGTAAAAGATATCCTCGAAAGAGGGCAAGCCCCCCCTGAGCACGTAGGGGAATTCGCATGGCGTATAAGCCACACGATCCCTGGTGGAAAAAAGGTCCACTTCCGCATTACTCCCTAACAGGCGCAGTGTATTACTGGCCACAATGGCCCCTCCACCTGCACCAATCGTAACGACTTTCATCGCTCCTTAACTTCCTCCCCGTGAAATCGAAATATCAACTATGGAGACTCGCCATAGTCTCCAGGCTTTCTCCAACCACTGCGTTTCAGAGGCCATCTCCCGAACGCAGAACACATTGTAATATAACGCCAAGAACTTTCTCAAGTTCTTATCTCCCCGAAGCGGCTTATACGGTTGGTGGTCCTTCCTGGTCGGAAAAACCCGAGATCTGGTTCTCGGTGGGGATGGACCGCAGGGCGAACGCACTATTCAAAAATCATCGCAAACAGAAAGATCGTCCACAAGCCCTTACCGGTTCCATGACGTCATGGAAGCGTTTCGCAGGGAGAAGAGCTCAGATCGAGCGGACAGACCCAAGCGGGTAGGAAAGGAGCTATCGGAATTCCCTTGATACCTAACACCGTGGATTGGGCTGTTTCCCCTCAACATGGATCGTCGGATTTACTACCACATGGCAAGCCATGGAGTTGGTGACGAGGCAGTTTTTCCTGCTCATCTCCAATACTCGCGATGCCCATTCCTCTTCCTCATCACCCCCGATGGTCAGTTCCGGGTAGAGGTCTATCTTGGTAAATCGAAACCCCTCCCCTTCCAATTTCTCAACAGTCCCCTCTGCCCTGCAGTTGAAACCCTCGTAATCTAACCGTGCGCCATCCGCCACGGCGAAAAAGGTAGTCATATAGCAAGTGCAGGCTGAAGCCACAAACAGGTCTTCCGGTGATAAAAACCCCTCTGGTCCACCAAATTCGGGAGGGGTGCAGACTTCTAGGTCGAGCTTTCCCCTGACCACAAGCCTCATCCTTTTCCCCTCGGTCCACTCCGTCCTCGCCTCGTAATGATGCCTACCTTTCATCATTACCCCTTCCCTCTCATCGCCTTCTACAAACCGCTCATCATGTCTCGGTACACTGGGGCCAACGCATCACGGAAGGCTCTTCATCTGTCGGACCGCCCTTTCCAGCGATTCGCCCTCGGTGAGATGGACATCCACCTCCGCATCGGAGAAGACGTAGGCGGGACCCTTTCCCCTGAAGTCCCTCCTGGTGAGCACGGTATCCGCTCCATGCTGAATGAGCCACTCGCTCACCTTGATGCCCTTTCCCTTCTCCTCCCCGAGGAACGGATTATGGAGGAATTTCTCTTCCAATATGGTCCGAGATGGTCCCCTTGTCCCCGGCCAGCGGGACTACACACGTTCTCGTCTCC